>Ga0164318_10003698_pt1 | contig 14568 bp, 11 predicted proteins | sample GuaBasSedimGuay9_FD_113734 | JGI IMG/M metagenome (GOLD analysis project Ga0164318, IMG submission 113734) | Subseafloor sediment microbial communities from Guaymas Basin, Gulf of California, Mexico - Guay9, Core 4571-4, 0-3 cm | ecosystem: Environmental > Aquatic > Marine > Hydrothermal vents...
ATGGCCAAAACCGGCACATCAAGGTTGACGGATATATCCATAATGCTTTCTGAGTTATGCTGCGAAAAAATTTTTCCATACCAAAGATCCATAAGGGAGAGCAAGGCCGGGGCCTGCTGCCTAAAGCATAGATTTACTGCCTCAATGACGAGACGTCTTGCTATTTCATCCTCTAAGGCCTTATAAAGCCTTGGTTCATCCACAGACAGAAGGTTGGCAAGAAGGGAAACAGCAGCTTTGGCCGCTTCTCGAGACCCATAGTCATAGGATCCTCTTGCAACACAGAAGTCTGTCGGAGTCAGGGAGGTCCGTACAATAAGGCCCCGGTTCTCCAGTTCTCTAAGTTGTAGTTTTGATACATTGAAGCCTGGATTTGACAATAGGTGGTATTCACTTATGGGTGACTGAAAGAGTTGGCGTGATAAGTTACCCGGAAGGCCTGAGGCGTCCTTTCTAATGACGTAAAAGGTACATGGATTGTATAGTGCAAGGGAGATCTTCCCCCTTCGCCCGTTGAACTCCCTCAAGAAGGCGGTGATTTCAGGGAACATCTGGGCTGTCTTACAAAGGGGTTCCACCCTTTGAGGGCCCACTCGAAGGCCATCTAAGGTAGCATCTTCGCTCCAAACAATACTGTCCCCTCCCAGGCCGGTTGTTCGAAGCTTGGCGGCTTGCACATGGGTCTGCCATCCTCCCACCTGAGCTCCTTCTGAATCAATTTCTACCCTGCCGTCTCTAAGGATTGCCATATCAGTGGTTGTGCCCCCCATATCTACAACCAGGCCATCATTCTGACCGGTTAGAAATTTAGCCCCATAGATGCTGGCTGCTGGACCTGAAAGGATTGTTTCAACTGGACGGTTTTCTGCTTCTTTAAATGACATTAAGGTGCCATCGCCTCGGACTACCAGAAGCGGAGCGTTTAAGCCAAGCTCGTTCAGAACATGCCTTGTATCTTCTATCAAGTCATGGATAAGGGGAATGAGCCTTGCGTTCCACCATGCTGTGACAGCTCTCTTCGGGGCATTGAGCCGCGTCGAAAGCTGATGGCCTGCGACAAGAGGAAGCTTGCAGTATTTTTGAATGTAGTTGATTACCTGTTTTTCATGCTCAGCGTTCCTTACGGAAAAATAGCCTGACACGGCAATGGCATCGACCTCTTCTACGAGCCCACGAAGTTGTCTTTCTAAAGGTTCCAAGTCCAAGGGAGCCAGTTCTTCACCCCAGTAATTGTGTCCACCGGTGAGGAAAACAGTTGGAGATATCTTGGACAATGCAGGGTGGTCCGCGCTGTATCCTATCAGCACCAGAGCGGCCTTGCTCCCTTTTCCCTCTACGATAGCGTTGGTGGCAAAGGTAGTGGCAAGAGAGACAAAATTAGCTTGTTGTAACATCTCCTGGGGGACGGATTTTAGGGCCTGCCGGATTCCACCAATGGGGGATGGAAGCGTCGTGGGAGCTTTTGCGTGGGCTATGATAGTCGCATTATTAATATCAACAAGGGCTATATCCGTAAATGTTCCTCCGGCGTCTATCCCTAAGCCGTAAAGAGGGTTGGATTCTTTGAAATCCTTCAAAATAATTTTTCTCCCATGAGATTTTTGTCGTTCTTCTAAATATACAGAAACAGGTTTGCTTAATCAAAGGGAGTGTGTTAAAAGTCGCGATTCAGACCCCATTACTGTGTGTATAAGTTCAGTTGTGAACAGATTGTGTATGATCATTAATCAGGCCTGTGCGGGATAATAAAATATCAAAGGACTGAAGTTCGGGCCCAAAAGTGCAAAGAAGCATAAAGGAAAGACAATGAGCACGAGTTTTAGGGTTAAATTTGAACCAGCGGGTATAGTGACCGAACAGGAGCCAGGGACTACCATTGGGGAAATCGCCAGCCAACTTAACGTCCCAATCCGGGCGGACTGTGGCGGAAAAGGCTTGTGCGGGAAGTGTAAGGTTATTGTGGAGCCTTCAACAAACGTATCGCCTCTTACAGAGCCTGAGCTGGACATCCTTTCTCCCGATGAGATCAAGAAGTCTTTTCGACTGGCCTGTCAGGCCCAGATTCTTGGAGACGTAACAGTAACAATACCCGAACAGATGGCCGATAGCCGGGAGGCCAGAGGCAAGACCGGCGTTAAGGGAAGGTATCCACTGGCCCCAATGGTGGAGAGAATTGTGCTTGGAAGAGATGAATTGCCCGAGCCCAAGGATTCGGTATTAGTGGACGTGGTCAGTTGGGTGACAGGGCGTGCGGCAGAGGTGGCGGGGCACGAAGTTCTTATAGAGGATCTGGGAGCCCTGCGACAATTAAGCCGCCCCGGCGTATATGACGGGGAAATTACACTGGTCAATCATCTTAAAAGGGGAGTCACAGCTGTTTTGCCAGGATCAAGGGTCAAGAGCCTGGGCCTAGCGGTTGACATAGGTACTACCACTTTGGCCGCTTACCTATGCGATCTACACACTGGAGAGGTAATGGCTTCGTCTGCTTCAGTTAATCCACAAAGACGCCACGGCGAGGACGTCATCAGCAGGATTGCTATGGCTGATAGTAGAAAGGACGGGCTAGAAGTCTTGCAGGGATTGGTTGTTGAAGGCATTAACTATTTGCTCGGCAGATGCGTTGAAGAAGTAGGTGCATCGTCAGAGGATATTGACGAGATTTCAATAGTGGGAAATACAACCATGGAAAGGATTTTCATAGGCTTCCATCCTCATGGCCTGGGTGTCTGGCCCTACCTTCCATTATTAAGTTCAGCCATAGACGTGAGGGCAGAAGATGTTGGGCTAAGGTTAAATCCAGGCACCAATGTTTATGTTTTTCCTGTTGTTTCAGGGTTTGTGGGCGGGGATACAGTAGCGGCTATTCTTGCGGATAAGCCGTTTTTGCGCGATGAGACTTGCTTGATCGTAGACATTGGGACCAATGGGGAGTTAGTGCTTGGAAATCGTGATGCTCTATGGGCCACGAGTTGTGCCACGGGACCTGCCTTGGAGGGGGCGCAGATATCCTGTGGTATGCGAGCCGTCTCTGGGGCAATACACAGGGTTGAGCTTGATCCCAGTACCGGAACTCCGGTCTGTTCAGTACTAGGCGATGGCGATAATATTGCACCACTTGGTATCTGTGGGTCCGGTCTTATTGATGCCATTGCTGTGATGCGGAAAATGGGAGTACTTTTACCAAACGGCAGGCTCAAGGAAGGGATGCCGGGAGTGATATGTGATGAAAAGGGAGTTGGAAGGGAATATGTGCTAGTGCCTGCGAATAAGAGCGCAACAGGTAAAGACATAAGTATCTCGCTCAGGGATGTGCGTCAGTTTCAGCTTGCCAAGGCGGCCCTGCGGGTGGGTATAGAGCTATTGATGAAATATTCAGGGTTAAAGGAGGTAAAACGGACTGTTCTTACGGGTGCATTTGGGACTAAATTCAACTGGAAGAACGCTGTGGACATAGGTATGCTTCCGCCTGCCGCCGTGAGCGGAGAGGTTTTGTCCTTGGACAATCTGGCGGGCGTGGGGGCTATCTTGGCACTGTTAGCCAAAGAAGAGAGAGAGCGGGCGGCGTGGATCGGCAAGAATACCAAATTTGTCGAGCTTGCTACTGATTCGGAATTCAACGTGCGCTTTCCTCAGGCTACTGCCTTCCCTCCAATGAAATGACGGGGCTTAAAGCTAACAGAGCAATTGCGGAATTATTTTGACAGGGTGGTATGTTACTGATATATTCCCCGCCAACAGAACCAATATCTTAGATATCATCCCCGCTGGCGTTTTCCCAATACAAGGGCTACACCAGGATAAGAAGAAGCTATGGATACAAGAATTTATGAGTCTGTTTTGCGGAGAATCCTTTTTTTGGAGTACCCGCCAGGTCATATATTAAATGAAAAGGCCTTGGCTGAGGAGTTCAGCGTGAGCAGGACTCCCATAAGAGAAGTTTTGAGCAGACTAGAGTGGGAGCAACTGGTAAGGATCATCCCACGTACTGGCGCTATTGTTACGGAAATAGAATTCCAGAAAATGACCCATGTGTTCCAGATAAGGCTGGAAATAGAAGACCTGGCTGGAAGGCTGGCAGGGGAGGAGATAACAGAAGAGCACCTGAAGAAAATAGCCGCCATCCGTGACGAATGTCGTAAGCTTTTTGATCGCAGGGATCAAAAGGAATTGGTTGAAATCGATTTCAAGTTTCGCGACGCCTTGTATGATGCAGCTAATAATCCTGTATTGAAGACCATATCACAATATCTTTATCACCTGACCATCAGGCTTTCGTACGTGCTTTTTGAGAGAGGTGATTGGCTGGAAGGAGTACAGGCATCACTCAATGAATACCAAGAGGTCTACGAGGCGCTTGCCAGAAGAGATGGCGAGGCCGCAGGAAAATTACGGAAAAAGTGGCTCAGAGTTCATATTGAGCGCATAAAAAACAAGTTTTAACCCCGCCTTACCTGAAAATCCCCTAGCGAGGTTCTTTTGTATTCTGCACGGAATTTTAGGGATACTTTCGCTCCCATAGTTTTGGAAATCCTGGTTAAGCAAGCTCTCAAAAATGCCAAGAAAAAGTGTTGACATAAAGCATACAAGAAAGTAAAGTTTAATCAATCAATGGTATACATGTAAAGAAACTGGTTTAGTTCCATAGTATTTGCACAAGGAAAATTAAGAAGTTAACCAATGGGAGAGACAATTTTTAATGAATAAGGATACAGCGGACGTGATAATTGTGGGCGGCGGGATTATGGGTTCATCCACTGCCTATCATCTTGTAAAGGCTGACTCAAAGCTGAAAGTGCTCGTTATTGAGCCTGATCCTGCCTATACCAAGGCCTCCACCACCCTATCAATGGCCAATGTAAGGATCCAGTTCAGCCTCAAAGAAAACATACAAATTTCCCAGTACGCAATGGAGGTGCTCGAGCGATTTCCAGAGGAGATGGAGGTAGATGGTGAAAGGCCCGATATAAGCTACCGCCGAGAAGGCAATCTTTTCTTGGTAGATGAGAAGAATTATGAATTGGCCAGGGAGGCATTTGAGCTTCAAAGAGAGTTAGGTTGTCAAGTGGAATGGTGGTCTCCGGAAAAGATCAAGGAGCAGTACCCGCTTTATAACCCAGATGGGTACGTCGCAGGTACATTTGGTCCGCAGGATGGCCATATTGATGCTTACTCTGTGCTGATGGGTTATAAGGCAAAGGCCACATCGCTGGGGGCAAGATATGTGAGGGACAGTGTTTCGGAGATCCTTGTTTCAGGCAAGCAGGTGACAGGGGTGATGCTGGCCTCAGGGCAGAGATTGGCAGCCAATGTTGTTGTCAATTGTGCTGGGGCTTGGGCGGCTAAGGTGGCCGAGACCGCTGGTGTGCAGATCCCAGTCAAGCCTGTAAAGCGGCAGGTTTTTGCACTAGATACAGCGGTCAAACCGGGAAAGCCCCTACCTTTAACAATCTTAACCTCAGGATTGTACTTCCGTACTGAGGTTGGTGATCTTATTTTGTTGGGTAAGTCATTGGATGATGACCCGATTGGATTTGACTTTGGCTGGGATCGAGAGCGATTCATTGAGGTACTCTGGCCGGAGCTAGCCCAGTTCGTGCCCGCTTTTGACACGTTGAAGCTAGTGCGGGGGTGGGCCGGGCTTTATGCTGTTAATACACTGGATGAGAATGCGATTCTAGGGCAATGGCCTGAATTAAAGGGATTTTTCCTGGCCAATGGGTTTTCGGGCCACGGACTTCAGCAGGCCCCGGCCGTAGGCCGCTATATTTCTGAGCTGATACTTGGTGTGGAGCCCAGCCTGGATCTATCAATATTTGGCCCAGAGAGAATATTGGAGAACAGACCACTCAGCGAAGGCGGGATTGTCTAGTCTATTTAATAACCTCTAGCAAGCAGGAGGTTGGGTGTGCAGCCTAGGATAAAGGTCTTAAGTGAAAAGGAAATGGTCAAGATTGACCAGGCGTCACGAGCTCTTCTAATGGAGGTTGGTACCCATGTCCCCAACGAGGAGGCCTTGGAGATATTTGAGAAAGCTGGGGCTATTGTTGACAAGAACAGCCAAATGGTAAGGATTCCAGACCACGTTATAAATGATACCCTGTCAAAGTGTGCATCTTGTGTCCGTTTATATGATCGGACCGGCGGTGCCCCCCTTCTCATAGGTGGAGATCGAATTTATTTCGGCACCGTAGGAATTGCTACCAACGTGCTGGACTTTAAGACTGATGAGTACCGGCCCGTAGTTTGCGATGACCTGAGGGATATCATTCGGTTGTCAGATGTGCTTGACCCGCCTGACTTTATCCTGGTACCTGCCACTCCCACAGATGTGCCCTCTGACAAGGTTGATATGGTAGAAACCAAGTTGCTCTTGACTAACACAAGCAAACACTTCATTGCCGAGGCACAAAACGGGGAGAACTTCAAGAAAACTGTTGCCATGGCAGTGGAGGTCGCCGGGAGCTTGGAGGCTTTGCAAAAGCGCCCGTTTTTCACCACGCTTGTGTGTCTGACAAGCCCGTTGGTTTTACGCGATGACGGGGTAGAGCTGATTGTGGAATCGTCTCGATTGGGATTGCCTCTTTTTATTGAATCGGGTCCCATGTGCGGGGGGACGTCTCCCGCAACACTTGCCTCAACCATTATTATGGCAAATGCTGAACTTTTGAGTAGCTTCGTACTGGCAAAGGCAGTAAATCCCGCTGTGCCCTTGATATATGCGAGTTGGGCAAGAATCTTGGATATGAAGACAGCAACTTGTTCTCATGGGGGACCAGAGTTCGGATTGCTTCGATGTGCAACCACCCAGATGGCTAAATTTTACGGGCTTCCTTCTGGTGGCGGAGGGATTTTGGCGGATACGAGGTCCATTGATGTCCAGTTAGGCATGGAAAAATTGGGCACCGGGCTTCTCCCTGCACTGGCAGAAACAAATATGGTCGTTGGGATGGGCCTTTTTGCAGACGAAAACGCCATAAGCCTCGAAACCCTGGTGATAGACCACGAAGTTACAGGATGGATTAGCCGGGTGCTGCGAGGCATAGAGGTGACCGACGAGACCACTGATTTAACTATATTCGAGGAAGTGGGCTCGGGCGGTGATTTTGTGCGGACAAAGCACACAAGGGAGAATTTCCTAAAAGAGATGTTTATCCCAAAAATAATGGACAGGGGCTATTTGGCGCTCGACAAAGACCCAAGAGCAAAGAGCATGCGCAAAAGGGCCAGGAAATACTTTGACAAGGTAATGGAGCAATATGAACCGCCCAGGCTGCCTGATGACATTGATTCAAGGCTTGATGAGATTATTTATGGGTAGGTTTGTTCAATAAATATCTTGTAGCGGATGGTGAAGCTAATTACAGGACAGATACGTTTGAGGAGTAAGGGATGACAACAGATACCTTGATCAGTGACATAATCGAGTCGGTTATCAAGATGGATGAAGACGCCTTGACGGCCTTGGTGTCCAGTGCCTTAGAACAAGGCATTGATCCGCTTGTCATTATCAACGATGGCCTAACCGTAGGCTTGAGAAAGGTGGGGGATCTGTTCGCTGAAGAGGAGATATTCCTTCCAGAGCTTGTTTTGGCAGGTGAGATTGTAACCAAGGTGATGGAAACACTAAAGCCTCGTATTTCAGGAGAGGGCGGAGTAGACAAAAAAGGTCGCTTTCTTATTGCCACGGTCAAGGGTGATGTACACGATATTGGGAAAAACCTGGTAGCACTTCTGCTGTCTGCATCCGGCTATGATGTAGTAGACCTGGGTAAAGACGTATCGGCAGAAACCATAGTTGAGAAGATTGACCAATTAAGGCCGGAAATAATCGGCCTTTCCGCCCTCTTATCTACGACGATGCCAGCCCAAAAGCAGGTAATTGAGGCGATTGAAGAGGCAGGCATGCGGGAAAAAGTAAAGATTATGGTTGGCGGTGCTCCTGTTACGAGGGACTGGGCGGAACAGATAGGCGCAGATGGTTATGCAGAAGACGCCTCGAGTGCTGTTATAGTGGCAGATCGAATAATTAAGGGCTAAGGTTTTGCCCTCTTGATGGCCGAATGAGCGAAGGCTTCTCGGGTAACTTAGATCAATTGGATCAATTGGTCTGTTAATTAGATGAAATGCTCGATAAGTACCATTTATTCCGTGGCCGAGCGTTCGAAGGAATTCCTACCAAAGAGAAACTAGCGAGGCTCGGGCTGGCCTGACACAGCAAGACGTTCTCGATCGATAAGGGTATCTATTAAATTTTATCTGAAACATCTGATTCTTCCGGTGAAAAAGGAGAAGGAGATGAAAAGGGTTTATATTGATTTCACGCCAGATGATTTTGGTCCGGAAAAAGTAATCACAGTATATGATCCTAAAACAAAAATGCAGGGATATTTGGTCATCGACAATACGGCCAGGGGACTTGGAAAGGGCGGGGTGCGGATGCAGCCCAACCTAAAACTGGAGGATATTTTGAGATTAGCCCGCACAATGACATGGAAAAACGCGGCCGCAGACCTACCGCTGGGAGGGGCAAAGGGCGGAATCATTGCAGACCCGAAGGATCCGAATCGTGAGACTGTCATACGCGCCTATGCACGGGCACTCGCTTCCTATATTCCTAACCACTATGTTTTTGGCCTTGATATGGGACTGAGCGAAAGCGATGCAGCATTAGTAGTGGATGAGCTGGGTGATCCCAAGGCATCCACTGGGAAACCGGAATCTCTTGGGGGTATCCCCTATGATGAGTTGATGATAACCGCATACGGTGTAGTTGAATCTGTAGATGTTGCTTGCCAGGTTGCAGAGATAGAGCTTAAGGGCGCTAGGGTTGTGATCCAGGGCTTTGGAGCTGTAGGGAAAGGAGCGGCCTATTATTCCCATAAGAAAGGGGCCATAGTCATAGCAGTTTCTGATTCTAGGGGAGCTGTATGGGATCCTCAGGGTCTTGACATAGACCACCTCCTGGAGGTGAAGAATAAAACCGGTTCGATCCGGAATACTCAATGTAGAAAAGAGATTTCCCTTGGAGAAGAGTTGTTCCTTGATACAGACATACTTATTCTATGCGCTTCCGGCGATGTCATCACGGGGGAGAATGTGGATCGAATCAAGGCGCAAATTGTGGTTGAAGGCGCCAATTTTGCTACAACCAAAGAGGCTCGGAATGCCCTTTATGAGCGAAAGGTCGTTTTTGTGCCCGATTTCATCGCCAATTCGGGAGGTGTTATCGCAGCTTATACAGAAATGACTGCGGGCACAGCATCTCAAGCCATCGAACGTACACGCAACACAATCAGGAAAAACACCTCTGAGATGTTCAGGATCTGTCGGGAGGAAGGCCTGCCCCCCTTGGAAGCAGCCATGAGGATAGCAAGAGAAAGGGTAATCATGGCTATGAAGGCTAAGGGAATGTGGAAAGAATAATTACTGAGGAGGTCCTGGAATGGGTTACTGTCTGATGGAAGGCAACGAGGCGATTGCGTGGGGCGCGGTGGCTGCGGGGTGTCGCTTTTATGCAGGATACCCAATTACACCAGCTACCACAATTTTCAATACCATGTTGAAACTGCTTCCGCCCTTGGGAGGAATTTGCATTCAGGGCGAAGATGAAATTGCATCTATCGGTTCATGTCTCGGGGCATCCATGGCTGGATTGAAAGTAATGACGGCAACATCCGGCCCAGGACTCAGCCTCTACAGCGAACACATCTCCTTTGCTATCGGGAGTGAGATTCCCATTGTCATCGTGGATGTCCAGCGTTTAGGACCTTCTACGGGCTCTGCAACACGGGGTGCAGACGGAGATATCCAGTTCATGCGCTGGGGGAACAGTGGGGGGCAGCCGGTTATTGTGCTCGCTCCAATTGATGTGAAGGACTGCTTTTACTTAACGATTCAGGCCTTTAATCTCGCAGAGGAGTTTAGGTGCCCGGTTTTCATCGCATCCAACAAGGAGATTGGTATGACCAAGGAGAGCCTTGACTTGGATGCTATTCCAAAGCCGGAGATTATCGATCGTAAGGTCTCACCAGAAGGGGCACCATTTCTGCCTTTTGGGATAGGTCTGGGCCATATGGTCCCTGACTTTCTGCCCTTTGGGGAAAAAACCCTGGTACGCCAGACCTCATCTACGCACGGAGCAGACGGATATATCACCACCAATCCTGACGAGATTGCCCTAACGCAAGAAAGGTTAAAGCGGAAACTCGAATCTGCTGTAGATCAATTTAGCTTTTATGAATCTTATATGGCCAACAAGGCCGAGGATTTGATTATTACTTATGGGGTTAATGCCCGGGCGGCCCTTGATGTTTTCAAAGAGTTACAGAACAAAAAGCACCCCGTTTCCCTGCTGATACTAAAGACCCTTTGGCCTGTCCCCGAAAACCTGATCAAAGAGAAGGCCAGGGACGCAGAACGAATAATCGTGCTGGAGATGAATGTAGGCCAATACGTAAGAGAAATCGAGCGTGTTTTGCCTGACAAGAGGGTTCATTTTTTTGGCTATATGAACGGTAAGCTGATTACGCCGGCCCAGATCAGAGAGGTAATTAGCAATGCCTAGTTTGCTGAACAATAAGAGACCCCCTGTTTTTTGCCCTGGCTGTACACATAAACGTATCACCCAAGCTCTTGACCAGGCCTTCCAGAACATGGGCCTCCGGGGTGACCAGATTGTAATAGTCAGTGACATTGGGTGTTCTGGTCTTTTTGATACATTTTTCCATACCCACGCCTTGCATGGCCTCCATGGGCGGGCCCTCACCTATGCGACAGGTATCAAGCTGGCCCGTCCGGAACTTACCGTGGTGGTTACCATGGGTGATGGTGGAATAGGGATTGGGGGTGCCCATTTCCTGAGTGCATGCCGCCGGAATATTGATTTGACTCTGCTAGTCCTCAATAATTTTAATTTCGGGATGACCGGGGGCCAATATTCTGCAACCACCCCTCCAGATGCAGAGACAGGATCCGGTTTTCTTAACAAACTAGAACGACCTCTTGATATAGCTGAAGTGGCCTGTTCTGCAGGGGCCACCTATGTAACCCGTTGTTCGAGTTTCAGGAAAGATCTTGCAGAGGAAATTGAACGGGCCATTCGGCACAAGGGGTTCTCTGTACTCGATATATGGGGGATGTGTACTGGTCGCTATACTAAAAAAAATAATCTTAATCCTCAGATCATCAGTGAAAGGCTTGCCTCCTTGCCACCCATAGAGGGGATCGTGGAAGCCAACATGAGGAAGGAATATGGGGCCCACTATAGAGGACTGGCTGGCGCACAAAAGCCCATTTCCCCTCCGGAAAAGGTCGATAAGAACTTTAATCCGCCCCAATTGGGGAGACAGGACGTCATTCTATTGGGCAACGCTGGGCAGAGGGTTATATCCGCCGGTGATCTTCTTTGCTATGCAGGTCTGGCTGCGGGTATGAGAGTGACCCAGAAGAACGAGTACAATATTACGGTTCTCACAGGACCTTCTATCAGTGAGGTAATCCTTTCTCCCGAGCAAATTGGTTTCACAGGGATCACCAGACCCTCCGTGGTAGTAGCCCTGGGTCAAGAAGGTGTGGAACGTCGAGCCGATCTGTTTGATTCCCTCGATGACCGGACTCTACTGATCCAGATAAAAGGGGTTGAGGTGCCGGCAAACCGTGCCAATGTGCACCATATAGACTTCAAGGGGCAAGGAATCAAGAGGCAGGACTGGGCGTTGGCCTCTTTGGCTGTTTTGGCCAAGTTCAACAGGGTAATCAATCTTGAAATGCTTCAGGCAGCTATAGAAATAAAATTCAGGGGCTCGATTCGAGCATCAGCCCTTAAGTTCATTGATCAGGTAAATGTTTGATGAGATAGTTTCAAGACTGGATACAATCAGTAGGGAGTAAAGGATTCTTTTCTTTTGTCTACTACGATCCTAGCCCAGAAGCAGTTGGCTGAGGCAATTGAAGAGGCCAGGATGCGTGAGAAAGTAAAGATCATGGTTGGTGGGGCTCCGGTTACCAGAGATTGGGCCAAAAAGATAGGTGCAGATGGTTACGCAGAGAAGGCGTCAAGCGCTGTAGTGGAAGCAGATCGAATAGTTAGGCAATCTCAACCGAGGCTGTACACTGTCTTCATACTTCATTGATATCACTTCGGTAAGAAAGGAGGTGATGCTTATTAATGGATAGTAGAAGAACCCACAGTAATTACTAGAGAAGGAGGAAGTTCGATGAAAAAGGTAACAAGTGTCCTAGTATTTGCATTGGTTTTCTTAATGGTGGGCCTTAACAGCGTCCTTGCCCAGGAATCCTTGCTAGACAAGATTCAAAAAAGGGGAGTCATTAAGGTCGGGATGTTTTTGCAGTATCCACCCACGGAGTTCCGTGATCCGAAAACCCGCGAACCCAAGGGCCTTGAGGTGGATATTGCTAAACTACTGGCAAAAGATCTCGGGGTCAAACTTAAGATTGTGGATATGGAATGGGATGCAATCATCCCTGGCCTTCTGGCAAAAAAATACGATGTGATTATTGCCTCAATGAGTCGCACGCCCAAAAGGAACCTTTCAATAGCTTTCACTTCTAAAAATCTAGAAGACTATGCTGTTATGGCACTGGTTAGAAAAGGAGATACGCGCAGCACTGTAGAAGAATTCAATAAAAAAGGAGTAATAGTCACATGCCTGCTAGGAGGGATTTGCGAGGTCGCAGCCAGAAAATTCTTCCCTAATGCCACTATCAAACCCATGCAGCAGATGCCCGGTGCACTCGAGGTAGAGGCTGGCCGAGCTGATATTTTTGTTGCAGAAAATATTTTTGCCTATAATTATGTAAGAGAACGTCCAGGAAAGCTTAAAATTATTTTCAACAAACATCCCTTGACTCATGCCCCTTCTGCGATAGGCTTGCGAAAGGGAGACCAAATCTTTCTGAACTGGCTGGACAACTGGATTCAGTATCAATGGGACAATGCGGTTCTCCAACCACTGATCGACAAATGGATCGTAAAGGGAGGGAAACCTTGATCGGAATTATCTAAGGGGTGGATACTACCTAATACCAATGCGTTGACTGATCCACGTAAGGATCATATACCTTTCCGGGGGAACTAGTCAATTGAAATGTGACCTGGAGTTTTCGCGATTCGAAATAAATGAAGGAATCTGCGAAATGTACATTTTTCACTTTGAAATATTATGGGGCATGATAGAGCCGTTTCTTAAGGGACTCCAGATAACAATTCAGATATCGGTCCTCTCCATGGTACTGGGAATGATCCTCGGGCTTCTCATAGCCTTTGTCCGGATGTCCAAGCATATCATTCTACAGGAGGCCGCGGTAATCTATATTGAAATCTCACGGGGCATGCCCATTCTTGTTTTTATCTTCTGGGTGTATTATGGGATTCCTGCCCTAATGGGATTTACTTTGTCAGGCTTTACTTCTGGTATAGTGGCTCTGACATTGAAATACACTGGATATCTGGCGGAAATCTTTCGGGCTGGAATCGAGGCCATAAAATCTGGCCAAAAAGAAGCTGCCTTCTCTCTGGGTTTTTCCAGGATCCAGACCATGAGACGTATTGTCCTTCCCCAGGCAGTACGTATCGTGGTCCCCCCGGCTGGAAGTGCTTTTGTTGGACTAATTCAAGATTCCGCTTTAGTTTCCATCATAGGTGTTGCCGATTTAATGAGACAAGCTCAACTAGCCGTAGCCAAAACATTTCGGCCCTTCGAGATATATACTGCCGTATCTATCTTGTATTTGGGTGTGACGCTCATGCTTTCAAATATAAATAATTATATTGAAAGAAGAAAATTGGCCATTGATTAAATCTACTTTGGGTCATATTCCCCGCCCCTTGGGGCGTTCAATGCTTTTGGGAATACCCCGCTGCTTGCGGCGGGGTAGTTTATTCTAGATCATGCTTGGACGTGATTTCCAGTTCCTCAACCATTCTTGCTTGAAGGCAATACAACCGATTTCTCGCCAAGAAGGGAAGGAAAGCTTTAGGTCCGAGGAAGATATTTCAACATGCTTTATGGAGAGAGAGAATGAATAATTTTCGCATAGGCATCATTTGGGGACAGCTAGATTATCTCACGGTCGGGGCCCTTTTTTCTCTCGGACTGACATCTTTTTCCATGATATTTGGGACATTGATCGGACTTATTGCCAGCATAGGCCGAATGGCGAAGAATAGAGTTATCAGGGCCTTATCGTCGGGTTATATAGATGTGATGCGCGGCATCCCTCTGCTCGCTCTACTTATTTGGTTTTTCTATGGGCTTTCGATCCTCATTGATTTTTCCTTTTCTCCTCTCTTTGCCGGGATCACGTGTCTTTCTCTCAAGTATAGCGGCTATTTAGCGGAAACGTTCAGGTCTGGAATCCAGGCAATTGAAAAAGGTCAATCAGAGGCCTCTTACTCACTTGGCTTTTCAAGATTCCAGAACTTTCGCCGTATTGTACTTCCCCAGGCTATTAGGATTGTTATTCCTCCCATAGGAAACAGCTTTGTCAGTATGCTTCAAGATTCTTCCCTGGTGATGGTTGTGGGGATCTGGGAGCTGATGAAAC
>Ga0164318_10003699_pt1 | contig 14567 bp, 14 predicted proteins | sample GuaBasSedimGuay9_FD_113734 | JGI IMG/M metagenome (GOLD analysis project Ga0164318, IMG submission 113734) | Subseafloor sediment microbial communities from Guaymas Basin, Gulf of California, Mexico - Guay9, Core 4571-4, 0-3 cm | ecosystem: Environmental > Aquatic > Marine > Hydrothermal vents...
CGCCAGTAGCTAGGGTCGCCCCGATCTCCTCCTTTATTTTCTCGATGTCCTTGGGGGGAAAGAACGGCTTGGAGACCTTGATCAGCTTGGCGGCCGTGGTTTCCGGCCCGGAACAAGTCCTTTTTTTCACGACACCACCAGTTTTTACCACCTTACTCTTGAGTCAATATAGGGTTAACCCTCACCCGACCGTCGGTGTCCCACAGTATGTCCAAAACTGTCCTCTTGAAAACCCCGTATCTGAAAAACTGGTAAACCAGATTAATCGCGGAAGGTACAAACAGGAGAAGGGGAAGGAGTATCCACGGATACCACCCACTCTGGTTTATGAACACCAACACAAAATATGAATTGGCCAGGAACCACCCCAACGCGCCGAATATGACCACGGGAGCGAGGATGTCAAATCCCTTTCGTTTCGGCCTGCTCCACTTTCCGACCCAGTTCTTTCCCTTCCCCCTGAGGTAATCGACCGTCGTGACGATCGATGCGGAAAGCCACGCCGTGCTCCATATGAACCGCGCGAAGTAAACCTCAAACAGATGAGTTAATCCGCTTCTGTCGACCAACGCGCTGAAGATGACCAGCAGAAGAAAATCGAGCAACAGGAATCCCATCGCCGTGAAGGGAGACCACAAAAATATGAGCGGGGAGAAGATGTAGAACGGAACATAAAATATGCTATCCAACCACATCGGGAGGATTGTCGTGAACGCTAACCTCTTGGACTTGAATATTCTCCTCCCATGCTTGAACATGCACTGAGTATTTCCTTTGTACCATCGGTTGACCTGCCTCCAATGTCCGGAAATGTTGTAGACATCATAAGGCCGAGCGTTTGCATCCATCCGACACTTCACGCGTTTGCCGTCCTCCAGCGCCTGCCAGGTGACGTCGACGTCCTCAGTCAGCGTGCCCGAGGGAAAACCCCCAATGCTCCGGATGTAATCCGTCCTGTAGGCTGCGCTGTCCCCGCATATCACGCTGACGGAGTTCCTGATGTCCTGGGCCTTTTTCCTGAACCCGAAGAGATTGAATAAAAAATATTTTCCATTGGTCGATATCTTGCCCTCGAAAAACAGTGGTCTCTGAGGATCCGAAGCCCCTGTGACGATCACCGTGTTCTCATTCTTAAATTCCTCGACGACCTTCTCCAGGTAATCCCTCGTTATGGGGACATCTGCATCTAGGACCACGAATACCGGAGATATGTCCTCAGTCATCACCGTCTCGCTCACGTTGCGACCTTTTCCCTGCTGTTTCGGTTTTCTGATGTAGTGGAGATTCGGGTACTTTTTCTGCAGCGACCGCACTATTTCCCCAGTCCTGTCCGTGCTGCCATCATCGACGACGATGACCTTCTCCGGCGGAAGCGTCTGGTCGAAGGCAGATTCGATGCACTCGGCGATGGTCTTCTCCTCGTTGAATGCCGGAATGATGATGGTGACTCCCAGCTTATTGGTTCCCCCATCCGTCATCGAAAAATTCCAGCCGTCGTCGAAGAAATTCTTCAGGCCTGTGACCAGCAGAGAAAGCCCCACACCCATGACTCCCAGTAATACAAATTTGGTAGATACAGAGCCGACGGGAAAACATGCGAACAAAAAAATCCCGAACCCCGCAAAAAGGGATGCCGCGGCGACGTGCAAAAGAAAAGGAAATCTTTTGTAAACTGTGTATATCCCGTAACCTATGAGGGTAGCCACATCTATGATAAAACCCGAGAACGGAAGCAAAAGGATGAGAAAATTCAAGTTAATGCACCCGCTCCTTAATTTCCTTGAAATTCACATCGTCAGAAAAAATATCGTCGAGAATTGTCTTCATATGGACTTCTTCTCTCAAGTTCCTTTTCGAGAGGAGGTGAGACAGCATCTGCTCGGAAACCTCGCTAAAGCCCATGTTCAGCAGATAATCCAGTATCGAGAACTTTGAGCTAAAGATCAAGTTCCGCTTTTTGGTTTCCTTGGCAAACGCTCGTATTTCTGCGTAGAGGGCCGCATTCAGCTGACCGACCCCCACATATCTGTCGACGGGGTTCCAGACGGCTATCGGATGCAAGTCGAAATTTTTCTCGCTGGAAAACGAGAATATGGTACCGTAATAATTTCCCCACCCACCAGTACCGCCAACGTACATGTTCGGATTGAACACCGAACTGAAAGCGTAGATCAGCGCTGGAGCCCTAAAACTGGTCTTTTCGAGAAGATCTTTTTTGGTCAGCATCTCTGGAATGGAGAAACTGAACCGTCTTCCACAATTCGTACATTCGCCCTTCAACGTCTCGTTCTTTTTTTCTTTCAGATACAGAGGAACCTTCCCGCCGCATTCGCAGTGATACCATACCGGTGCGACCCAGATCTGACCAAGTTCCCTGCTGTCAACATGTCTGAACATCCCATTGCATCGTTCTCCGTCCGATAAGAATTCCACACACTTTTCCTTCATCAGTGGGTTGAACTCGGAGAGCCTGGCAAAAAGCGTGTCGTATCCCCAGTGTTCGTTCACCAGTTTTGAGAGGAAAAAAGCATTGAAGTCCGAGAAGTTTTTACATCTCCTCCAGCATTCTTCCATGAGATTTTTCAATTCGTCGAAAATCTTCTGAAATCTATCCCGACCTGTTTTCTTGACCATCCAAAACCTGCGGAACCCCACCTTTCTGAGGACCTTGAAATTCATCTCGATCGAATCAGCCAGCCATCTCTCCAACGTCTCGTTCCATTTTTCGAACACGGATTCGTCTGGCTTTTCGATGGTGCTGATCCTGTAGGGATGAGAGATATACCCATCTATGACAAACTGATTTTTTTCCTCAGCTGGCATGCGCAAAACGGTTTTCCCTTCGGCAGCATCGATTCTGGGCAGGCTGGCCCTGAGAACCCACTTATCGGGAAACACGTTATCCGCGATCGCAAACAGGCACACAACTTTCTTGCCAAATTGTTCATTGATCACTCGCTTGACGGCTTCCATCAGCACGATTTTTCTCACTACCCCGACGTATGGAAAAAGGTTCGGTTGGTGAGCAGACCAAAGAAACACATAATCTTCCCCATCTCCGAAAATTTTCAACGCCTTTTCCACCGCGGGAGAAAGGGTCCCACACTCAAGATGAAACTTCCTGATATATTCCGATAATTTTTGTCTTTTCTCCAAATCGACTTTACCCCGATTTCTCTGAAAATGTCGATAGACTTGACGGGAGAGTTCGTCCAAGTCCGCGATAGGTTCCGGAGGTGGTAGGTTCACGGGTGACCACCACCTAACTTACCATTTTGATGACCCTGAATCCTTCCGCGGCTTTTTTCTTTATTTCCCGTCCTCTGCAGATAGCTCTGGCCTTTATCCAGTTCTCATCGAGATAGTATTTTTCCATCTGACTCTTGAAGATCTTGCTGATCTCGAGCTTCCTTTCCAAGAACTGGGAGATATCCTCATAATAATTACATTCCTCGAGAAGGGTGATCGGTTCATACGAAAAAATTTCCTTTACGCCCTGTTGCAACGCGGCAAGTTTGGCGCCGTGGGCACTCAGGAGATGATCTTGATGGACCTCAGGGTTACTCGGGATATAGATGCGATCCGGCTTGATCTCCTCGATCACCTTCTTTACCAGTGAGTACGTGTTTTCGAAATTTATTTTTGTGTCCGGCAATCCCCCAAAAATGAGGTTGTCGACCCCATACTCCCTGCAGGCAGAGATAATTTCCCGTTTTCTTATTTCCTTTATGGCCTCCTCGCTGTACCCATTTAAAAATGCCTTCTCCCCGAAGCTGAGTTCGAGCAGGTGAACTTCCCAGTTATTTTTTTTGAGCTTCAAGATCGTCCCGCCCATAGCGAGGGTTTCATCGTCGGGGTGTGGGCTTACTATCAAAGCTTTTTTCATCTGGCTCTCCCCCTCACCAGATTGACGATCTTGTGGCCGAGTGAGAGACTTTCGAGGATATCACCCCAAAGGCTGAAAGAATGTGAACACGCCAATCAAGCATGGAAACCTCCTCCAGGCGCCTTGGAGCGACTGATACTCCCAGAAGCGCTTTTGACATTTTACCGCCTTTTTGAACCTCCTCGATCGCGTATCCAACGTATCCGAAGACAGGGAGTTTTTTAAACGGGTAAGAAACTTCGTTCAGAAACATAGTTCCTTAATATAGTTCCTTGGGTCAAAAACCGAGCATCAGGCATGCCGTTCTATTTTTTGGGCTTTCTGTGCGCCTCAAAGATGTATTCATACTTGGTCGTGCCGTCAATGACATAGAAGATGTGGACATTTTTCTCCCCAGGTTTCTCGAAATGAAGGACGGGTTTTCCCAAACCCTCCCCGACGTAGACGAGATCCTGAAGAGATTTCATTCCAACTGTGATCATTCCCTCCCGAGGCGGTTCAGTGCTCGAATCGATGATGGCTCCCTCGAACGGTGAGGTCAGCTGCTTGATCAATTTTTCAGGAGGTTTCGGCCTTGTCCTCGTGAAGACAAAAGATGTGAATAGCAAACCGATCAGCCCCACCGCAGATACTGCAACAAAGAGGTTTCTGTCGTTTAAAACCTCTGGGTGAAAAGTCGTGTAAGTTTCCGTTATAGAACCCGACGCTGAATTATCCAAACCACTTATGGTTATCTTGTTTCCCTCAGCCGATCCAGATGTGAACTCGAGTACCAGCTCCGGGATGAAGTACTCATCGATGGTACCCACGGAATTCTCGCTGAGGACATGGATGCGGGGTGTTATCCTGAAATTATAGGTGGAGGACGAGGTCCCGGTCTCCGCCTCCAAGGTGTTTTTTATGTTCTCAATCCATTCGACATCGATGGGGATCTCCACAGAAAACCCTGCGGTCTCCCCAGTCAAAACTATGGAATTCTCAATCCCGGTCTGAAAGCTCTTCGACCATTTATCTGGCATTTCTAGCTCTGTGGTGAGGACATAGTCCACAACCAAGTCCGATGTTTGGGTAGAGACAAAAGTGTAGGTGAAGGTGACATCCAAATTTTCTACCAAATTTGTATAGAGTGCTCCACTTCCAGGATACAGGACTTGCTTGTTATCGTAAAACTGATTCGGTTTCAAGTGAGCGACATAACTGTAGTTTCCCCTGTGCTGGTAACTGCACAAAACTGAGGTGCTCTCCTCCTGAACCGGAGTGGAATAGGCACGGACCCCCAGCGGCACAGCGGCGATGACCAGCACTGCAAAGACCACGATCAGCAATTTTAGAACGATTCCTAGAGAGTTCTTCTTAGAGGTCTGGACCATTTTCATCCAATCCTGTATTTTCTCGGTGTAACAACTTATGTGACAGTAGTATTTAGGCGTGCGGGATGGGCCGTTAACTTGTTGGTACTACAAAACCATCGGCGAAAAATCCCCTAGTTTCGATCGGGAGTGGGTCTCGGCACACAGCATCCTAGGCAGGGTGTTCGCGGACCAACAACACGATAGGGCTCGTTCGGGGAAGAAAACTCCCCGCAGGGGTCATTAACGGGGCGGTGGTACGCCCCTCAGAGGTTCGCTTCCAAGAATCCCCCGAATTTATTCGCGGGGAGTGTCAAACTTCGATTAATCCCGTGATTCCAAGTATTCCCACAATCAGCCCAAATATGCTAAGCAGGGCCAGATATTTGAGTTCATCTTTTAGATATTTGAAATAAGCGAAAAACGCGAAGAAACTGAAGTAAAATAGATGCCACGGGTCATGTAATTTGAAAGCTTCGAATCCAAGAAACCCCAAAAATCCTAAAAACCCGTTCATCCAGAGCTTATTTCCGACTTGTCTTTTCTTCATGTCCATAATATTTGCCTCCAAATCGAGCCACCAAATTTGGTTCCACTTGTTCTCCCCCATAAAAGTTTTGCCGGGCGAGATTTTGGGAAAAAATTTTGCAGAATTTTTTGAACTTGATGTTATGTCTGGATGACCGAAGCGAAATGCCACAAGCGTCCCAGCTCCCGTCCGATATTTTTGGAATAAATCAGTCCAAACTGGAAAACAAACCTAGACGATACCTTGAGAAAACTGTCCACCCGTAAGAGTTAAATACAAAATCTACACAATTCCCATATCTGGTAAGGGATTATTATGAGTGCACTAGCAGGTAAACAAGTGTTGATACTTCCGGAGGGGACGAGAAGGCTGGTTGGTCGGGACGCACAGCGCATGAACATCCTAGCTGCCCGTGTGATAAGCGAGGCCGTCCGCACCACACTCGGTCCACGTGGCATGGACAAAATGCTGGTGGACAGCTTGGGCGACGTCGTGATCACAAACGACGGTGTGACCATCCTCAAGGAGATGGAGGTGGAGCATCCGGCCGCGAAGATGCTGGTCGAGGTCGCAAAGACCCAAGATGACGAAGTCGGTGATGGGACGACCACTGCCGTCGTGATGGCGGGAGAGCTTCTGCACGAGGCGGAGCGTCTTTTAGACCAAAGCATACATCCCACCGTGATCGCTAGCGGTTACCGACTGGCCGCAGAAAAAGCTCAAGAACTTTTGAAAAAAATCGCAGAACCAGTAAAAATAGACGACGATGCAGCCCTGAAGAAAATAGCCATCACGGCCATGACCGGAAAGAAAGCAGAGGGTTCGAAGGATATACTTTCCGACCTCGCCGTCAAGGCTGTAAAGCAGATCGCGGAAAAGACGGATGGTGGTTATGTCGTCGATATCGATCATATAGGAATAGAGAAAAAACCAGGGGAGAGCACTGATGACTCCATGCTGATACAGGGAGTGATATTGGACAAGGAACGTGTTCACCCCGGGATGCCAAAACGTGTGAAAAATGCAAAGATAGCCCTGCTGGATTGCGCTCTGGAGATAAAGAAAACCGAAACCGACGCAGAGATCAGAGTTACAAGTCCAGATCAGCTACGCGCCTTTCTAGACGAAGAGGAAAGCATACTGAAGGGGATGGTAGAGCGCGTGGCCAAGACGGGCGCAAACGTGGTCATCTGCCAGAAAGGAATAGACGACTTGGCTCAGCATTACTTGGCGAAGGCCGGAATATACGCGGTCAGGCGCGCGAAGAAATCCGACATGGAAAAACTCGCACGTGCTACGGGAGGAAGGATCGTCACCAACTTGGAAGATCTCACCTCGGATGACCTCGGAGAGGCGGGCTTGGTCGAGGAACACAAGATCGGAGAGGACAAACTGACGTTAGTGAAGGAATGCAAGAATCCAAAGGCAGTAGGGATCTTGATCCGTGGTGGTACCGAACACGTGGTCGACGAGGTGGAGCGGGCGATCCATGACGCCATCTCCGTCATCGGAGCCGCCATAGAGGATGGAAAAATCGTGGTCGGTGGAGGTGCACCTGAAATCGAACTCTCCAAACGGTTGCGAGAATACAGCGAAACTGTGGGAGGTAGAGAGGCCCTGGCGATAAATGCCTTTGCGAACGCGGTCGAATCCATCCCCAGGACGTTGGCTGAAAACGCTGGTCTGGACAGCATAGACATACTCGTGGATCTCAGAGCTAAGCACGAAAAACAAGACGGAAAATACTTTGGAATCAACGTCTTCACCGGAAAGATCTCGGACATGATGAAAGAAGGTGTCGTTGAACCCCTTAGGGTAAAATCCCAGGCCATTAAGTCTGCCAGCGAGGCCGCCATAATGATCCTCCGAATTGACGACGTGATCTCAGCTTCGAAGAAGGAAACACCACCACCAAAAGGACCTTCTGAGGGAGAAGGACTGGACGAAGAGTAAGTGACCCTCAAAAGATGAAGCGAAAAAATTAAATTACCGAGAAACAACTGGGATGAAGGCAGTTAGATGAACCTAGTCCCGAGATACATGTTCCTCACACGAGGGGTTGGGCATCACAAGGAACAACTGAGATCTTTCGAGTACGCCTTGGAAGATGCGGGCATAGCAAAGTACAACCTCGTCTCGGTTTCGAGTATAATTCCTCCACAGTGCAAACTGATCTCGTGGAAGAGAGGCGTAAAATATCTCCGCGATGGCCAGATCCTATTCGGTGTCTTCGCTAAATGTTCGAGCAACGAGAGGCGGAGACTCATATCCGCGAGCATAGGTTGTGCACTTCCCGCAGACAGGAAAACATACGGGTACATCAGCGAACACCACGCTTACGGTCAGACCGCAAAGGAGGCCGGAGATTATGCGGAAGACCTGGCAGCCTCCATGCTCGCAAGCGCTTTGGGTTTACCGTTCGATCCAGAGAAAAGCTGGATAGAGAGGAAACAAGCGTGGAAGATCTCCGGCAAGATCGTGCGAACCACCAACATAACCCAGACTGCTCTCGTTAAAGAAAAACACTGGTCAACGGTCTTCGCGGGTGCAGTTTTTATTTTGTAAAACCGCGGGTCACAGATAATTGACTCGAGGGCTTCCCGTAAACTTCTCGAGCAACATTCCCTCTATCTTCACCGGGGGATTTTGTTTTGCTAGGTTTATCGCCTCATCGAGTTTCGTCTCATGCTCGGCGTAAATCTCGAGAAGAGGCTCCCCTTTTTCCACTTTTCGCCCTTCTTTGAGAAGTATCCTGAGCCCAGCCCCCTTATCCCAAGGAGCACCTGCTGCACGTGCTATGTCGTTCACGCGCTGATTGTAAATTTGGGTGACGTAACCGGAAGACGGAGACGGTATCACCTCCTTTTTCTCACCGATCTCTATTTCCTCAGGTCTGACCTCTGGATCTCCCCCCTGAGCCTCTATCATCTCGCGCATTTTCTGATACGCTTTTCCCGACCTCAACAGCTCCGCCGCTGTCTGTCTGCCCAGTCCATACGACACCGCTCCCCCGAGCTCGAGCATTATCCCGGCCAAACTCGTCGCCTTCTCGACCAAACTACCTGGGCCTCTCCCGAGCAGGGCTTCGAGCGCTTCTCTCGCCTCCAGTGCCGGCCCCACTGCATATCCGACAGGCTGTCCCCCATAGGTCACAGCAGCTTCTATCTGAACGTTCAGCTTGTGACCCAGCTCTATGAAATCATGTGCCAGACTGCGGGCCTCCTCAATTCGCTCCACCTTAGCTCCAGGACCTGCGGGAATATCTATGAGCACGCGATCGGCTCCTACCGCCAGTTTCTTTGACATGACGCTTGCAAGCAGCTGACAAGGCGGATCCACGCCGAGCATCCGCTCGACCTGAATGATGATATCGTCAGCTGGTGCCAGCCTGACCGCCCCTCCCCATGCCAGTATCGCCCCAACTTTCCTGACTATGCGACCGATCTCGTCCAGGTCAAACGTCACGTTGGCCAGCACCTCCATCACGTCCGCCGTGCCAGCCCCGCTCGTTATAGCACGACTGCTGGTCTTTGGAACCGTCAAGCCAGCGGCCGCGACGATGGGCACCGTAACCAGCGCATACTTGTTACCTGGAACCCCACCTATGCTGTGAACATCCAGAACAGGCTTCGCATCCAGCTCCAGTCTGTCTCCGGTATCCACCATGTGACGGGTCAACGCCACGATTTCATCGATAGACATCCCCCGTATGTACTCCGCCACCACAAAAGCGGTCATCTCCGTGGCTGTAAGATTTTCATCTGCTATATCCTTGACAATCGCGCCGATATCCTCCGGGGAAAGCCTGTGCCCCTCCATCTTGCGCCTGATGGCAGTTACCGACTGCGGGCGTGGAGCCAGCCTCACCTTCACCGAATCTCCGGGCTTGATGGCAAGGTTCCCCGTGATCTCCACGAAGGTGCCGATCTCGCCTCGGCGGACCATTCGTCTCGTGGTGTTCGCTATGGCGACTACCGTGCCGTTTTGAGTGGTGAGTTTTACCCGGTCTCCCGGAAAGTGACCAAGTTCCTCAGCATCTTCTTCATGAAGCACGACGATATGTCTCCCAGTTTCCATGTCCAGCGGTTTTGCCTTCAGGGTTAGGAATTTCATGTCACCACCCATCCATTGGTCTGAATCGGTTTAAAGTCCCTCCGGTCAGGGGAGGGCGATCACAGATTATTTTTCCGGATGGGGTGATCGGTTGTCGCTAAAGCCGGATCAGACCGGTCTCCTTCTCCGTCTTGAGCACGATCAGGGTGCGACTGCTGCTGACTCCCGGAATCCTGTCCATTTCGTGTAATATCTCGTTCAGTTTGAGGGTATCATCCGTGATTATTTTTATGAAGAGGTCATGCTCCCCTGCGGCCTCGTGGATCTCGAGCACCTCCGGCCGTTTGCTCAGTTGGGCTATGACCTGGCCACATGCCCCTGGGGAGGTGGAGATGCCTATGAACGCCTTGAGTTTTTTTCCAGATATTTGAGGATCGATGACTGCGACAAATTTTTTTATCACTCCACCCTCTACAAGCCGTCGAACGCGTTTGTGGACTCCGGAGGAGCTGATGCCGAGACGTTTGGCGAGCTCAGCGTATGGCATCTTCGCGTCCTCCTGCAGAAGGTTCAGAAGCTTACGATCGATCGCGTCCAATTCCATTTTTTCCACCACCAGGCCAGTTTGACCCCTTCCTACCACATCTTTCGTAAATAATTTATAAGTTTTTCTATTTATAGTGAATAATTTCCACTTTATAGATAAATTGGTAAAACTTATATACAAAAATGGACGATCTAGGGTGGGATATGCTATGCCGAAGAGCGTGGAGATAGAGGTGAGGGAAAGGAACTACAGGCTCACCTTGAGCGAAGACGGCGGAGTGGAATCCATATCGCTCCCCGACTGTCTTTCCTTCCAGATTACCACCAAGAAGTTCATCCTGAGGGGGGCCGGGAAAGACCGACTTTCAGGTGGGGAAAGATGATCTCGAAACGTGTAAGGAACCTGCTGCGGTCAAGGGCTACCTATCCGCTTGCCCGCGAATACGACGTAAAGACACCGGGGACCATAAACCTCGCATCAAACGAGAGTCCATACGGCCCTTCGCCCCGTGTGATCCAGGCGCTCAAACGTGAGGCAACTAGAGCGGGACTGTATCCAGACCCACGCGCCACCAGACTCAAGAGCGCGATATCCGACTATGTGGGTGTGGGAGCCAAGTGTGTGACGATTGGGAACGGCTCAGATGAGCTCATGGAGTTGGCCTGCAGGGCTTTTTTGGATCCCGGGGATCGGGCCCTCATCCCCCTGCCGACATTTGCTATGTACGAACTCGTGTGCAGGGAAAACGGAGGAATACCCAAGTTTTTCTCCCTTCCGAATTTCGAATGGAAAGCCGGAGAGATCAAACGTCTCCTGAGGGGAGTAAAGCTGGTCTTTTTGGGTAGGCCCAACAACCCAACGGGAAACGGTATGAACCGGAAGGAAATGCGAGATCTCATGAAAGTTGGAAAGCTTATCATCACGGACGAAGCGTATGTCGAGTTCGACGGAGATTCCGTTGCTGACCTAGCTCCAAAGTCCAAGAATTTACTTGTGCTCAGGACCTTCTCGAAAGCTTTCGGGCTTGCCGGTCTGAGGATCGGCTACGCGATCGGGAACCCAAAAATCATCGAAGTGCTCGAGAGCATCCGCGCGCCCTTCAACGTCAACCGGATGGCCCAAGTCGCCGCAATCGCTGCCCTAGAGGATATGAGCTACCTGCGCAAAGTCGTCAACGCGATCCGAAAGGAAAGGAAATACCTGCGTCGGGAGCTCTCCAAGCTAGGCCTACGTGTGCTGCCATCGGATGCAAACTTCTTGATGGTAAATGTGAGGCCTCTAAAGACGGATGCGCCAAAACTGTGCGATTATCTGGCGCGCAGAGGTATCCTGATCCGTGATCTGTCGAACTTCAGGGGTGCTGGCCCGAATTGGGTCCGAATCACAGTCGGCAAACCCGAACAGAATAAGAAGCTTCTAAATGCGATAAAACAATTCAAAGGAGGTGCTTGAAGTGACGATCAGAATTGCTGTACCGAAGGGACACCTGGAAAACACCACGGTACGGTTGCTCCAGGACGCTGGCATCGGAGTGGTGGGCAGAGATGGCCGTCAGCTATTCGCGAAAACCAACGATCCAGAGATCGAACTCGTGTTCGTCAGGGCGGAAGACATCCCGAACTTCGTCGCCAGGGGGTCCACAGATCTGGGCATCACCGGCTACGACCTGATGTGCGAGAGCGGCGATGACGTTGCAGAACTGTTGGATCTCAAGTACGGTTACACGCGCATGGTGGTGGCGGCGAGCGGGAAATCCGGAATCAAATCGATGCGCGACATAAGTCCGGGCGCTAGGGTAGCCACCGAATTTCCAAACATCACCAGACAATATTTTGCGGAGAAGGGGATCAAGATAGAACTTCTCGACATCACGGGAGCGGCGGAGATATCCCCCCTGATAGGGCTGGCAGATCTTATCGTCGATGTGACCAGCACGGGTACGACACTTCGCGCGCACGGACTCAACATCGTTGACACCATCCTTGAGAGTACGGCGCGGCTGGTAGCAAACCGGCAGAGCCTACGGCAAAAACGGGCGAAGATCGACGAAATCGTCATGGCAATCGACAGTGTGGTTCGGGCGAGAGGAAAAAAGCTGGTGATGATGAACGTGCCTGAGGAAAAGCTTGAGGAGGTCAAACAGATCATGCCCGGGATGTCTGGACCAACCGTATCCCGAGTGGAGGGTGCAGGTCCGATGTTGGCGGTTCAAGCCGTGGTCGACGGAACAGATGTCTACAAAATCGTCAGACGAGCAAAGCAGGCGGGAGCCAGGGATATCCTCGTGATGCCGATCGAGCGCGTGGTGCCATAAGCGAACCAGAAGGTGTGGAAGTTGCTCGTGATACCGAGCGTTGATATCAGGCGCGGTCGGTGCGTACAACTGAGAGGGGGGAGGCCGGATACCGAGCGTGTGTACGGCGATCCAGTGGAGATTGCCAGGCGATGGGTGGCCGAGGGCGCCGATTATCTGCATGTGGTAGATCTAGACGCCGCGATGGGCGAGGGCGACAACCTTCAGAAAACCATGGAGATCATCTCAGGTACTGAAGCAAACGTGGAGGTAGGCGGAGGGATACGAACGCTCGCCAGGGCCAATGAGCTCCTCAGCGCCGGGGCGAAAAAGGTGATCTTGGGAACGGCTGCGGTGAGCAACCCCGAACTCGTCAGGAAGCTCGTCGACGCGGTTGGTGGCGAGAAGGTCATGGTAGCGCTCGACTCACGTTCCGGTAAGGTGACCATTGAAGGGTGGAAAACCCAAACCGAAAGAACCGCGGTGGAGCTGGCCGGGAAGTTCGAGCGGATGGGGGTCGGATCGATACTGTACACGTGTATCGACCAGGAAGGGCGCATGCGCGGGGTGGCCGTGACGGAGATAAAAAACCTAACCAGCTCGGTCGATATACCCGTTTTTGCTTCGGGCGGAGTCGGAACACTGGATGACATCCGAATCGTGAAGGAGGCTGGAGCGGCCGGAGTGATAGTTGGGATGGCATTATACGAGGGCAGGTTCACATTGAAACAGGCGATTGAGGTGGCAGAATGAGCAGGATAGGAAGGATTAGGCGGAAAACCGAAGAAACCAGCGTCAGCGTCAGGATAGATCTCGACGGAAACGGCAGAGCAGACATCGACACGCCGATCAGGTTTTTCAATCACCTGCTCACCAGTTTCGCCAAACACGGGTGTTTTGATCTGAAGATCACCGCTCGCGGAGATTTCGAACACCACATCGCGGAGGACACCATGATCGTGCTGGGGGAGGCCATCGAACGTGCCCTTGGGAAAAAAGTTGGGATACAGAGAATGGGAGACGCCATAGTACCAATGGATGATGCCCTCGTATTGGTGGCGGTGGACATGAGCGGTAGAGCCTTTCCAGACATTGAGGCCAGGTTCGCGAAGCGAAGACTGGATGACCTTAGCAGCGACCTGGTGGTTCACCTCCTCCAGACACTGGCCACGAACGGGAGATTCAACTTGCACGTAAAGGTTCTCCGTGGAAAAAACGATCACCACAAGGCGGAGGCCATCTTCAAGGCGCTGGGCGTAGCACTGGGTAAAGCCGTACGCACAACCTCTAGAAGAAAAGGAGTACCCAGCACGAAAGGTGTGTTATGACGCAGCTCAAGACTGTAAAGCTTTGGGAGTGCGACAGAAAAAAATGGGGAGCCTTGATAAGACGCTCGGAGCTGAACATCCGCTCGGTGCTCCCCACGGTGAAGCGGATAATCTCGGACGTCAAGTCTGAAGGCGACAGGGGCATCCTGAAGTACACCGAACGTTTCGATGGAGTGAAACTGCGGAGAGATGAACTCAAAGTTCGCAAAGAGGAATTCAGACTGGCACGTGAAAAGCTCGACCCAAAAACGGTGAAAGCCATACAACGAGCCGCCAGTGCGATAAAAAAATTTCACTTCAAACAGATGCCGCGGGAGTGGATGGCGAAGCTCGCCCCCGGGGTAAGGGCGGGGCAGCTCGTGAGACCGCTCGAGAGCGTTGGCGTCTACGTCCCAGGCGGTCTGGCGAGATATCCCTCAAGCTTGCTGATGGCCGCTGTTCCGGCGAGGGTAGCCGGCGTGAAACATCTCGTCGTCTGCACCCCGCCAAACAAAAGAGGTGAAGCCGATGCTGCGGTGCTTGCAGCGGCGGAGGCGGCCGGAGTGGATTCGGTGTTCAAACTGGGCGGAGCCCAGGCCATAG
>Ga0164318_10003700_pt1 | contig 14565 bp, 13 predicted proteins | sample GuaBasSedimGuay9_FD_113734 | JGI IMG/M metagenome (GOLD analysis project Ga0164318, IMG submission 113734) | Subseafloor sediment microbial communities from Guaymas Basin, Gulf of California, Mexico - Guay9, Core 4571-4, 0-3 cm | ecosystem: Environmental > Aquatic > Marine > Hydrothermal vents...
AGCTTAGCAATATAAGCGGAAGCGTTGTCCTGTATCCGTTTAACCCCCAAGGGAAAACCAAAGAAGAGCTTAAAGAGAGCTATATTGACCTTGTTGGATGGGGCGATCCTCTAGTGAAAGAAGGATTATCTTGTGCTTCTCCGTATCATGAAGATAAAGAATACTCGCTGGAAAGAAAACCTGGTTGGCCTAATGGACATATAGACAGCAATGATAATAATAGCGATTTCTTTCTTCAGGACGAGCCAAACCCAACCAATAGCGAAAATTTAAGCTCTCCCTCAGGGTGGCTATGGGATTGGGAAAAGCGGCAAGAAATAGAAATTTCAAATCAGTCAACTTATGATTTGAGCAATTACCAAGTAAAGGTAGAGATTGAATTTCAGGAAGGAATGAATAAAGATTTTTCAGATATCCGTTTTACTGATTCTGATGGCCAAACCCTCCTTTCTTATTGGAGAGAAGAGTATATCCCGGAAGAAAAAGCGTCTTTTTGGGTAAAAGTTCCTTTTATTCCAAAAAAAGACAAGGCAAAAATATATTACTATTGGCAAAATCCTTCAGCAGCTTATAAAGGGGATGCTATGAGCACTTTTGCATGGTATGACGACTTTACAACAGATAGATTGGATGAATACGAAATTATTGGCAATCGCTCTAACCTAACTTTGGATACGGCAAACTCTAGTTTGCGCTTTAGTTCTTCTGGTCAGAGTTGGTTGCTCTATCCTAAAAATTTTAAAATAAAGAACTTTATTTTAGAGATAAAAGGAAATGCTGACAATGGACAGAATGTCAACGCTGTTTGGAGATATCAGGATGAAGATAATTATTATTTCTTCGGTGGTAGTGGATTTAATAGTTGGAGCTATGATGATGAGGAGGGAAGAGGCGATGGCTATATGTGGTGGAAGAAGAAACAAAAGGGAGAGACAGTTTCTTTGATGGAGAATCATGAGTCATCTCATGCAGCGCGTCCTTATTTAATTCGTGTTAAATCTTTTGAAACTTTGCATCATGTTGATTACTTGTCAACTTATGGTGGTGGACTTAATGAAATGCTTTCTTGGGAAATTTCCAGCCAAGATTTTCTTGAGTCAGGCAAAATTGGAGCTTTAATTGAAGTTGGAAGTGGTTGTGTTTATCTGGATTCAATTATAGTAAGGAGATATACAAATCCTGAACCAGAAGTTAGTTTTGGAAAAAAGCAAGAGAAAATAATGGTTTCCAATTTATCAGTTGAAGATGCTGAATCATGGCTTTCCCCGGATTGGTCTAAAAGAGCAAAAATTATCATTGATAATTCAGAAAACAGGAATAGTCTTTCTAATTATCCTTTAATGATTACCATACCTTATCAGGAAGGAATGGCTGGTGATTTTTCTGACCTTCGCTTTACATCAAGTGACGGAAAAACTTTGCTTTCTTATTGGTTTGAAAATTATAATGATGATAAAGTTGATGTTTGGGTAAATATTCCTCATATTCCCTGTCTTGGCCGCACATCTATTTATGTTTATTGGCAGAATCCCTCGGCAACTTATAGAGGAAATGCTGGCAGTACTTTTGTATGGTATGATGATTTTAATGACAATAGTAAGGACAAGTATACTATTATCGGTGATGCCAATGCTCTAACTTGGGATACAGCAAATTCGCGAATTTTATTGAAAAGAAACGATAGAGAATGGATGCTTTTGCCAAAAGATTTGTCTCTTTCTGATTTTGTTATAGAAATAAAAGGTGGTTTTGATAATACTTCTGGCATCAAGGCGATTTGGCATTTTCAAGATGAAAACAATTATTATTCTTTTGGCGGAGTTGGAAAAAGCTATTCATGGAGCATTTATCAGCAGGGGGAGGAAATGCCTCTTTTAAAGGGTGGCTCAGCAAATAATATAGAAAAGATTAGGGTTGCAGGATATCAAACAAAGTATTTGCTTGACTATTTTGATAATTCAGGTCAAAACCATCATTATGAAAAAAACAGCAACTTGCTTCCTGAAGCAGGCAAGATTGGTCTCTGGGCTAAAGTAGGGGCAGGGTTTCCTTGGGTTGATTCTCTTCGGATTCGCCCCTTTACCCAGCCCGAACCCAAATGGGAATTTGAAGATTAAGAATGTGTAAAGAAAAATTTTTTGCTATTATTTTGGCTTTTTTCTGGTTGCTATCTCCGAACTTTCTTTGGGCTAAGACAGGTTTGGTAATTAGCCATGTTGATGTTGAAAGGGAGTTTATTGAGATTGTTAATCTTGGCCCTGATTTGTCTTTGGAAAATCATTATTTAGTTTATTGGTCAAAAAATAGGAATCTAAATAATCCTTGGCGAATTAAAAAATTCCCTAAAGGGAGTTTTTTGGCTAACAATCATCTGATGAGGATAGGCTTTTTGGCTGATGATTCTATGGATTTTGATTGGTTGGTTTACCGAAAGGGCCTTCTTTCAAATAGTGGAGGAGCAATTGCTATTTATAAAGATAATCCATGGAAAATCGGTTTTAGAAATTTTTTAGATTTGCGCTGGTGGGGAAAATCGCTGATTCAAAGCGGAAGAGAGGCAAAGATTGGCAATAGAAAAGATAAAAATCAAACAAATTTTCTAAAAATTGAGCACCCAGAGGAATTTTTAAAGTTAAAGGAAGGAACAAAGGTAATTTATAGAAACTATGTTATTGCCCGACCAGGGGTTTTAGGTAAAAAATTTTTTTATATCAACGGAGCACAGGTTTATTCTTTCAAAGAGGACTTTCCTGATATTAAATTAGGGGACTTGGTTCAGGTAAAAGGAGAATTATCTTTTCCTTATGGAGAAGTAAGAATAAAGACAAAAAATAGCCAAGATATTCAAGTTATTGGCTCTACATTGCCCTCCTCTTTAATTCAAGAAATAGAATTGGAAAAAATAGAAAGTTTAGTGGCCCCTAAATTGGTTAGAGTCCAAGGCCAGGTAGTGGAAAAAACAGGAAGCAATATCTATCTCTTGGATAAGAATAAAGAAATTCTTGTTTATCTTAAAGAAGGGATAGGAATTGACAAAAAGAAAATCAAAGAAAAAGATTTTTTGCAGGTAACAGGAGTTCTTGTTTCAAGGAATAAAAAATTAAAAATTTTTCCGCGCAATCTAGAGGATATAGTTTTGCTTGGAATAAAGGAAGAAGGAGAAGAAATCCCAGAGTATGAGACAGATTTTATATCTTTGGATTTTTCTTCAGAACCATCAAATTTCCGCTTTTCTTATCTTTTTATTAGTTTTGGGACATTGGGCAGTATTTTGACTGCTCTTTTAATTTTTCAAAAGAAAGTTAAAGATTGATTTTAATATTTTGTCTGATATACTAAAACTGATAAGCTATAGATTTAAAAATATCTCCTATGAATTTAATTTGTGTATAAAAGCGGTTAATTTTACGTCTCTGGAGATTTATATAATTAATCGACAGATATGATTATTACAAAAATGAGGCCTTATAAGGAAATTAAATCTCAGCTGAAAAAAAGAGAGAAAATTGGCATTGTCAGTTGCACTCTTTGCGCTCAATTATGTCACACAGGAGGAAGGGAGGTGATGAAAAAGTTAGCTAATCGCCTTAAAAAAGACGGGTTTAATGTGGTTGACCAGGATTTGATTGGTGGTCCTTGTAATTATAGTCGGCTTGAAGCCAATGAACTGCGCGGTGATGTGAGTATAGTTTTGGCTTGTGATGCGGGTGTTTACAACTTAAAGAAGCTTTTTCCTAAACGCAGAATTATCCCTGCTCTAAAGACAGTTGGTTTAGGCGCTTATGACAATAAAGGTAATATCGATTTGGTCAGGAAATTTGGCTAATCAGATGTTTGGCTTTGATTTGATTATATAAGGAACGTCAAAAATTTATTTTGTTTTTTTCAGCGCTAAAAAAAGCCTTGATTATTTATTTTCTTCTTTTAGGTATTCGTTTTGCCAGATTTTTTCTGTCATTTTTTTTAGTTCCTTGTCGTATTCCTCAAGAGCTCTAAAATACTCTTTTGAAGATAAAGCTTGTCTGGCAATTTCATTTTCTGGCTTTGCGTTTTTTGGCAAAATTTTTTTCCTGAAATTTCTATAATGGTCTCTAATAGAGCAGGGGATTAGCCAATTATCCGGGCTTTTGCGCTGGTTAGAAGCAAATCCATATTTTTTCTGCCATTCCCTGCCTTTTTTGAAAAAAGGAGAATTTAGGGCATCAGCTAAGGTTTTTCCTTTCCTATAGAGTTCTAAAACATTATCTACATAATATGGAATAAAAACGCAGGGCATAATATTTCCGTCCCAGTTTATATAAAGATACCCTGAAGACCTTCCATAGGCAATGCATCCGTCAGAAAGAACACCGCTGTTCCAAAAATCAGCTAAGCATATTTTCTTCTTTAACAGGTCTTCCCATTTTCTGTAAAGCTCTACCCTTTTTTTAGGGGATACCATAAGTTGCAGGAGTTCTTTTCCTCGCCCAATGGGCATTAATTGAAACTCCCACATATAGCTGGCTCCAAGGCGATTAAAATAGAAGTCATAGAATTCGTCTTTTAGCAGAATGTCAACATTTTTGCTTGTAGCAGTAACTGAAATGCCAAAAGGAACACCTGCTTTCCTTAAATTAGCAAACGCTTCTAATATCTTTTTAAATACACCTTTTCCTCTTCTTTTATCGGTTTCTTTTTCAAATCCTTCAACAGAAATTGCTGGAGTTACATTTCCAAATTCGGCTAATTTTTTAGCTGCATTTTTATCAATCAAAGTGCCGTTTGTATAAACTAAAAAGAACATATTTTGATATTTCTTCCAGATATCAAAAAGGGTTTTTCCTTGGGAGTGGTATAAAAACGGCTCTCCGCCGCTGATTGTCATAAACCTTGAACCAAAAATACTGTATGTTTCTCCAACAATTCTATCCACTGCCTCATAAGGCAGTGTTTTTGGTTGGTTTGCTGACGATAGAGCATAGCATCCAGAGCAATGGAGATTGCATTTTTGGGTAGGTGATAAAACAATAAAAGAAGGCGGCTGAATGCCGTATTTTTCTTGAAATTTTTTTCTGGCAGGACCGCTTGTTTCTTTCTTATTGGTAAATAAATTTCTAACAAAGACCTGAATTAGTTTTTTGGTTGTATCTTTGGAGATATACCCTTTTTCTATGTTTTTAAATACACAATGCAACATTGCTGATAGGAATTCGTACTTTTTAACTTGGACTTTTCTTAAGTTTTTTGTATTATTTTCTACCACGCTTTTATAGATTAGCCTGTCAACTTTTTTTAAGAGCAATTTTCTCAAATATTTGCGATTAAGCATTTTTTCTAATGCAAAAGCAATGACATCTTTTTTGTTCAGGTTGAGTTTTCTTTTTTTGGTTTTTTCTTTCATAATAAAAATTGAAGAATAGCATCCTTCAAGCGACACTTTGCTATCGGGCTGGCCGGATCTGCCCCGGCGACCTCTTGTCCCCCAGACAAGTGCGCTAACTAGCTGCGCCACAGCCCGAAAGAGATTATTTCTTTTTCAACCCTAATTTTCTCTTAAGTGTTTTCAGGCACTTAGCGCAAACCTTCATTTTCTTTCCATTAATTCTTATTGTCTGGAGATTCAAGTATTGCCATCGGCGAGTAGCCACATTGGAGTGGCTTCTTTTTAGGGCTATTCTTGGTTTTCTTTTGCAGATGTCACATTGTCGAGACATAAAGCGTTTTGTTAAAAATTTCAATTTTCTGCGTCCTTTGGACTTGAAAATTTCAAGATTTGTGGAATTATAACAGTTTTTTTTCTTTTGACAAGTTCTTATGAGCGGAGAAGAATCTTGACAGATTTTTTTAATTAATATAAAATAGCAACTACTTATGGTTTTTTCTCTTTTATTACAGTCGCCAATTATTTTTTTTGTCTTTATCTTATCCGTTTTTTTTGCTTTGTCTGTTCATGAATATGGGCATGCTCTTTCAGCCCATCTTTTAGGCGACCCGACAGCAAAGCATCTTGGACGACTTACATTAAATCCTTTAGCTCATATTGACCCTTTGGGATTTTTAATGTTTCTTTTGGTCGGCTTTGGTTGGGGAAAACCTGTTCCTTTTAATCCGTTTAATTTGAAGGACCAAAAAAAAGATTCGGCTATAATTGCCCTTTCAGGGCCATTAGCCAATTTGGTAAGCGTTATTATTTTTGGCTTGATTCTAAAATTTGTTGGAAGTGCAGTAGGGCAAACGAATTTGTTGGTTTATTTTCTTTCTTGGCTTGTTTTAGTTAATGCCAGCTTGATGGTTTTTAATTTAATACCTATCCCGCCCTTGGATGGCTCAAAGGTACTTTATGCTTTTATTCCGGCCGGGAGAGAAGACATTATTTACAAGCTTGAACGAAATGGGCCTATAATTTTAATTCTTTTCATCATTTTAGATAGGTTTCTGCCGTTTTCTATACTTGGATATTTATTTACAGCAATATTTAATGTTATTAGCAATATTTTTGGAGTAGTAATGTAAAAGGATTGACAATTTGACAAAAAACCTGTATAAAACTTAAACAAGAGACAACCAATTTTTTATTTTACTTTTTTTGCTTTACACTTTCTTATGCCCACGATTCACCAATTAATTCGTAAGGGGAGAAAAAGAAAGACAAAGAAGAACAGGGGGACAGTTTTGAGGACAATTTTCAATCCTCAAAAAAGAAAAAGAAAGGTTCTCCCCAAGGGCAATCCTTTCCTCAAAGGAACATGCCTTAAAGTGACAACAATGACCCCTAAGAAGCCGAATTCGGCTCTTCGTAAAATTGCTAGGGTTCGGCTTTCTAATGGTATGGAAGTAACCGCTTATATTCCTGGGATTGGCCATAATCTTCAAGAATATTCTGTTGTTTTGGTGCGAGCCGGCCGTGTTAAAGATCTGCCCGGGGTCCGCTATCATATTGTAAGAGGGGCTTATGATGCAGCAGGCGTAGAAGGGAGGCGGCAGAGTCGCAGCCTTTATGGAACAAAAAAAGAAAAAGCCAAGGGGACAAAAGCGGCTACTGAAAGCAAAGATGTAAAGCAGGAAACGTGAAACCTATAACTTAAAAATGTCTAATTTCTAATTGACCTAATGACTAATCAATGACCAATGACCAAATGACCAATGACTAAGATAACTAAAGTTTTGGACATTTAGACATTTAGTCATTGGGATTTGATTAGAAATTCGTCATTAGTCATTAGTCATTCTATTTTTGGATTCAAAATTCAGATTTGAGATTTGAGATATTATTAGATATTATTTATTATGCGAGGAAAAAGAGCAACGCCAAGAGAGATTGAACCAGATATGCGCTACAATGACAAAAGAGTAGCGAAGTTTATTAATTATTTAATGCGCAAAGGCAAAAAAAGCATAGCCCGACGTGTTTTCTATAATGCTCTTTCTTTAATTGAAAAGAAAAGCAAAGAAAATCCTATAAAAATTTTTTCTCTTGCTATTGAAAATGTAGCGCCAAAAGTTGAGGTAAGGTCTCGGCGTATTGGGGGAGGAAATTATCAGATTCCTGTTCCTACATCTGAAAGAAGAAGCTTCGCTTTAGCTTGCCGATGGATTATTGAAGCAGCCCGGAACCGCAAAGGCAAGCCTATGGAAGAGAAGTTAGCCCAGGAAATACTGGATGCCTTTCAGAATCAGGGAGCAGCTATAACCAAAAAAAATAATGTTTATCGCATGGCTGAAGCAAACCGCGCGTTTGCTCATTTAGCCCACCAAAAGTTCTAAAAATTTTTAGAATACCTAATTGAATTTTTATGCGCGAATATCCATTAGAGCAAATTAGAAATATTGGCATTATTGCCCATATTGATGCCGGCAAGACAACGACTACCGAGCGTATTTTGTATTACACGGGAAAAAAATATAAGATTGGAGAAGTTCATGAGGGAACAGCGGAAATGGATTGGATGGCTCAGGAAAGGGAAAGGGGGGTCACAATTACGGCAGCAGCTACTACCTGCTTTTGGCAGGCAAGGGGTGATGATAATAAATGTCAAATTAATATTATTGACACCCCAGGGCATATTGATTTTACGGCTGAAGTCCAAAGGTCTCTTCGTGTACTTGACGGAGGAATTGTTGTTTTTGACGGCGTAGCTGGCGTTGAGCCGCAATCAGAGACAGTCTTCCATCAAGCAGAAAAATTCCATGTTCCTTTAATTGCTTTTATTAATAAATTAGATCGATTAGGAGCTGATTTTGAAAAATCTTTTGCTTCTATTCGTCAGCGGTTAACAAAATCTGCTTATGCTATTCAACTACCTATAGGCAAAGAAAAAGAATTTAAAGGAATTGTTGATTTAATTGAGGAGAAAAGTTTTATTTATAAAGATGAGCTTGGAAAAGATATTGAAGAAGGGCCAGTCCCTTCTTCTTTAAAAGAAGAAGTGAAACGTTGGAGAGAAGAGTTGCTTGAAGCTGTGGTTGAATGTGATGATGAGTTAATGAAAAAATATTTAGAAGAAGAAGAAATAACCCCCCAAGAGATAAGAAGAACTTTGCGCAAGGGTGTGATAGAGGGGAAATTGATCCCTGTTCTTTGTGGCTCAGCCCTTAAAAACAAAGGAGTACAATTGCTCTTGGATGCTGTTTGCCATTATTTGCCTTCTCCCTTAGACGTTCCTCCTATTGAAGGGGTTAATCCCCGTACAGGGAAAACCGAAAAACGCAAATCATCCGACAACGAACCATTAACTGGATTGGTTTTTAAAATAGCTACCGACCCTTTTGTGGGGAGATTGGGTTATATTCGTCTTTATTCTGGCGTTTTGTCAAGCGGCTCCTATCTTTTTAATCCGCGAACTAACTCTAAAGAAAGAGTTGGTCGGTTAGTAAGAATGTATGCTAACAAACGTGAGCCATTGGAAACACTTTATAGTGGAGAAATTGCCGCTATAGTTGGAATTAAAGGAGTAACTACTGGCGATACGCTTTGTGATTTGAATCATCCAATTATTTTAGAATCTATTGATTTTCCCGAGCCGGTTATTTCTATGGCTATTGAGCCGAAGACAAAAGCAGACCAAAAAGAAATGGGTTTGGCTTTAGAAAAATTTGTGGAAGAAGATCCAACCTTTCAGGTAAAAACGGACACCGAAACAGGACAGGTTATTATTTCTGGTATGGGAGAGTTTCATTTGGAAATCATCGTTGACCGTTTAAAAAGAGAATTTGGGGTAGAGGTAAATACTGGCGCTCCTCAAGTTGCTTACAAAGAAACTATTACAAAGACGGTTGAGGCAGAAGGGAAGTACATCCATCAATCAGGTGGCCGCGGCCAGTATGGCCACTGCTGGTTAAGATTAGAGCCCTTGGAAAGAGGAAAGGGATTTGAATATGTTGATGCCATAAAAGGTGGTATTATTCCCAAAGAATTCATTCCTGCGGTTGAAAAAGGCATAAAAGAAGCTATGGCTTCAGGCGTTATGGCTGGTTATCCTGTGGTTGACATCAAAGCAACTGTTTATGACGGCTCTTATCATGAGGTGGATTCTTCGGAACTTGCCTTTAAAATTGCCGCTAATAGAGCCTTGCGCGAGGGAGTAAAAAAAGCAGACCCTATTTTGCTTGAACCGATTATGAAGATAGAAGTTGTTACCCCTGAGAAATTTTTAGGTGACGTAATTGGAGACCTTTCCTCACGGCGGGCCAAAATTCAAGAAACAGGCGAGAGAGGACAGGTAAAATTTGTTGATGCATACGTTCCTCTAGGTGAGATGTTTGGCTATATGACGACTCTTCGTTCTTTAACTGAAGGGAGGGCAAGCTATACTATGGAATTTTCTCATTACGATACTGTTCCTCCTAACATTGCCCAGAAAATTATTGAAGGGAAGAGTAAGGGTGGGGTTGACACAAAATAAAGGAACAGTTATAATTATAATAATAAAAAGTCGCAAGAAATATTTATGTATTATTTAATTAGTTAATTATGGCTGAAAAAGAAAAATTTGAGAGAGCTAAACCACATATTAATGTGGGAACAATTGGTCATGTTGACCATGGTAAAACTACCTTGACTGCGGCTATACTTAAATGTTTGACCGCAGCCGGCAAGAAAGCCGAGAGCAAGAGTGTTGAACAGATTGATAATGCTCCGGAAGAGCAACAAAGGGGTATTACCATTGCTTTGGCTCATGTGGAGTATGAGACGGATAAACGCCATTATGCCCATATTGATTGCCCTGGGCATGCGGACTATATAAAGAATATGATTACTGGAGCAGCCCAGATGGATGGCGCTATTTTGGTTGTTTCCGCGCCTGATGGACCAATGCCCCAAACAAGAGAGCATCTGCTTTTGGCTCATCAGGTCGGTGTTCCTGCTATTGTTGTCTTCCTTAACAAAGTTGATGCTTTGGAGGAGAAAGATAAAGAAGAAATGATTGAACTTGACAAAGAAGAGATTAAAGACCTTTTAAAAAAATACGATTTCCCTGGAGATGAAGTTCCTATTATTGAGGGTTCAGCCCTAAAGGCTTTGGAATGTGGATGTGGAAAAAGAGATTGCCCCAATTGCGGGCCTATTATGAAATTGGTTGATGCTCTTGACAATTATATTCCTGAACCAAAGAGAGATACTGAAAAGCCGTTTTTAATGCCTATAGAAGACATCTTTTCAATTGAAGGAAGAGGAACGGTAGTAACCGGAAGGATTGAAAGAGGAATTGTTAAATTGAACGAAGAAGTTGAGATTGTCGGCTTACGGCCAACACAGAAGACTATAGTTACCGGAATAGAAATGTTTAGGAAGTCTTTGGAGGAAGGTAGGGCTGGAGATAATGCCGGTATTCTCTTGCGCGGCATAAAGAAAGACCAAGTTGAAAGGGGTCAGGTAGTATGTAAGCCGGGGAGCATTACTCCTCACACCGAATTTGAAGGACAGATATATGTGTTGTCCAAAGAAGAAGGCGGAAGACATACCCCCTTCTTTAGCGGTTATAAGCCCCAAGTTTATCTTAGAACAACTGATGTCACGGGCACTATTACGCTTCCTGAAGGCACAGAAATGGCTATGCCGGGAGACAATATAACAGTTAAGGTTAAGTTAATAAAGCCGGTTGCCTTAGAAGAGCAGCAAAGATTTGCTTTCCGGGAGGGAGGAAAAACTGTTGGAGCAGGAGTAATCACCAAAATAGAAAAATAAAGTTCTAAATTGAAATTAGCAAACCCAAAAAAGGCGAAATTAGCTTTGGGAAAATTTGTTTAAACCCTAATTTTGGGTTAACCTCTAAATTTAGGGTATGCTTTAGTAAAGCAAAGTTTGAGGTTTATCCTCAGATTATTAAAATGAAAGCTCAGAAAAAAGAATTAAAAAAATCCTCAAAAAAAGAGGAAGGCGAAAGCTACAGGCCGAAAATTAGAATTAAGGTTCGTTCCTATGACCATCGAGTTATTGACGAGGCTGTAAGGACGATTATTGAATCTGTTGAACGTTCAGGCGCTAAAACTGTTGGTCCGATTTTTTTGCCTATAGAGAAGAAGCGATATACTGTTCCGCGGTCTAGCTTCATTCATAAAAATGCACGAGACCAGTTTGAGATAAAAGTGCACAAACGCTTGTTAGATGTTACTGATTTTACTCCAGAAACCGTAGAAACGCTTAAGAGCCTCCGTCTGCCAAGCAGCGTCAATATAGAGATAAAGATGTAGAGTTATAGCTATAGGTTAAAGTTGAGCAAGTATCAAGTATTAATATTGAACGGCTGGGCTTTGGCCCAGCTTTTCAATTATACTTTTATACTTTTTAAAATATGAAACGACTTTTTGGCCAAAAATCAAAAATGACCCAGGTTTTTAGAGGTGGGGAGGTGATTCCAGTAACTGAGGTTAGAATTGTAACGGAAAATATGAAAAAAGAAGAATTGGAAGAAATTTTTAATAGTTTAAGCGTTGGCAGCAAGATAGATGTTTCCGGCCTTTCTAAGGGAAGAGGTTTTCAGGGCGTAGTGAAAAGACATGGTTTTCACGGCGCTCCGGCTACGCATGGCACGAAACACCATCTCCGTTCTCCAGGTTCAATTGGAGCAACTGGACCGGCAAGGGTATTTAAAGGAAAGAAAATGCCGGGCAGAATGGGGGGCAAAAAAGTAACAGCTAAAAATTTGGAAATTATTGAGGTCAATAAAGATAAAAAAAACATTCTTCTAAAAGGATCAATTCCCGGACCGCTTAAAGGTAGGGTTTTCATAAACCTTAAGGCTGACAAGTCGGAAGGGCAAGGGTGACTTTTTTAATTAAAAATTAGCTTTTCTGTTTTATCTTGCAAATTTTAACTTATGAAATATTTAGAAGTTCCAATCTATAATAAGGAAGGAAAATCCTTGAGCAAAAAAAGGGTAGCTTTAGAAACAGTTTTTTCGGAAGATAAAGATTTGATTTCAGAGGTGATAAAGAGACAAGCGTCTAATAAAAGGGTGTCATCGGCTCATACTAAAACAAGGGGAGAAGTGCGTGGCGGTGGCCGCAAGCCATGGCGTCAAAAAGGCACAGGTCGCGCTCGAGCCGGTTCCATTCGCTCTCCTCTTTGGAAAGGGGGAGGCGTTACTTTTGGTCCTTTGAACCAGAAAAACTTTTTCAAAAAAATTAACAAGAAAATGAGGAAAAAGGCCTTAATGTTGGCTATTTTTGACAAAATTAAAGAAAAGAGGCTTTACATTTTAGAACCTCCTCCATTTAAAAAGACCAAAGAATTTTACAATTATCTTTGCAAAATTTTAGAAAAGGATAAAAAGATGATTTATTTTATTGATTCCTCAGAAAAAGAAATTTCTCGTTATTTAAGAAATATTGCCAACTTAAAAGTTGTTTTGCCTGATGGTTTAAATTTACGTGATATTATCTGGGCAGACTTCTTTTTAACTACTCCTTTGGGTTTTAAGAATATTGAAAAACGATTAACATCTACAGCTCGCAAAGTTTAATAAAATTTTTTTATGGCAAAAAGCGCTTTTCTAAAAAGTTCTATAGACTTTATTATAAAACCTGTTGTTACTGAAAAAGCAACAAATCTTCAAGGTCAGAATGTTTATAGCTTTTGGGTTAGTCCTTTGGCTAATAAATTGATGGTAAAACAAGCAATCAAAGAAATGTATGATTTTTGGCCGTTGAAAGTGCGTATTATGAAGGTTAGGGGGAAGAGCATTAGGTATGGACGGAACAGAGGAAAGACAGGGGTTAGAAAAAAGGCGCTGGTCTATCTTAAACCAGGTCAAAAAATTGATTTTCATAAATCATGAAATACTATAAACCAACAACTTCATCTCGCCGAAAGAGTAGCGTTATTCAGCTGCCTAAAAGCAAAACAAAAAAAGTAAAATCTTTGCTCAAGGGTTCTATTAAGAAGAAAGGACGCAGTAAGGGAAAAATTACTGTTAGGCATCGAGGAGGAGGTGAAAAAAGACTTTATCGGAAAATTGATTTTAAGCAAGATAAATTTGATATATTAGGAAAAGTTGCTAATATAGAGTATGACCCGAATCGCACAGCTTGGATAGCTTTAGTGGTTTATAGAGATGGCGAGAAGCGTTATATTCTTGCTCCACACAAGATAAAAGTCGGAGCCCAAATTCGTTCCTCGCTAGATAGTATTGAGCCCAAAGAAGGCAATCGTATGCCTTTAAAATATATCCCATCTGGTTATCCTATTCATAATATTGAATTAGAGCCCGGCAAAGGAGGAAAATTAGTTCGTTCAGCAGGCAATGCAGCTTCTATCTTATCATTAGAGGGAAAATTTGCTGTTATTAAAATGCCGTCAGGCGAGAAGAGAAAGATTGACAAAAATTGTTTAGCCAGTATTGGTGCGGTTAGTAATTTGGAGTGGAAAGGCATTCGTTGGGGAAAGGCAGGGCGCTCGCGCCATCGGGGGATTCGACCCAGCGTTCGAGGCAAAGCTATGAATCCTTGCGACCACCCTCATGGCGGCGGAGAAGGGCATTCTCCTGTTGGCTTGAAACACCCGAAAACCCCTTGGGGAAAACCTGCTGTTGGGGTAAAAACAAGAAAGAAGAAAAAGTGGACAAATAAATATATAATAAAAAGGAGAAGCAAGAAGAAGAGGTAAAATTTGAAAATGACCAATTTCTAATGACCAATGACCAATCAATGACCAATGACCAAATGTCCAATGACTAAATAATTATCTCAAATGTCAAATCTCAAATTTCAAATCCAAATCTTAAATGTTAAATCTAAAAAATTTAAAATTTGAGATTTTACAATAAAATTCCAATTTACAATTTTCAAACTATGCGGGGTTAGACCCCAAATTAATAAAAATTAATCATTGAAAATTGATTGAAAATTAGAAATTGAGAATTGAAAATTAGAATTCAGGTTACAAGTTACAGGTTACAAGTTACAGGTTACAAGTTACAAGGATAAAGTTTTAAGATTTGAGATATGGTTTTGAGATTTGACATTTGAGATTTAAGATATTCAATATTATGTCTCGTTCGCTTAAAAAAGGTCTTTGGGTTGATCCCAAACTAATAAAAAAACTTTCTCGCCTTAAACCAGGCGACAGGACGGTTATCAAAACTTGGG
>Ga0164318_10003701_pt1 | contig 14565 bp, 21 predicted proteins | sample GuaBasSedimGuay9_FD_113734 | JGI IMG/M metagenome (GOLD analysis project Ga0164318, IMG submission 113734) | Subseafloor sediment microbial communities from Guaymas Basin, Gulf of California, Mexico - Guay9, Core 4571-4, 0-3 cm | ecosystem: Environmental > Aquatic > Marine > Hydrothermal vents...
AGTAATAACCTCACACCCATCTTCCATCACTATGACGGTATGCTCGAACTGGCTCACAAGCAAACTGTTAACACAGTTTGCATCATGTGGTGTGGCATGCGCTACGCTTAGCCACACTTAATGTGTAATAACCTCACACCCATCTTCCATCACTATGACGGTATGCTCGAACTGGCTAACTATTCCATTCTCCTTTTCATGAAGTATTGGATATTCCTTGAGAATTTCATTCGAGACCAAATCTCTCAGAATCAGACTCAATTTCATCGGGTTTATTTTTTTGCAGAACCATCTCTTTGCGAATGGCAATTTTTTCCTCCCCTCTATCTCGTTGAGAAGAAGCCTCGCTTCCCTAAGCCTTGTTGGCTTATTCTCCAACAGTGAAAAAATCTCCGCCCTTTTTGATTCAATCACTCTTCCATAGCCGTTTGTTGCGAATGGCTCCAAAGCCAAGACCATTCCCTCTTCTATCTCCCATTTATATGGCACCTCAATATTTGGAATTGAAATTCCAGCATGGAGATCATATTGCTTTATTTCATGACCGGTCAAATTTTCTATCGGTTTGAAGCCATACTCATGTATAGTTTTTTGTATTATGGAACCAATTTCAGACACCTTAACACCAGGTTTTATTATGTCTATTGCATTTTTTAGTGCCTCTTCATTTGCCTTCAACATCCTCTCATATTCTCCAGAGAGGTCAATTGTATATGCAGTATCTGCAATATAACCATTAATATGAACACCCATATCTATAGATACGACATCATCCCTTTCAAGTGTAATTTTATCATTAAATTTTGGCGTATAGTGGGCAGTTATGTTATTTATACAAATATTGACTGGGAATGCAATTTCTCCACCTAGTGAGATTATCCTCTCCTCAATTTTCTCGGCGATCTCAATTATTTTCATACCCGGCTGAATTAAACTCCTGCTCCATTCTCTGATCCTCGATGCGATCTTCCCAGCCTTTCTATATGACTTGATTTGGTTATCGTCCATGTTTAATTAATAAAAGTACATATTTAATAAAAAATGGAAATATCAAAGAATATTGAAAAGGCGATCTGGATCGAATTGAGGAATGTCGTCGGGGCATTACGAGATGTTAGCGATGTTATAGTGAGGCATAATGGAAATATTTGGCATATTGAACAAATTGGTGAGGGGGAGTCTGTTTATCTGTATCTCGAGATAACCGGGATTGAAAACTTTGATAAATTGATCTCAGATTTAGAGAGATTGGATGTCGTTCTTTCTGTAATATTAATTCCAACATTCTACCGGGTTTATGGCAAGAGGGTGATTGTTATCGGTGGTGGAGCCCAAGTAGCCGAGGTAGCAAAGGGAGCAATATCCGAGGCAGATAGACATAATATTAGAGGGGAAAAGATATCTGTCGATACAATTCCACTAGTGGGAGAGAAGGAAATTGCAGAGGCAGTTAGAGCGGTGGCAAGACTGCCGAGGGCAAAGATATTAATTCTTGCCGGTTCATTAATGGGTGGGGAGATTACAGAGGCTGTAAGGGAAATCAAGGAAAAGGGAATCCTGGTTGTGTCATTGAATATGGCGGGCTCGGTTCCAGATGTTGCCGATTTAGTCGTTTCGGATCCCATTCAGGCGGGTGTCATGGCCGTAATGGCTATAGCAGATACTGCGAAATTCGATATTGAGAAGCAGAGGGGTAAGAGATATTAGATTAGAATGAGGGTCAAATTTACAAAGATGCACGGCTCTGGAAACGATTTTATTCTAATAGATGAATTCTCAGGGATTATAATTCCAGAAGAGAGGAAGCCAGAATTTGTCTCCAAGATTGCAGACAGGCACCTCGGTGTTGGTGCAGATGGAGTTATCTTTATCCAAGATTCAGAGAGATATGATGCAAAGTTCTCATTCTATAATCCAGACGGTTCTAAGGCAGAGATGTGTGGCAATGGAATCAGATGTTTTTCAAGATATTTATATGAGAGGGGGATTGTTAAAAAGAGAATAATTGACATAGAAACATTATCCGGCTTGATCAGGGCAGAATTATTTATAGAGAATAATAAAGTTAAAGAAGTGAGGGTGAATATGGGTGTTCCGAGACTAAAGAGGGGGGAAATTCCGGTGTCTGGAAATTCGGAAGAGGAATTTATAAATGAGCCAATTGAAATTGACGGCAAGACCTACAGAATAACCGCAGTTAGCATCGGGAATCCTCACGCGGTTCTATTTTTCGATGATATTGAAAGAATAGATGTGGCAGATATCGGAAGAAAAATTAGATTCTATGAGGAATTGTTTCCAAATGGCATAAATGTTCATTTTGTTCAGAGGATTCGGGAGAATGAATTTAAGATAAGGAGTTACGAGAGGGGAGTAGAAGACGAGACGCTGGCGTGTGGGAGTGGTATATGCGCATCTGCAGTCGCTTCATTTTTGAATAATCTCACATCAGAGAAGAAGATTAAATTCCATACGAGGGGTGGAGAGCTGAGGGTTGAATTAGAAACGAGGAATGGGGAAATTTCCGGGGTTTATCTCATTGGAGGTGCCGTTTTTGTATTTGAGGGTGTATTGTCGCACAATTTTATGTAGAATCTACCTTTTTACGGTGTAGTGTAATACAACTTGATTACCATATTGCAATATTCCCTCGAGCTCTAGTTCTATCTCATTATCGAAATCTCTCTCAAATAGCCGTCTTCCCTTACAAAGAATCGGGGATATTGAGATATAAATTTCATCAATTAGATTTTCATTTAGCATTCTGAATGGCAGGCTTCCATAACCCTCAACCAATACCCTCTTTATTCCCTTTGCACTCAATTTGCTTAGCAAATCTGGAAGATTTACTGTGAATTTTCCGATCCTTATTACTTCCATATCCTCGATCTTTTGCAATTTCTCTATCTTCTTTCCAGGTGCCTCAGAAGATACAAATACGATCTTTTTACCATCGCTCTCAAAGACCCTTGCATTTAGCGGAATCTCCGCCTTTGGATCGGTAATAACTCTATAAGGCTCGTGTCCCCTTCTCACATCAAGCAATGGATTCTCATTTATTATTGTTTCCACATCAACCATTATTGCATCTACAGTTTCTCTTAACTCATGGATTCTATTCTTTTCCAATCTGCTCATAATCCTTGATTCTTTATTGGCAATTCTGCCATCCAATGTGATGGTCGAATTGAATATTACATATGGGCGCATTTCTATTGGGAAATCCCAAATGGGGTGTGCAAGATTCAAGATATAATACGATTGGTGATTAATAAATCAACGGTTGGCTATTAGTATACTTGGTGCTGATCGGGAAAACCAGAAATCATGAAGCAAGGGAATGTAGATACATATCTCACTTAATTCTGCACAGATTTATACTTAATTAGCAAATTAAAATTTAAATTTGAAACAAAATAAAATGTCAATGGATGATGTCTATAGAGGATAGTATAAGGAGACACGCGATAGAGAACAGACTGAGATATGGGAAGGCATCGGAAAAGGCAATTATTGGAAAGGTACTGGCCGAATTTCCGGAGGAGAGGGCGGATATTCAAAATCTTATCGAAAGGATCAGGGCGGTGGTTAAGGAGGTTAATGATCTGGGAGAGGAAGACTTAAAATTGTATGAAAAGAGGAGGAAGGGGAGGAAAAGAAAATTGGAATTGAAACTACCGAGAAGGGTGAGAAATGTTGTTATGAGATTTGCCCCCAATCCAAATGGTCCTGCAACACTTGGCTCTGCAAGAGGCATAGTTGTGAATTATGAATTGGCAAGGAAATATAATGGAAGATTTATCCTGAGATTTGATGACACAGACCCAAAGACAAAGAAGCCAATGCCTCGGGCATATGAATGGTATTTGGAGGACTGTAAATGGTTGGGAGCAAAACCGGACGAGGTTTATTATGCGTCTGATAGAATTCCCATCTACTATAGATACGCAGAGAAATTAATTAAGTTGGGAAAGGCATATGTCTGCTTTTGCTCTCGGGAGAGATTTAAGAGTTTAAAGGACAAAAAGATAGAGTGCCAAGATAGAAATCGATCTATAGAAAAAAATCTTGAATTGTGGAATAACATGCTCTCAAATAAATACGAGGAAGGTGAGTGCGTTCTTCGAATAAAAACTGATATGAAACATAAGGACCCGGCACTGAGGGATTGGGTCGCATTCAGGATAATAAAGGAAGAACATCCACGGGTTAAGGACAGATTTATTGTTTGGCCAACACTTGATTTTGAATCTGCGATTGAAGATCATATTCTTGGAATAACTCACATTATAAGGGGTAAGGACCTGATGGATTCTGAGAAGAGACAGAGATTTATCTACGAATATCTTGGATGGGAATATCCGGTAACATTACATTGGGGTAGGATAAAAATCAAGGAATTTGGTAAATTCAGTACGAGTAAATTAAAGAAAGACATAGAAAATGGAAAATACTTTGGTTGGGATGACCCAAGAATTCCAACATTACTGGCATTGAGAAGAAGGGGAATCTCCGCAGAGGCAATAAGAAATTTAATTATAAGCCTTGGAATTAATGAGAATGATATATCAATCTCTATGGAGAATTTATTTGCGGAGAATAGAAAGGTTCTCGATCCAATAGCAAATCGCTACTTCTTCGTTCCAAACCCGAGGAAGATTATTGTGAAGAACGCAAAATCTCTGAGCATAAGGATTCCATTACATCCCAGTTTCCGTGAAAGGGGCTACAGAGAATTCCACATTCGGGATAATGGAAGAGATGAGATCGAACTCTTCATCCCGGGGGACGACGCAAATGAATTAAAGGAAGGAGATGAAATAAGACTTATGAATCTATTCAATATAAGGATTGAGGAGATTGATAAAGAAATTATAGCGAAAAAACTCGAGGAAAAGAATCTAAAAGCAAAGAAGGTTCAGTGGGTTCAGGATTATATTGAGGGGAAGGTTGTAATGCCAACAAAAATAATTAGGGGCTACCTTGAGCCATTATGCAATTCTCTCAGAGTTGGCGATATCGTCCAATTTGAGAGATTTGGATTTTCGAGACTCGATGAAAGGGATAATGTGCTCGTATTTTATTTTGCACATAGGTAATTTATTAGTAATTTATTAATCTTAAATTCCAAATCTTAAATTCAACCGATGATAATTAGTAAATTGGAGGGGAAAAATGACATATATAAAATTTGATGTTCCGAAGGAATTGGAGGAAAAGGCATTGGAGGTATTGGAGATCGCACGCGATACCGGGAGGATAAGGAAGGGAACAAACGAGGTAACGAAGGCCGTTGAGCGTGGAAATGCAAAGTTGGTTTTAATAGGTAATGATGTCAAGCCGGAAGAGATCGTCATGCATTTGCCGATGTTATGTGAAGAAAAAAAGATTCCATATATATATGCTCCAAAGGCAGAAATTGGAGAATCCTCAGGCATACATGTTCCAGCCGCATCGGCATGCATAATCGAAGAGGGGAAGGCAAAGGAACTGTTAGAGGAGGTTATAACAGCGTTGAAGAAGATAAAAAAGTAAAATGGTTGCTGCCGAGGTTGTTAAGATTATCGGAAGGACCGGTCTTTATGGAGAGGTAATTCAGGTAATGTGCAAAATCCTTGAGGGTGAGAATAAGGGCAGGGTTATAAGGAGAAATGTAAGAACCCCCGTGCAATTGGGCGACATCCTCGACCTGAGAGAAGTTGAGAGAGAGGCAAGACCACTAACAAAGTAATAAAAAATGAATTGCAGTTTTTGTGGCAGAACCATAGAACCCGGAACCGGGACCATGTTTGTTACGAGGAAGGGTAAGATATTTTATTTCTGCGCAAGCAAGTGTAAGAAGAATCTCCTAAAACTCAAGAGGAAACCAAGGAAGGTGAGATGGACTCGGGAATATATTAAGGAGAAGGAGATAAGGATAAGGGCATTGTCCAGAGATAGGGAGAAGGTAAAAAAGGAAAAGAAGGTAAAAACGATCAAGGATAAAGATAAAAGGGTGAAAAGGGTGAAGTCAAGAAAGAAAGATGAGGAAAAATGAAGACCCTAATAATTATAAAACCCCATGCCGTTAAACGAGGTATTGTTGGTGAAATTCTCAGTAGATTCGAGAGACAGGGTATCAAGATTTCTGCGTTGAAGGTCTTAAGGGTTAATAGAGAGAGGGCAGAGAGGTTATATGCGGTTCATAAGGGAAAGCCATTCTATAATGAATTGATAGAGCATATAACCTCATCTCCAGTTGTTGTTGGTGTTTTGAATATAGATTTTTTAAACTCCAAGGATGCAATAAAATTGGTTAGAAAGATCGTTGGTGCAACTGATCCATTGGAAGCCGAGATGGGTACGATAAGGGGAGATTTCGGATTAAGAATTGATAGAAACATAATTCATGCGTCGGATTCCGTGGAGGCGGCAAATTATGAGATACCAATATTCTTTGAGGAGGAGGAAATTATAGAGTATGAGTAAAAATGGCAACTGTCTATGAGGTTCCCGCGGATGAACTAATAGAGAGGGTTGCGGAGGACCTAAAGAAAAATATAAAATTTAAGAGACCTGAATGGGCAAAATTCGTTAAAACTGGGGCACATAAGGAGAGAATGCCACAGAATAGAGATTGGTGGTGGATAAGGGCGGCATCAATTCTAAGAAAGATTTACATAAATGGTCCAGTTGGCGTTCAAAGGCTGAGAACTGCTTATGGTGGTAGAAAGAATAGGGGCTCTAAACCAGAGAAATTCTATCGGGGTGGTGGAAAGATTATAAGGACAATTCTTCAGGAGTTTGATAGATTGGGTTTTACAGAAAAGAATAGGGAGGGTAGAAGGATAACCCCAAAGGGGCAGTCATATCTCGATAAGATTTCTACCCAGATACTTAGGGAAAAAACCAAAGCCAAATAAAATGGATGACGAACTTGAAAAACTAAGGAGGGAGAGATTGAGGCAGTTGATGGAACAACAGAGGCTCGCCCAAGAACAACAATTACAACAACAGATTGAACAGATAAGAGAAGCCGCCGAGATCGAGGCTCAGATTAAATCAATTATTGATAGAATTCTAACACCAAAGGCTAAAGAGAGGTTGTCAAATCTGAGAGTTGTTAGACCTGCATTTGTTAGACAGATCGAATTATTCTTAATTCAGCTTTACCAAACCGGTAGATTGCCAAACAGGATAACAGATGAACAACTAAAAGATATATTAAGGAAGATCAGTGGGAGAAAAAGAGAAATTAAAATAAAGAGAATTTGAATGAGGACTAAAAGCATTGGTAAGAGACTCACCTTTGTAGAGTGCGTTGACGAGCCCATATATCTCCCCGACAGAAAAATTATGGAAGTATTTTACCAAGTCGCAAATTAATATTCCATTTTTCTATGTAAAAATGACAAACCTTCAAGCAGAGATGCTCAATAAAAAAGCCTCTGACCCCAAAAACAAACCGGACCAGATTATAGAAGCTATTGCATTAAAGCACGGTCAGAGTATTGCAGATATTGGTTCTGGAGGGGGTTATTTTTCTCTGCGATTTGCCAAGATGGTTGGAAAAGAGGGAAGAGTTTATGCGGTTGATATAAAACCAGAATTTTTAGAGTATGTCAAAAATAGTGCCAGAGAGGAGGGATTGGATAACGTTATACCAATGCTCGTATCGGGAGATAAATTAGACTTACCCGAAAAAGGCTTGGATTTGATATTCATGCGTAATGTCACCCACCACATACCAAACCGAGTGGAGTATTTCAAGAGTTTAAAACGATTTTTAAAACCCAATGGGAGGATTGCAATCATTGAGTATAAAAAAGGCAAAATTTTCACCTTCCGTAGATTGTTTGGACACTACGTTCCCAAGGAAACTATCATTCAAGAAATGGAAGAGGCGGGTTATTTGCTGAAAAGGGAATTCGATTTTTTACCAGAACAGCATTTTACAATTTATGCAGTGAAAAATGAAAGAGTCTAAACCAAGTGCTCTTCCTGGGAAGTTATACCAATGACCCTCATTCACATAAACTACGAGTTTGTTCTTACAGGCTTTCAAAGCCTTTTTCAGGAGGAGATATGCATCAATACCTTCTCCCATAAGAGACATGACTGGTATCACTTCCCTAGTTTCCATGTCAATGACTTCTCATAGAGAGATACTCACATAAAGTTTTTCTCAACTTTACAGTCTCGGTAGTTAGTAGTATCCTCCTCTCCTTTGCAGCTAATTTCAGTTCCTCAATTACTATACCAATCATCATTGGGAAAAGTATTTTATATCTATTTCATTTTTCATATAGGTAAGCCGAGCCAAGCGAGAACTCCCATCATCTTCAATCCCATGTAAACCATGACTACAATGAAAATCCACTTCAGCGATTTCGGATGGATTTTATGTGCTACATGTGCACCTACCTGCGCCATTGGAATGCTCGTGCCTGCCAGCAAAATCCACTGCAAAAGGTTGACGTAACCAACGGAATAAGGTGGTAAGCCGGAAACGTTTAACCCGTAAAACATGTATGCTATTGCTCCACCCAGGCTTGTGAACACCATGACTGCTGTCGAAGTTCCAACTGCTTCATGCATATGATAGTTCAGAAATATCACCATCATGGGAACCATTAAAACACCGCCGCCTATTCCTATCAATCCCGTAACAAACCCAAAAATTGCGCCAAGGAAAACATAGGTTAAAGGATTTGCGTGGGGTTCTCCCTCAACCCTTATGGGGTGGGCGGTGGCCATTCTTAAAGCGCCGAGAAGAATCGCCGAGCCAAAGATAATTTTGAGGATGCTGCCACTCAAAATACTTGCTAAGTAAGCTCCTGTAAATGTGAACACCACGCTCGTTAAACCGAGAATTATTGCATGTCTCCAAAGGACTGCATCTTTTTTATTATGCCTTAAAGCTCCACTGAGTGCGGTTGGGAAGACAACAAGCAAATTTGTTCCAAAAGCAACTCTTATCGCAATTGTCGGGTCTATTCCCATTGCTGTCAAAATCCAAAACTGGACGGGAATCATTATAAAGCAGCCACCTACTCCAAGCATACCCGAAACCAATCCGACCAGGGCCCCAGTTATTAGTAAAGCCAAAATGTAAATTAAGGGTATCATCCTCCATCACCTCCTTTCATAAGCATAACATTTTCTCTCGCCTTCGCTATAATATTGTATTTTTTCAGAAGCGATTGAATAAATTCTCTTCTATCCTCTTGCGGAAATGAAATTGCTTCTGCAGGACAATAAACCATGCAATTATCGCATCCGACCATGCAGTTATAAGGATTCTTAACTTTTGACTTGCTTTTCTCGAAATCGAATTCGAAAACATTTCTTCCGCAAGTTGTAACGCAAACACAACAACCAATGCATTTATTTTCATCAATTATGGGGTACCATTCTATCTCTCTCCTGTCAATTTCCCACCATTTTGAGAAATCAATTTTTGATAAAATCTTTTTCACTTTCGGATTGGAGATTCTGTAATAAATCTTCTTTCCTTCTCTTCTTGACTCAACGATCCCTAAACTTTCAAGTTTTGATAACTGAATCGAAACTGTTGATTGGCTTCTCTCTGTAAATGGAACAATTTCGCAAACGCACTTCTCTCCATTCAGGAGGAATTCAACTATTTTTAATCTAGTTTCATCACTCAAAGCCTTGAATATTCTTAGGGATTCTCTCATATTGATATATTTATAAATATAAATATAAATATATAAATTCATGGATTTTTATAAAATTTATGCTCATGTCAAGAAAACTACAAGTATACGGTACCAGCTTATAATTTTAAGTTTTTAGCTAAGGGGGGTACCGAATATAACATTCTGGGGAATATATGAATTTTCTCCCCGCAAAATTTGAGCGAGCGTAAGCGAGCGATGAATTTTCGGTGGTTGTAAGATCATTTTCCAACCTCGCAATATCTTTTGATCGGACATCCTTCGCATTTGGGGTTCCGTGCTACACAAACTCGCCTTCCAAATTCTATCAGTATCAGGTGGACTTTCGTTCTTTGTTCTGGCGATATCTCGGATTCGAGTTTCGCTCTCAAACTCTCGTAATCATCTCTTTCATCGGCTATTCCCAATCTTTTCATTATTCTGAAAATGTGAACATCAATGGGCAGAACTTGTTCTCCCCTGACCGCCATTAAAAAGACATCCGCGGTTTTCGGCCCAATTCCCTTTATTGAGGTCAGTTTCTTCTTTGCCTCGTCATAGGGAAGATTCAATATTTTATTTAGGTTTCCGTCATATTTTTCAACCAAATCCTTGGCGATATTTTTAATTCTTCTGGCTCTGACCTTATACAAACCCGCCGGTTTAATAGCCTTCTCGATCTCTTTCACGCTTGCTTTTGCCACATCTTCAACACCGTTAAACCTCTCGCCAAATCTTTCGGTTGCGGTTTTCACATTTTTCCAGTATGTTCGCTGGGAAAGGATTATGCCGACCAATGTTTCGAACGGAGTATATCTCTCCCACCACTCGTTGATTTCGTATTTCTTTGATAGGATCTCCATTATCTTTTGAAGTTTTGTTCCCATACTCATCACTTGGCCGCGCTTGCCTTACAGATGTATCTCATCTTACATTGCGCGCATCCCCTTTTTCTCACGAACTGGCTTACGAGTATTATCGCCAGGAAGCCGGTCAGACTTATTCCACCCGGCACTAAAAATTCCCCACGCAGAAACATCGCAATGGGAATGGCGATGATTGGAGCGATTGCCAATAAACCCCAGGTTAAGCCGGCAAGTTTCACTCCAAGTTCGTAATTGCCGGATTTCTCTTTGAATAAACGCGAACTCAATTTACCCCAACCCATGCCACATAATTTATTGTAGTAATAGCAATGCGTGCACAGATGTTTCCTCAAAACGAATCCGAGCATTGAGAAGGCAAATAGCATATAAGTGATGGAAATTATCGGTAATCCCCCAAGTTTCAATGCAGACATTCCATAAACGGCAAATCCAAACCAGAGCAATAGCAAAACATTTGTTAAAACAACTGTTGGCTTTGGATAATTCTCCAACCCCTTTTCGTATAGTTTTTGTTTTTCCATATTTTATACGCTCTTTTTATCTTCCATATTATAGGCGCAGATTAAATAATAAATTACCCATCCCCCGAACTCGCCCCACCTCTCCGTGAATTTTCTAACCACATCGCCAGATTGAAGTTTTCCGTCAAAGTAGAAATATGAAACCGCTTTTCTTGCTCCGAGATCATCCGGAACGCAGAGATCCATTCTCCCCAATGTCGTTATCAATATCAACTCGGCGGTCCACCTCCCGATTCCCCTGAATTTCATCAACTCTCCAATGGCTTCCTCGTTACTCATCTTTCCCATCCTCTCCAAATCATATCCCTTGGCAACTTTCAGTGCGAGTTCTCTAATGTATCTGGATTTCTGACGGGATAACTTACACTTTTTCAATTCGTTTTCATCTGCACTTGCCAATACTTGGGATGAAGGAAAATCGTAATACGGCTCGCCATCAATTTCTATTTTCTCTCCAAACCTCCTGACCAATTCTCCCGTCATCACATAGGCAACCCGTAAAGAAATCTGCTGCTGGATTATCACTCTGATCGCTCCCTCAAACATGCTCGCCCCAATTCCCGGGGGTCTTAAACCGTAAAGTTCCTTCTTTATCTTACGGAGTATCGCATCCTGTTCCATAAAATCATACAATGCTTTTAGATCATTCCCCAACCTAAAAATATCTGCTATTTTATCTGAAAGATATCTCTTCTCTTTCGCATCCAGTTTGGAAGATGCATTAACCTTCAGCCTTGGCTTTTCTACCGTGCCAACAGAAGTAATCTCTACCGGAACCAATCTATCTCCAATCTTGAAAGCCCGGCTCCAGATGCCATCTTTATAAATTTCTGGCTGTGGCTCTTTCGACGAGGAATAAAATTTCCATTGCAGATCAAAATTATAGGGCGGAGTTGGTCGGAGCTCGAATGAGGTTTTATCCATGATAATCACTTGAATTCAATTTATTTAAAATTTTTTCACATCTCTTGTCAAATCAAGATTTTGAGCCGAGCAATTTGGATAAATCTTTGATTTCCCTTTTATACGCTATTATATGCCTCGAAGGGCAAGGTTGCGAAGCGACCGCGGAGTTGTGGACGAAGAGCGCTCTGAATTTATGTTTCCACAAACTGTGAGTATTACAGTATCATCCTATCATCATTCCTGCTCTAATTCTTCCACAGGATGCGAAGTTGAACCAGCCTTGACCCTTACCTCTGTTCTGTCTTTTCAATCACTGGAACATGCTTTTCCTTCCCAACATCTCCTGTTTTTTCTGCAAGCAATTCCATTGGCTGACCACAACATACTAGTTGCCCCGCACCAGCATGTAGGATCTCGACTATGTTTCCACAGACGTTGCATTTGTAAATTTGTCTCTGTTCCGCCATATTATCACCTCTTCATTTCAAAATTTTTCCCGTTTCAACATACCAAAGATATAAATCTAGTCTTGCAAGATTAATGTTTAGTTTTTCTGAAAGTTTCTTCAGTATCCCTTCTATCTCCAAATATTTTTTCTTTCCCAAGGTTTTTGGTTTTTTGATCAATCCAAACTTTGTTAACAGATCAATTATGTGGAAATCTATTATTCCAATATTTTCAAATCCAATATTGCGAAGGAAATGGCTCGCTTCCTTATAACCGATGCCCCTTATATTTTTCACAAGCCATTCCCTTATTTCCTGTTCATTCCTCTGGTTCAGTATTTTTCCAATATGGTTTTTTCTCTTTCTTGCTTCGACAATATACTTAGCTCTGGTGTTGGGAAACCTATAACCAAGATCTTTAAGCTTCTTTGCTATTTGTTTTTCTGTCATTCTCAAAAAACCATCCCCCATCTCTTCCTGAATCTTTATAGTTCTCTCGGCATTGAAGTTCGCAGTAAGTATACAGAAACAAAGTTCTTTAAAGATTTCATCCGTCGATTCTTTTCTTTTTGACCGAAATTCCCCAATGCGCAGATTAACTGCTCTTTTAACCTCGGGTTTCTTGCTTATATTTTTGACAAATTTAATTAATTCTTCCATATTCAGTATTCTTCGCATTTAACTTGATAGAAACTTTTGGGGTGCTCACAAGAAGGACACTTCTCTGGGGGTTCTCTTCCAAAGTGGACATAACCGCATTCTCTGCAAACCCACCACACTTCTCTTTCTTTTTTAAATACTGTTCCCGCTTCGACTTCTTTTAAAAGTTTCCTGAACCTTTCTTCGTGATGCTCTTCTGCTTTGGCAATAGCTCTTAAACGCTTTGCAATTTCGGGAAGATTTTCTCTTTCAGCAACCTCGGCAAACTCTGGATACATTTTTGTACGCTCGTAATTCTCACCCGAAATTGCCGCTTTTAAATTTTCAGCCGTGGTGCCAAGTATTATCGGCACTCTTACTTCAACGGTAATTTCATTTAATTTTTCACCACTTTTCTTTTTCAGTTCGTTTATTAACTTAAACAACCAACTTGCGTGTTCTTTTTCGTTTTCTGCTGTAATAAGAAAGATCTCGGCGATTTGCTCAAATCCCTCCCTTTTGGCAATTTTTGCATAGAATGTATATCTATTCCTCGCCTGACTCTCTCCAAGAAAGGCTTTTGTTAGATTTTCAATTGTTTTTTTCATAGTTTTTACCTCCTTTTAATTTAGTTATTAAAATTTTAATTTTTAAAATGAAATTCTCTTATCAGAGAACTACACTCATGAGGCGATTGAGAACAAATCCCAACTTCTTCGCTCCTCGCTTAACCGCGGTGCTCGATTCCATTGCACTCTCGCCTTCGACTCGATCGCCTAACGGGTGCGTATCCGATTTCGCTATCGCTTCGTCCAAATTCTTGCTTCGCAAGAATTTTATCCATGTATTCGGGAAGATATTACTCGACGATTTGCTGAGAAATTTATTTAAGGATGTGATATAATCTGATTATGATGAACAAAGAGATAGTTAAGGAATTTTTGAAGCCAGACTGGAGAAAAATTTTAATTTGCTTTTTGATAGCAAGTATGGCAATCTCCCTATCCCCGTCTATTTTTCTTACTCAAATTTATTGTACGTGGTGTCCATGTACTATGATGCTTCCATATCCGAAAGGTTGTCCTAGGATATATATACCTTCTGCCTTATCTATACTTTTGATAATATTTTCATACCTATTCTCTAGTTTTATAATTTATTTTATGGTTGAGAAGAAAGAATAGACCATGAACGGAAAAATCTTAATCGCAGGGATTGCAGTTTTACTTTGTCTGATGGGTGGGATTCTCTTATGGCAGTTCAAACCTCGACCTCTTCGAGAAACTTATTCCTTAGAAGATCCAGAGTTATTTAAAGAATGGAATTTGTCCTCATTGAGTGAAAAGGTATTTTTCCCGAAAGTATTTATGAAAAAATTGGGATGTCCTATTGGTACATTTTGTCTTGAGTGTAAGGAAGGAATGCAACATACAATGATTTTTAACAGAAAGGGTCCGATAATGGATGCCTGCCTTGATTTTCAGGGAAAGGAGTGTTCTTTTGGTAC
>Ga0164318_10003702_pt1 | contig 14560 bp, 17 predicted proteins | sample GuaBasSedimGuay9_FD_113734 | JGI IMG/M metagenome (GOLD analysis project Ga0164318, IMG submission 113734) | Subseafloor sediment microbial communities from Guaymas Basin, Gulf of California, Mexico - Guay9, Core 4571-4, 0-3 cm | ecosystem: Environmental > Aquatic > Marine > Hydrothermal vents...
GGAGTTTCATCTAGTAATTGCTCATGATATTCCGTAGAATTATAGGCATATGTGTGGGTGACTCCCGTAGTTTCGGGATAGGCTCCTACTGCTAGGGCTGTATGTGCTGCTGTTGTAGCAGAAGGCAAAATGGTATCGCCAATAACGTAAATTCCTTGGGATATTAGGGTATCTATGTTTGGTGTTGAAACTGAGTCTAATACCGAATAATTACAAGCATCAAAAATAACAATAACCCCAAGTTTTCCTAGAACGGGTTGAGTAAATTCCTTTGCTACAATTTCCTGTTTTGATTGAACTAACGGAACCATTAATAAGATGACTAAAATAGCTGATAGAAGGATTAATCGCTTTTTCATATCTTTCGCCTGTTCCAATACTACTCATAAATTATTAAATTAATTATGAAATATTTACCATTTAAAAACCAATTATATTATTACATTTCCCCATAATTACAAATAAAAAATACTGGGGCATGAAACTTGGAGGCTAAAACATGAAAAAAGGCGAAAAGCCAGTTTTGAAAATCGAAAACTTATCTTTTAAGTTCCATGGTTCAAAAGAGAATGTACTTAAAAATATTAACTTAGAGCTATACCCTCGGGAATTCGTACTTCTTATAGGACCTAGCGGCTGTGGAAAAACGACATTAATTAATACAATTAACGGCATAATTCCTCATATTATCCAAGGGGTAAAGAAAGGAAAAGTCTATGTTAATGGGGTGGATGTCGATAAAGTCGAACTTAAAGAGATTTCTACTCTCGTTGGAACAGTTTTTCAAGATCCAGAAACCCAATTCTTCACTCTATCGGTCATAGATGAAGTTGTTTTTGGCCCTGAAAATTTAATGTTGCCTGTAGATGAAATCGAAAAACGATTTAAATTTGCAGTTAAAGCAACAGGTATCGAGGATCTTCTTGATAAGGACATTATGAGTCTATCAGGTGGTCAAAAACAGAGGGTCGCAATCGCTTCAGCTTTAGCTATGATGCCGAAGGTATTAATCCTTGATGAACCAACAACGAACTTGGATCCTAAGGGGGCTGCGGAAGTATTAAAAACGATATCAAAACTTCGCCAAGAAACAGACGCTTTAATAATTCTCATAGAACATCGTTTAGAGGAAGTCGCTAAATATGCAGATAAAGTTCTTGTAATGAATGATGGTCAAATCATTGCTCAAGGCGATGCAAGAGAAATTTTTGGAAGACCTAAAATTCTTTATGATCTCGGTATTAGACCACCATGGAGTGCAGAGAGTGTAATAAGATTAAAGAATTTAGGGATTTTACCTGATGATGCACCGATACCAATTAATCCGGAAGAAGCCGCAAAAATAATAGATAAATATCTTAAGAGTGCTCCAACGCTAGTGAAGCCGAATAATTTACCCTTTGAAAATTATGATGAATTTTATTCCTATGAAAATAGAAAACCTGTCATAGAAATTAAGAACCTATGGCATAGGTATCCTGATGGAACAATTGCCTTAAAAGGAATTAATTTAACAATACGAGAAGGAGAATTCGTAGGAATTATTGGCCAAAATGGCGCTGGTAAATCAACGCTTCTTCTTCATATTCTTGGATTATTAAGACCAAGTCATGGATCTGTTAAAGTTTTTGGTAAGGAAGCCAGTAGAATGTCTGTCGCCGAGCTTGCTAGAAGTATTGGGCTAATATTCCAGAATCCTGATTTGATGCTTTTCCAAAATACTGTTTGGGATGAGATCGCTTTTGGGCCTCAGAACGTAGGGTTACCAAAAACAGAGATTCGAGAACGTGTAAAAGAAGCGATAGAAATGATGCGACTCATCGGATTTGAGAAAAGACACCCTAGAGCTTTAAGTAGAGGTCAAAGACATAGAGTTGCAGTGGCATCGATACTCTCAATGCGTCCGAAGATATTAATAGCCGATGAACCGACTACGGGACAAGACTATGGTGCCTCTAAGAAATATCTTCAACTCCTAACTGAGTTAAATAAAGCGGGTAGCACAATTATTGTGGTTTCCCACGACATGGATCTCATAGCACGATTCTCGAAAAGAGTGATCGTTCTAAAACAAGGAAAGATTCTCATAGATGGTCCTACAAGAGCAGTATTTTCACGTGAAGATTTACTTAAAGAAACACATTTAGCTCCACCTTATGTTACAAGGATAGGTAATAAGCTTAAGAACTTTGGAATTCCGACAGTCCTTACAATAGAAGAACTTGTAGAAGCCATATCTAGTTTGTATTTGAAAAAAGCCGCATAAAGTAGGAGGGAAATTATATGGGTATTTTAGGTACAATCAAATCTGCATCTTTTGGTATTGTTATCCCGCCGATTATTTTGGTTGGTATTCAGGTAATTGCGAGATTGCTTGAGCTATATACCATCGGATTTATTATGACTCTATATAAGGGACAACCAATTTTTGTTCCGACAGTTATTCTTTGGTTATTATTCGTGGACTCTGAGATTTATACATATTCTAACCTAATTGGTGTAATTTTAGCTTGGATTATCTCATATGCAATAATTGGAGATTGGGTTCGAAAAATACCTGACATACTTGGAAGCTTTATCCTAGTTTACCTTTTTCATATATATTACCTTGTAGGTATTCATAGAATCCCGCTCATTGCCCCATTTCCGCAGTTTATATTCCCAGTACTTATAGGGATTCCATCTAGTACAATAGTCATTCTATTTAGAACTAAAAGAAGAAAAACCTTCTTCGAAAGACTGCGTGAGAAAAAAATTCCATATGATGAAAGATATTCAATAGATCTAAAATTGCCTGTGACTTGTCCTAAATGCGGCACTAAAGTATACAGTAATCCAAAATACTGCTGGAATTGCGGGGAAAACTTGGAAGAAACAATCTATTCTAAGATTATAACAAAGGCAGGGTGAGCATGATGCCATTGTATCTTGATTTCAGCTGGTTATTGAATATATTTCCATCGATACCTGCACAAACATGGGAATTGATCGCTGCTATAATATCCTTTGTGGTATTTCTGATGTTCATTCCGGGCCTAATTGCTTACATGATATTCAAAATTATAGGTCTAAGCGGATTTAAGAGACTATTCAGCTACGAGAAACGAGAATCTATTATGCATAGACTTCACCCATTACCAAAAATTCTCTTTGTTGTATTTGTAAGTTTGGGCGTGGCAATGAGCGACAGATTTGTAACGTTAGCTTTACTATTTTTGATATCGATTATAATGTGGTCTTTTAGCAATCCTAGTGAAGCTAAGGTTAGATTAATAACCATATTACTATTAACTCAATGGATCTTAGTCGCTTGGGGTCAAAGTTTTCTCAACCCAGGATTTACCCAACCAGTCTACACAAGAATATATGTATTTCCTAGGCCAATTAGATGGATGTTTACTGCCGCCACCTTAGAAGGTTTTAGCTATGGTTTATTCCAAGGGATTAGAATCGTCGCCGCAATGAGTGCTGCAGTTCTTTTGATTACAACAACGCATCCAAGCGAGATTATATATGGCCTTAGGAGTTTCAAATTACCTATGGAAATTAACTTTATGATTGCAGTTACATTTAGGAGCATTCCTGTTATTCTAGAAAAAAGCTCTCTTGTTCTTGCAGCAGAGAGAGCTCGAGGCCTAAAGCTATTTCCTTCACCATCGAAAAATCCAATAAAATTCCTTGGAGACTTCCTTCGAATATTTAAGGTTGTTTTGTTGGCATTCATACCAATTATAATTGAATCTGTACGTGCAGGACGTCAATTAGCATTAGCTGCAAGTGTTAAGGCTTTCAGAGCATATAAGAAGAGAACCTACTACAGAAAGATCCCGTTCACCCGTTTAGATTTAATATTGTTATTAGTTTTCATTGCGGGAATAATATTTGTAGTCACAGCTCCATTCCTAGCGGTATATCTTAAGTTACCTATCAGACTTTAAGAAGAAATCTAAGGTTACTCCTTTTTTTACCTGATTTTTCTCCTTAATAATCTCTAAGATTTTCCTAAAATCTGCCTGAAGAGTGTCTTTTAGAGCCGGATTATAAAGTGCTGCCGCCGGATGATATGTTGGTAAAACCTTAACAGGCACGCCATTAATTTCTCCTTCAAAAAGAGTACCTCTAACTTTTGTAATTCCCGAGGCTTTAACTCCTATTTTTTCAAGGATAAATTTAGTGCTATGTCTACCTAAAGTAACAAGCAATTTCGGTTTTATTAAACTTATTTGCCTGACTAAATACGGGCTACAAGCAGAAATTTCTTCCGGTTTCGGATCCCTATTATTTGGAGGACGGCATTTCACAACGTTAGTTATGTAAACATCGGCTCTAGTTAAACCGATATCTTCGATAAGACTCGTAAGAAGTTTTCCCGCGGCGCCTACAAAAGGTCTCCCTTGGAGATCTTCATATCGTCCGGGCGCTTCTCCTATAAACATGATTTCTGCTTGATAGTTTCCTTCACCAGGGACAGCATTTGTTCTTTTTTTCCAGAGTGAGCATTTAGTACATCTTTTAATTTCCTCTTCAATTTTATGCATTTTATCCTCAAGAGTCAAAATAGCTCCCTCTCTTAGATTATCTTCGATCTAATCTAGGGACATACGGCTTAATATCTACAACTGGTGTTCCAATAAAAAGGTCCCTTATACCTTCAACTTTCAGCATAGTACCATCAATTCCTAAAAGTTTAACCACATTTAAAGCGATTGGGTTGGGTCGTGCTGGAGATCTAGTAGCGAATACGCCTGTTAATGGATTTCTAGGATCTCCACGAGGATGAACTTTTAGAATACTTCTCTTCTCAGGGGTGTCATTTTTATGCAACCAGGATAGAATAATTATGTGCTTGTAACGCTCTAAGCCTTGTAATGCTTTTTCAAATTCATCGTAGATTTCAACTATGCCTAAATTTTCATTTTTTTCGGCAATATAACCAACCGGAACCAAGCACAATTTGGTATAGTTCAATATACTCAACCTTTGAAGATTCTCTAGGAAGTTCTTAGTCGGTCATTTCTTTTGAAGCTTTATTTTTCTTTATATCTCTAACATTTTTAGGACTTTAGGCTTAGCCGTGGAGCTTTGAATAAATTTTACTAGAGCGAATGGAAAAATATGTATAAAAGCCTGAGATCTAAAAGTTATACTCCTAAAAGGTAGAACTAATTTTTTTGACTTTCTTTTTTAAGTAATACTTAAATAGGGAATACCAAATATAGTACGAACGGGGCTTCAAGAATGCCGAATTATGTTGTTGTCTCTGGTAAGATCCCAAAAGCTCTCAAAGAAAAAATAAAAAAATTAGGAATTAATATCAATCGAGTAATAAGACGGGCATTAGAGGAAGAAGTCAAACGTCGAGAGGAGGCTTTACTCAAAGAAAGCATAGAAAATGCTGCGGAGATTCTACGAAAAATCGATACCAAACGAATTGTAAAGAGTATAAGGGAAGATAGGGAATCAAGATGAGATATCTATTCGACGCTTGCTCATTCTTAGAACTTGTTAAACAAAAAAAGTCACGAATTCTTGAAAACCAATATGTACTTGATTTAACATTCTATGAATTGTGTAATGCTATATGGAAAGAAGTTAATCTTTTCAAATCAATTAATCGAAACGAAGGATTAAAACTCATAAAATCGCTTGAAATTATCTTAACAAGACTTAACGTTTTGCGTATAAAAGAAGAACTCTCAAGTATTTATAATCTTGCTATTACAGAAGCATTAACTGCTTATGATGCAACTTATATACATTCCGCAGAGAAAAATAAGCTAGTACTTGTAACAGAAGATAAGAAATTATACAAGAAGGCAAGGAAGTATGTGCAGGTTCTAAACAGTAATGGAATTTTGAATACTAACAAACAGAACCGAAACTCCGAAGGATAAAGACATTTGACTAACCGATAATGTATTCGAACTGAAAAAAATATTAATAAATTACATTAACTTATTTTTCATAAAAAACTTTTTTTCTTAAGCCATCTTAATTCTCGATTAAAAAGTTAAACTTTTTAAGAATATAACCATTTTATTTCTGAAATATTTGTAAGGAGGTTTTATTTTGGGTAAGAAGTCTCGTGAAATTATTGGTGATAGGGTAGATGAATTAATTATGCTTCTAAATAGGGCATACGCTGACGAATGGATAGCATATTTTTACTATACACATGCTGCAAGAATGGCTCAAGGTCTTAATGCACCAAGCGTTGCAGATGCATTAGAAAAAGCTGCGAAAGATGAATTAGAACATATTAATGAATTAGCTGAAAGAATTGTACAACTAGGTGGCGAACCAATACGTGACTTTACAAAGTTGGTTCCTGAATCGAATTGTCCATATGTTAAATTACCTGGAAGTTGGAGCGATCTTAAGGCGATACTAAAGGCAGTAATCGATGCTGAGCGCTGTGCTATTGATGTTTATAGTAATATTCTGAAATGGCTAAAAGATATAGGGAAGGATCCTGTAACTTGGCATGTAATCCGTCATATTATGAGTGAAGAAATCGAACATGAAGATATGTTCGAAACAATACTCGGCGAGGACTACTAAATAGTACTTCAGTGGCTAGTGATTCAATTGAATACAGAAGAACTTAAGAGATTCCTAGAGAAGCAAATTGCAATCGAGAAGGATATCGTCGCACGGATTGAAGAAAACACAAAATATACAAAAGATCTCTTGATAAAAGAACGCATACTGGGAATTGCCTATGATTCTCTAAGGCATGCAAATATGCTTAGTGGGCTTCTTGCACTTCTCACATCAAAGATGCCACTAATCTCGGAACTCGAACAAAAAGCATTTGTAGATGGAATTTGAGAACATATAAAATCAGAGGAACTGGCAATTGAAACTTATTCTAGGCTTATAGAATCAACTGATAATAACAAGGTTAAACTTATTGCTAACTATATTTTAGAGGATGAAAAAAACATCATGCATTATCAAAGAATATTGAAGAAGCAATAATAGAGAAGCAAACCCTTAGTGAAGAAGATCTATTTAATTTAGTCTGGGAATTTTCCGTCTCACACGGATCTCCTGGCGGCTAAAATTCTTTTTTCTTATTTTTTTTATTTTGCTTCGTAAGAATCTGCGGAAGATGATTAGGGTCCATTATAGCTCTAGTTCATGAATTATAATGTTTTAGAAAAGAAAGATAAGGATCTTCGTGATATAGTTTTAATAGTATCTGCATTAATCTCCTGGGCAACTTATTAATTTCAGAAGGTCGATTATAATAGAGAAAAATAGTAAAAGACTAAATTTAATTGCAAAAATTAATGCGTTTGTAGATCTTCTGGCGGGATTAAAAGGAGTACGCATGTCTCGAGATGTCAAAACTATAGAAAAAATGTTTTTCTGGTCCGGCCAAAAAACTTTAAGCGTATTCGTTTCCTCCATTGCAGAGCTTCTAAATTATGTAACACTTCTTACTTTAGATATTTATCTTGTGCTTCTGCAAAATTTAATTCAAGATGGTAATTCTGTTTATCCGAATAATCTTTACTAGAGAGGCAGATTATTATTCCATACGAATTTGCTTTTGTAAAATCTCTTTTGTTTGTTATATTGAGCAAATTACTGCAATAATCATATCTTACCATATAAAATCCCTTCAAAAGTTTTCTTTAATTACTTTTAACTCTTATTAAATAGCTTTAAACGACTTTTTACAGTAACATAAATTCTAATTTATCACTCAGCCACCACATAGGAAAAAAATTTTAAATAATAACTTTTCTATTTTTGGTTATGAGAGCTTTATTACCCAGATCTAGCTAATTATAAAACTAAAAACAAACAAGTTTCCTACATGAGCTTTAAATTCTGGTTGATTATTATGTCAATTAGAGGTGTAATTTTCGATATAGACGGCACACTCGTGGATTCACTTGAGCTCATGGCCCTTGCAGCAGACAATATCGCGAAATCCATGAATATCGAGATCAACATAAAGAAGATTCCAAATCTCGTAGGAAAGAAGCCGGAGGCGATCATAGAGGAAATTTTTGATGTTCATAAGAAATCGCTCATTCTTAAAATTAAAGAACTATGGGCCGAGGAGGCTTCGAGATTAGTTATTGAGGAAAAAAGAGCCAAACTATTCCCAAACGTACTTAAGGTTTTAAGTTGGTTAAAAAATCATGGCTATAAAGTCGGGTTAGGATCTTCTCTCACCAGAGACCTAATTGAGGGAATTGCCGATGCGTACGGTTTTCGAAAGTATATTGATGCCTATGTTGGTTCCGATGAAATAAAAGAGGGTAAACCGGCCCCAGATACGTTCTTAGAAGTTGCTAAAAGATTAGAAATAAAACCGAAAGAGGCTATAGTAGTAGGAGATACTGAGTATGACGTTCTAGCGGGTCATGAGGGCGGATTTCTAACCGTCTTGTTTGATCCTAATACGCAAAAAAAGCCGAATCAATGGAATACTAAGCCTGATTTTATAATAAGGGATCTTATAGAGATTATCGACATAATACAAAAACTTTCTACAAAATAAGATAGAGTTTCTCTTATCCTTTTTCGTTTATTGCTATCTATGCACACTTAGATTTTGTTTTAGAAAAATAAAAATATAAAAGTAAAGGATTTCGTTAAAGATTAAAAAGGTTAGATATTCACATAGAGGTTGCCAGAATATGAACGCGGAAGATAGTACGAAGATAGAAAAGCCAGAGGTACTACAAGCATTTGGCTTTTGGTTAAAAATTAATGCAATAGCCCCTATATTATTCTCTTTTGGATATGCATTTCTGACCTATTCTGAAATCCCAATAGAAGCTTTCATCATCGGTCTTTTCTCCATAGCTATAATCTCTCTTGTTCTAACATTGAAGTTAGCACTATCATCAGGTAATGTCTATAAAGAAACACAGATTTCTGAATTTAATATTTCAAGATTATTATTCTTTTTATCTATTGCTGTGAATCTAATTTTAGTCATTGCTATTTTCACTCTTGAAAAAGTGCCATTAATTCTTGAACTAATAAATAGTTTACTAAATCCTATAGCAATAGTTGCATTAGGAAGAGCTATATTAAATTTTAGCCTGAGATTCCCGGAGAATCCTCACATAAGAAAAAGTGGAAATTATGTTTTCTATGGTGCGATTATTATAATAATTGGACTTTTGATTCCAGAAGCAAATATCGGTAGTCTCATAGGCTTCATTGGTGTTATTATCGAAATTATTGGTCTGTGGAGATCTGGTTCTGAATTTTCGAACTTGGCGACACAAATTGTGGAAGAAAGCTCCATTTTTGGAATTTAGGTTATAGCCATGATTGTCGTAAATTTAAGTAGAATTAAAGAATTTGCTAAACTAGTTAAGAATCTAAGGATAAAAATTGATCCATTTAATAATCCAAATTTTTTCCCGCCAGAAGAAGATTCTAATGAAAATGTTAGCAGATTTTTTATATTCATGGTAGCTATAGATCACCGAACCAGTCATAAAGGTATGAGGTTCGAAGGCTTTATTGATGGAAAATTTTATCATGGTTCTGATTTGCTATATCGCCTAGGTATGATCAAGTATTTAGAAGATCCCGAATTTTTTTCGCCATCTAGAATGGCTAAAATAAATGAATCCGATATTAAAAACTGGTTATCATTGGGTAAAAACAGTAATATTAAAATTTGGGATCCCAAAATAAGAACTTATTTGCTTCAAGATGTTGGAGAAAAAATCTTGAAACTTTATAATGGAAAGGTTATGAATGTAATAAGTTCCTCTCGCGGACATTTGCGAAATTTAGGATACGGATTTATAGAGCGCCTTAAAGTCTTCTCTGCCTTTCAGGATCCTGTCGAGAAGAAACCTTTTCTCTTAGCCAAGTTTCTTTCACGTAGGGGTATATTAAATATAAAAGACCCAGAAAATATTCATGTTCCTGTGGATAATCACCTCATACGAATAGCTATAAGATTTGGGCTTATAGATCCTATTGCTTCAACTGAGAAGCTATTTACATCATGGGGAAATAAGGAAATTTCTTGGACTGACGACATAATTATACGGCTTCAGATTCGAAGAGCTTATCGAATGGTAGCTGATTATTCTCGCGTAAATCCATTCATTTTGGATGATCTTCTATGGTCATTAGGGAGAGATATCTGCATTTGGAGCAATCCCTTATGCGATAAAGGCAGAACTAAGATATTAGAAGGTCAGGGCTGTCCCTTTAGACATGCCTGTTTAGGTTATTCGGAAGGTAGAAGGAAATATTGGAATGAGCCTTACTACTACAACACATGGTATTATTAAACTAAATCGAAATATGTTCCTATACACGTTCTCCCTTTTTCTCCTTTTTACTAAATAAGTAGAAGCTTATCAAATGCTCCTCGCTACAGAAGTACTGCTTTATATTACCGATTTCAACCAATATGGCTTCTTTTTTTAGTATTTTCTTTCCACAGTAAGAACAAACAACACTCATCTAAAAAATCTCCTTACGTATAAAGGGAAACTAGTTATATTTAAAGTTTTTGAAAATATTTAAATTAAAACAATAATATGTAATAGTATCATATAAAAATGTTAAATATAATTTAAATTTTAAAAATTTTAAATTGAAATTTCAATTGACATATTTTTTATGTCAAAGATTGCATAAAATTAAGAACTTCAAGAGGCCTTCTATCTTTTGATGTAACTAAGAAATTGAAATAGAAAATCCGTTTACACGAGGTATTTAAGAAAACTATGTATATTTCTTTTCTATCTTCTAAACTTATAGAAAGCTTATATACAATAATTTTCACTTTCTTGACTTAAATTTAAGCCTTTCTTCTTTATAGTGTCTAGCACAGTGCTTACAACAGAATGTTAAGATCTCTCCATCGATCTCTTCCTTGTATCCTTCACCTATAATCTTCACACCACAACTTGCGCAAACATTAACCTTCGGCGAAATAGCAACCTGAATAAGATCTGAAAATCTGTTAAGAAGACGTTCTACAGTCTCTCTTCCTTTTTCAGTTAATGTGTAGACTTTTTTATCTCTAGCCTCAACTCTTATAACTTTAGCCAACCCACTTTCTTCAAGTTTCCTCAAGAAAGGATATATCTGCTCTGGGTTTATATTCCTCTGAAGAGCCCGACGAAGATTTTTCATCAGGTCATAGCCACACATTGGACATTTGTACAAATATAATAAGGCGAAAAGTTTCGTTAGTGTATTAATCCTCAGCTGCTTTATTGCATCATTTTTTTTATTATCTGTCAATTGGATTCCCTCATAATCACTAGAAGAGATTCAAACATTTTCACATATTAATTTATTGACATATATCATTAATCACATATAATAATGACGCTTAAAATCATGAAAATTAAATGTAAATATCTCCTTCATTTTTGATTCATTTTTGTAGTAGAGGGAACTTATTAAAGGTCTAAAGGTCAATTTTTTATTACTTCACCTTTTGATGATACTTATATGTCGGATATACCCTATTGGATATAATATTGTGTAAAAGTAAGAGGTCCCTAAGAATGATAAAAGGAAAAATGAAGGCTGCTCTTCTCTATGGTATTCGTGATTTAAGACTTGAAGAAGTAGATATTCCGGAGATCGGACCGAATGATATACTTGCTAGGGTTCGAATTGCAACGACTTGCGGAACAGATCTTAAGATGTTTAGGAGGGGTTATATCTCTGGCGTTGTAGAGTATCCATATATAATGGGTCACGAATGGGCGGGAGATATTGTTGAAGTTGGAAAAAATATCAAATGGCTAGAAGAAGGTATGCGAATCCGTGCTGGTAATTCTGCTCCTTGCTTTAGGTGTACTTTCTGCAGGGTAGGAAAATACAATTTATGTGAAAATAGAACATGGCTTTGGGGCTCTTTTGCCGAATACATTAAAGTACCGGAGCCTATAGTTAAACATAACCTACATATAATGCCTGACAGCATGACCTATGAGGAGGGCGCATTAGTCGAGCCTTTTGCGTGCGTCCTGCATGGAAATTTCAGATCTGAGATGAAACCTGGAGACTCTGTTGTAATTATCGGAGCTGGTGCTATTGGTTTAATGCATGCGATAGTAGCAAAAATGCGCGGTGCAGGAAAAGTTATTGTTGTAGATCTTATAGAAGAACGCCTTAAAATTGCAGAGAAGCTTGCCGCAGATTTTATTGTAAATGGAAGCGAAACTGATGCAGTTCAAGAAGTTAAAAAATTAACAGATATGTTAGGTGCAGATATTGTAATTGAGGCTGTTGGATTGCCTCAGACGTGGGAAGAGGCCATTAAAATGGTAAGAAATGGAGGAAATGTAGTTCTTTTCGGAGGCTGCAAACCCGGTACAAAGATTACTGTTGATACTGAACTGCTCCATTATGGAGAAATAAACCTGATTGGAAGCTTTCATGCCAATCCTTCAGAATTTAATTTAGCATTTAAACTCATATCAAGTCGAACTGTTGATTTACGTCCATTAGTAACAAGAAAAATGCCACTAGATAAAGTTCACGAAGCTTTTAATTTGCTTGAGAAATCAAAGAAAGATATAAAAATAGGATTACTTCCTTAATAATAGGAAGAATTGTGGGGAATATGCATTGGCTAACTATAAAGAGAGCATAGTAATTAAGCTAAAGATTTTTTTTCTATCTATAAAGAAATCACTAACTTACGCCAGTGTTTTTATAATTCTGTTTCTTTTTGTTATGATTCTTTCAGGAGTAGATATGGATCCTAAAACTGTAGCTCTATTTCTTTCGCTCAATTATGAACCAAGAAACACATTAGAAGCCTTAGCGCTTATTATGGTTATATTCCTCGAATTATCGCCTTTAATGGCTTTTATGGAGTTGAGAACTATGTCTGAAGATGAAAAAGTACAGATTACTATAAGCCAAATGAGAAATCATATTATTGTTATTGGTGCAGGACATCTAGGAAGACGAGTTATAGATTGGATGAAAAAGATGGAATTTCCCTTCGTAGTAATAACTCTACCAAAAGATAGAGAAAATAACGAGACTATTAGACAGCTGATTAAGGAGAATTTCCCAGTCATTTTTGGCGATGCCACGATAGGCGAAATTTTAGAGGATGCAGGGATCGACCGAGCAAAAGGAATTATTGTTACAATAAATAATGATCTTGCTAATTTAACAATCGCAGAGAAAGCTAGAAAGCTAAATCCGAAGGTGAGAGTTGTTCTACGTTTATATAATGATGAATTAGTTCCGATCGCACTTTCTAGCGGATATGCTGATGAAGCACTAAGTACCACAGCAATTTCAGTTCAACTTTTTCTCACAGGAACTTTTCTTAACGTTTCAGAGGAACTGCCGCCAATTGTTCCGATAAGAGTTAACGAAGACTCACCAATTCTTGGTAAAAGTATAGAGGAAATCGAAAAAATTACGAATGTTACGATTATAAATTTACGAAGAGAAAGCAAATGGATAGGTGCTACTCCAAAGATTACAGTAAAAGCTAATGACATCCTTCTTATAACAGGCGACCACAAAAGTTTCGGAAGATTATTAAAACTATATTTATAATCAATTCTAACTTTCGATAATGATTGGGCGCGTCTGGATATGGAAATTATTGATCATTAGACTTTTCTTATCAATAGGCACTATTCATATTCGATCGTTGCAGGTGGTTTATTTGTTATATCATAAACGACCCTACTAACTTCTTTAATCTCGTTTACAATTTTGGTAGCTATTCGTTCGAGGAAATCCCATGGCAACTTTGCAAACTCTGCAGTCATACCATCGTCGCTAATTACTGCTCTTATTGCAATTATATATCCGTATGTCCTACGGTCTCCGATCACACCTACACTTTTTGAATCTAGAAGTACTGGAAATATTTGCCACAATTTATCATAGAATTGCTCTTCTTTTACGGCCTCTTCTATAATTCTATGAGCTTTCTTAATAATTCGAAGTTTATCTTCAGTTATCTCTCCCAGTATTCTTATAAGTAAGCCAGGACCGGGAAATGGCTTTCTTTTGATGATTCTATCGCTTATACCAAGCATCTTTCCAATTTTACGAACTTCATCTTTATAGAATAACTTCAAGGGCTCTATTATTTCAAGACCAAGTGTGTGTGCTAAAATTACGTTATGATGACTCTTAATTTTATCTGCTTCCTTTTGAGCTATGCCTGTTTCGATTCTATCTGGATATATTGTTCCTTGAGCAAGATATCGAAAACCACCGACCTTTTTATTTAACTCTTTGAACGTCTTTTTTAGAATATTAACATAGACTTTAGAAAAGATTAACCGTTTCTTTTCGGGATCGTTTACTCCTCTAAGAGCTCTTAGAAATTCATCCTTAGCATTAATGACTATTATGTTCCTAAAGTTCAAGTCTCGTAGATTAGAAACAACCTCATCTACCTCCCCATCTCGCATTAAGCCTGTATCTATAAAAACAAGGTAAATGTTATCTCCAATTGCCTTCCAGATCAGATATGCAGCGACTGTTGAGTCAACACCCCCACTTGCAGCAATAAGAACTTTGCTCTCGTTTACTTTTTGCTTAATTTCCTCTA
>Ga0164318_10003703_pt1 | contig 14560 bp, 13 predicted proteins | sample GuaBasSedimGuay9_FD_113734 | JGI IMG/M metagenome (GOLD analysis project Ga0164318, IMG submission 113734) | Subseafloor sediment microbial communities from Guaymas Basin, Gulf of California, Mexico - Guay9, Core 4571-4, 0-3 cm | ecosystem: Environmental > Aquatic > Marine > Hydrothermal vents...
ATGTGGTCCATCCCAGTCTGTATAGGTTCCGTCACCCCAGTCGACATAGTAGTAAATATTTGAACCTTCTGGATCTGTGGATTTAAACGTGAAACTATACTCTTTGTTAGGTTTACCTTTTGACGGCCCTGTTATCGTTGGTTTAGCCGGTGACGGTAGCGGCATGTAGTATATATCGTAGTCTTCATTCCTATCATCCACCCATACGATACCTCCTCTGTGGATGTCGATACAGTTTTCCTCTGCAACAACTGTTCCATCGACGTCATTTATTTTATTTGGTGTACTCCATGTTGCTCCACCATCACTAGAAATAGTTAGGTATAAATCACCATTGTCTACGTATGCTGCAACAAAGACGTTGCCTAATGCATATATATCAGGATACGCACCAGTTGATATTGTCACAGGTGCTGACCATGTGTTCCCATCATCGGTGCTATACACGCATTTAACTTCATCGTTGTTCATGTATACTACTGCAACGTTTGTATCATAGGCTGCTATAGAAGGATTAGTCCCATCTGCTATTGTCGCCTGGTATGGCGTGTATTCGTAATCTGGTTCTTCAGCTGGTACGATTTTCTTCCAGATTATTTTTGAAGTATCTGTATTGTAGATTATCGTATGGAAGCGATCTGGGAGATTAACCATATCTGGATCCGCCGCGGGAGCAGTTTTTTCGTTCGATTGTGCATCAAAATATCCTACACCACTTGCTGCTTCTACACCGGTGTGGAAACAAACAGGGCAACTTGGTATATCATATTCCTCGTAGATTTCATGGTAAATGTAGAAGTTGAAGGGGCCTACAACATCTGGATAGTTTAAATCTTGATACCAGCTATCATCGGAGATTTGGGCTATCTCTGGTTCAGGAGAACCACCTGTCCAGGTGTAAGGCTCCCATGTCTCATAGTCAGTAACATCAGGTATGAAAATACCACCTGTTTCCTCGGTATCTAATGCAACAAAAACAGTCATTAGTTCATATCCTGCGTTACCTATAAAAGCAGTATCTGGATACGCTAGCATTTCTATATCCTGTAATGTTAGTATAACACCATTCTCCCACCAGGCTTCCTGGTCAAATGGATCTGGGTTATACGCGAATGCAGCACTTGATGTTAAAATGTCTTCATCATACTCCCAGGTGATAAAAACATTACCCTGGCTATCCATCGTAATAGATGGTCTGCGTTCATCCCCTGGCGCCCAGCCGCTAATTTGAATGTTGTTTCCTAAAACAGCTGGAAGTGGTTTAGTATGTTTATCCCAGGTTTTTACATTTTTAATATCTATCTTGGTTTTTCCAACCCAGAGTGGATTTGTTTTTTCAACTGATTTTGTGGTTGTAACCATAGCCGAAGTTGGTAGAATCAACGATAGAGTAATGATAGCTACTACAACTGCTTCTAAAAATATTTTTGTTTTCATAAATTCTTTTTTCACCTCCACCACAAACAAAATTACTAAATTTCAGTAACAAATAACTCCTTAAAAGAGTTTTGGTTAATATATATTATATAAAAATATTATATAAAAGAAAGTATTATATAAAAGATTTATATATAATCTCAGGATCCCCGATCCCCAATATAATAAGAAAGGCATGGCAGAGATATTAGAAGATTCATGCATAGGATTTGTACTTTTTTATATATAAATTCCTCTAGTTCTTCAATATACCGAATTTTTTACTATATTTCTCTAAATTTAAAATTAGACTATAATTATTAAGATGTTAAATATTACAAGTTTTATACCTTCTCTCTAAACTTTAAAATATCTAAACTCTATATAAAAGATAGAAAAGAAGAAAAAAAAGAGAAAGGAAGGTTTTAACAGTTTTTTATAATTTTAGAATCTTTGCTATAGCCCAACCAGTCTTATGAGGTGTCATCCAACGTAGTTTAAAACTCCTATCCTCTTTATTGATTTTGTATATACCTACGATTCTGCAGTTCTCTCCATCTGGTGTTACCACTCTACCATTGAAATAACCATGCTTCATAACGCCGAAGATTCTCCCACGTGTTTCATTATTTGTTGTGTTATAGAATCCTCTGAATACACCGGCACGATGATTCCTTATAATTTTCCCTATAAGATACCCATCTGATTCATTGTCACCTGCATAACCCCATATACCCTTCAATAGTATAGATTTTCTTGGAGGGACATCCACTATAGGGTATCCTCCACTGAGATAGGTCTTTTGTTTATGTATCTGGTTGGCACATGTTGTTCTAACTCTCACTGGTTTCAATAGAGAATAATCATTTACCGGTAGCGTCTGTCCTTTATCACTTATTCTATAGCTCGTGTCTATATTATACGTATTGGCGTCACTGTAGAGTTTATCCATGGGGTACGCTATAGCCGCAGTAGGTATCAAAAATAGGAGTACACCTATCACAGCTGATATCTCAAATATTTTTTTCATTTTTTCATATCACCCTGATTAAAAAAATTGTAGTTTGAGTTTTATATATATTTACCAGAATCACACCCAAATCATACCATAATAGATACCAAAACTTGTTATAAAATCTATTCATTACTTAGATAAAACAGTATAATCAAAGCAATAGTTTCAAACAAGTTAGGAATAATGTTAATAAGACCTAGATCAAAAACAAACTGCCCTAAAATCATCTGTACAGGAGGTAGACTGAAGAGAGATTGGGCAAACAGTACACATAGGAACATTATTAAACCAAGCATAAAATTTGATCTAGTTTTTCTAAAACTATCTAAATATAGGAGAAGCAAACCTATAATAAAAAACAGGTTTAAACAGATGATGACGGTAACTAATGTGAAGATATCTGAGAAATCCTTCCATATCTGACGAGCTAAAGGAAGATCCACTTGTTTTAAACTATCTCCTCTAACTTTGATATTCCCTCTGAGTAAAACTATATTAGCCTTGGTTTTATTGTCAACTGAATCTAAACTAACTTTAGCAACAAAAACACCTACAACTGCACCGATTAATAACAATGTAAACAAAAATATAACAGCTTTTGCTTTTGGATCCAAGTTATTCCTTTTTTGAACCATTTTTCTTCTTTCCTCCACGTATTCTATATTATTTCATTTTTTTCCCAATTTTACTCCAAATTTCATCAAAGAAAACTATGTTGTTTTCTAAAAGATCAGATGGAAAATACATTTGACCATATCCTTTACCAGTATATGTCACCATATTGTTTTTTTCTAAAACACGTAGATGATGTCTAACTGTTTTATAATCCAAGTTGAGAACATTTGCGAGATCATTTGCGTTACGTGGTTGTTTAAACAATTCCTCAAGTATCCTACCACGGTTAAAACCACCAGTAGAACCAGCAAGAAGCCACCATAGAAGTCGTTTAACACCATGCATAAATGTAGACCTAACAAAAAAATATGAACTAAGTGTTTAAAATATTTTATAAATAACTTACATCCCCTGTAACAATTCTAATAATATCTCCTTTAGACGTATTTACAATGAGACAACCCATGTCATCAACATCTGAAACTATACCTTCAACCACGTTGTTTTGAAACATAACACGTATTTTTTTACCAATAATGTTTGAAAATGAAAACCAGAGATCCCGTATATATATATTATCTCCTTGTTTTAACCGGTGATAGTTTTTATCAAATTCACATAGAATCTGTTTTAATAACTCCACTCTAGAAACAGGTGTATCATTGTTCTCAACACAAAGAGAAGTAGCAATATCTTTTATCTCATCATTTATTTCATTATTAACATTGATACCAACCCCTACAACGCAGTAGTTGATTTTATCCATTTCAGCATCAAGTTCAGTGAGAACTCCGCAGACTTTTTTATTATTTATAAGGAGATCATTGGGCCATTTTATAACAGGTTTAACTCCAATAGTTTTTTTAACAGCATATGCAATTGAAGTAGAAACAGTCATCGTAACAAGCATACTATGATATGGTGGAATGTTTGGGTATAGTATGATTGAAAACCATAACCCGCCCTCTGGTGAAAACCATCTCCTATTTTTACGTCCCCTGCCTTTTGTTTGAACTTCAGCGATAACAACTGTACCTTCGTCTATGTTTTTTCTTATTAATTTTTTAGCGTAACTGTTTGTTGAATCTACTATATTTAGATAGATAATTTTTTTACCAATAATTTTTGTTTGTAGATCATATTTTATTTCTTCAGGGAAAGGCGTATCAGGTTTCGAAATGAGTTTGTACCCACGGTTTTTTACTGCCTCAATTTTGTATCCATTTTTTTTAAGATTTTGTATTTGTTTCCATACTGCTGTGCGTGAGAGCCGCAGTTGTTTTGCTATTTGTTCACCAGATGTGTAGTTGTTTTCGTTTAGTAGTTGTAGGATTTTTTCTTTCATTTTTTTACATCTCTAAATATTAGTAGTGGTATAATAGATGCTGTTAATCCTGTTATTACTGCATCTATTTGAAATGGGTTTCCTAGAGAAAGCCATAGTAGTGATATTGTTCCCCCTGAGATCAGGCTTAGCATTGCGCCTTTTGATGTTACATGGGTTTTTGTTTTGTAGAATCCAAATATTATTGGTAGTGTTAACCCTGATGTGAATACTGTGTATGCTAATTTTAATGTTTGTATGATGTCATTTAGGTAGAGTGCTAGGATTAGTGCTAATAATCCTATTATTAGTATTCCTATTCTAGATATAAGTACGTTCTTTTTTTTGGTTATATCTATGCTTAGTATTGTTCCTGCTGAGAGCAGTACAGAGTCTGCTGAGGATAGCATTACTGAGATAAATGCTGCAAATATTATTCCTGATAATATTGGCCCTAGTTGTATTATTGCCTGGGGCATTGCGAATATTGCTTGATCTGGTGGCAATCCGGGTACTAGTATTATTGCTGATAGTGCTATTATTCCTATTGATATTGCGAATAATATTCTGAATAATCCTGACAATATAGCTGCTTTTGTTGCTGTTTTTTCAGTTTTAGCTGTTAAAAGTTTTGAATATATATCTGGTCCTACTAAGTGTGGCATTAACATCATGAAAAATAGGGAGATTACCGGTAGAAAGCTGTATGAGTCGTTGACTGGGAATTTTAGCTGTTCTGCTGGTATGTTTGAGAACATTGGCGCTGCTTTGAAATATAGGATGGGTGCTGCTAGAAAACATACTCCGAGGATCATTATCAAGAACTGTATTACGTCTGTGTAGATAACTGCGTATTGTCCCCCTAGTAACGTATATGTGATGAATACTATAGTAATGATTATAAGTGTTATTTTGTAGTTTATTGGGAATAGTACTGCTGTTATTGCCCCTGCTCCCTGTATTAGTAGTGATATCCATGCTATTTGTGTTAGTATTATTAAGATTGCTGCTGTGTATCTTACTTTGTTGTCAAAAAGATGCCCTGTTATTTCTGGTAATGTGTAAAGACCTGTTTTTCTTACTATTTTTGCTAGGGTTAAACCTAGTATTATTAATCCTGTTGCTGCTCCAATATCCAACCATAGTGAAAGTAAACCATATAGATATATCATCTTGGCTGTTGCTATAGTTGCAGATCCACCTACCACTGTTGCTGTTATTGTTGCGGTGAGAGGTAGTGTGCTGATTTTTCTATCTGCCAGGTAAAAGCTTTTTGATGTTTTTGATTTTTTAGATGAAATTATTCCAATTAGTATAAGTGTTGACAGATATAGTATCAGTATTGTTATCGTCCAATACATTGTTAACCTGATTCTAATGCATGGTTAACTGTTTATTTATATTTTTTCTATTTTTTCCTAAAAAAAAGAGAATACTGAAAAAAAATAGTAAAAAAAGAAAAAGGAGGGTTTCATAAAAAGAAGTTGTTTTAGTTAAACCTGTTATCCTACTGTTATCTTAATTTCTATTTATTATTTCATTTTAGACTATTTTTAAATTTTAAAGAGGGTTATACTTTAATAAACGTTGTGAAATTATAATCTTCTTGGACTATTTTACCTCTTGGATCTACGACTTCTACGTGCCATGTTATATCAGTTAACTCAGGTAACGGTGTTATCAGAGTTGCATTAAAGGTACCATTGTATTGATTCGTATATGTAACATTGTTGACATATTTACCAGATATTGTTACGTTAAATGGATCCCCTTCAGGGTCTGTAACGTTAATTATGACACGTGGACATTCAGGGTTTATATTTTTTGCCCCATTCTCAGGGACTGGGTTTGAAACTATTGGTCTTTTATTCGCTAATCCAAGGGTTTCACGTATGATTTCAATAGCATCTATTGTTTCATTTATGAAGTCATCTGGTAGTTTTCCCCTATTCTCTTCAAGCATATCCTGCATTTTTATTAAACTATTATTCACTATTTTTAACAGTTTAGGATGTTTTAATAAAAATTGTTGAAGGATCTCAGGTATAGCTATGTTCTCTAAATCTATATTCCAGCCGAGTTTGAGGTATAACTGAATAAGTAATACAAGTAATGGATACTTTGGTTTTTCAGGGAAAAACTTTGATAAACCAGCTACGACCATAGCTCCTAAAGCCATTTTACTCCATTTTTTCAACCATTTATCCTGAAGTTGTTTATATTGTTGTTTGTATCCTTCTACCACAGTTTCCTGCGGGCTTTGTTCTACTTTGAATTGTTTACTATCGGAGGCATTGTTTCCTGCAGAATCTTGAACTGTTAATTTGATAATATAGTTCTGCTGGGATACAGTGTATATATAGGTTAAGGGGATAGTGATGCTTTTTCCTTCAAACGTATATACTGGTTTCATCTGTCTACTTCCAGTGAAAATACCTGTTGAATATGTTGGTGCTTGAAGCTCCCATTTATATGAAACAATATCATCTCCTTCTGGGTCATAAACCCTTGCAGTACATGTGAGATCAGAATCACCTTTTATAATCATGAAAGGAATATTTGATTTATCTATCAGAGGACGAATATATCTACCCTCGTACCAATCCCATAATTTTGACCATATAAGTATGGTACCAGGCTTCCAAGGTCGACTCATTTTATCACTGGATAATTCAATTCTAACTTGAGGTGGCTGGTTAGCGTTTGCTGAGATTTCAATATGATCTGAATTTTTTTTGCCAGAGCTATCTGTAACTGTCAAAGTACATGTATATGTACCGTTTTCACTATAGACATGTGTTGGGTTTATTTCGTTAGATGTTTCGCCGTCTCCAAAATCCCATTGATATTTAACATTACCAACAGTGTGTAATACTATTGATGTAAAGTTGGCTTCAAGAGGAACTGTTCCAGAGTTTTTATCTACAAAAATTTTTACTATGATAGGGGTTTTTTCTTTTTCTACACCTGTTTCAGGAAATATTCCATATTGTATATTTACTGCATATACTGAGAGTATGATAATAGCTGCTACGAAAATGATATTTAATATGTTTTGTTTTTCTTTCATATATCCTTATCCTCCAATAAGTATGTTATTTATAGAGAAACTCTATTTTTATAATATTTTTTATAGTTATATTTATATATCATATTAATTGTATATATATTTACTGTTATAAATTATAAATTGAGATAAAAATATAGGTGTATAATCGTTATGTGTTGATGAGTTTAATGATAAAAAATAGGTTTTAATGTGTTTCTTTTAGTTTTTTTGGTTTTTTCCGAAAATTTATATCCAGATTCATATTGTTGAGAGTTGATAATCTATGAACTACGAAACTTTAATATATACCATTAAGAACAAAATTGCATATATCATTCTTAACAGACCAGAACGTCTTAATTCATTTGATATAACTCTTGGAGAAGAACTTTATAGTGTTTTAAAAAATATTTCTTCTAACCCAGATATACGAGCAGTGGTGATAAAAGGAACAGGTAAAGGATTCTGCGGAGGTGGAGACGTCAAAGAGATGCATTTTGCAAAGGATAAACCAAAGTTTTTAAGGGATCTTACAAAGGCGATCCATAAGTGTGTAGTAGAAATAAGAAATATGGAGAAACCTGTGATAGCCGCGGTGAATGGTGCAGCATTTGGAGCAGGGTTTTCACTTGCACTTGCATGTGATATAATTATTGCGGTAAAAACAGCAAGGTTTAGTACTGCTTTTATTGGTATTGGTCTTGCACCAGGTTGTGGTACACAGTTTTTCACGAGAACTGTTGGTTATCAAAAAGCATGTGAATATATACTTACTTCAAAAGTTTTTAATAGTGAGGAGGCTAGAGAACTTGGGATTGTAAACAGAGTTGTTGAATCAGATGAACTTGAAACTACTGTTGAGGAGTTTGTAGATAAATTCAGAAATCTACCATCGATAGCTGTTGGAAAAGCTAAAATGCTGATTAATAAAAGTTTTGAGAATGATATGATCACCCATTTAGAGCTGGAGAGCAAAACTGCTTCAGAATCAGCTGGTACAATGGATTTCATGGAAGGTGTCGCTGCTTTTGTAGAAAAAAGAAAACCTGTTTTTAAAGGTGAATAAAAAAAATTTTCGGCAAATGTTGAAAAAACTTTTAGAAAGGTTTATCTATTTCGCCTGACATCGTCAACTGCGTTATAATGATAAAAACTTTGATGTAATTGGGGGAAACATTTGTTATGGGTTATGATACAATTGAGGTTGTCAGGGAGAAAAATGTAGCTAGGGTGTATCTTAATCGTCCTGATGTTCATAATGCTATGAATGAAAAACTTATGAAGGAGTTAATAAGTTGTTTTAGAGAGCTTGGTAGTGATAAAAATGTTAGGATGATTATTTTAACAGGTAGGGGTGAATCTTTTTGTGCTGGTGCCGATCTTAACTGGATGAAAAGTATGGTTAATTATTCTAAGGAGGAAAACATTGAGGATAGCAGGTTGTTGCTTGATTTGTATGAGACGATTTATACTTGCTCGAAACCAGTTATTGGCCGGGTTAACGGTCATGCTTTTGGTGGTGGTATAGGTTTATTTGCGGTTTGTGATATTGTTATTGCGGTTGAGGGTTGTAAATTTGCTTTTAGTGAGGTTAAACTAGGTATAATACCTGCTGTTATTTCAACGTATGTTGTTAGACGTATTGGTTTGTCTAATATGAGACGTCTTTTTGTAACTGGTGAAAGGTTTGATTCCTTTTATGCGAAAGAGGTAGGTCTTGTTGATTTTGTAGCTTCTAAGGAGGAGTTTGATTCTTTGGTGGAGAAGTATGTTGAGATACTTCGCTCATCTGGTCCTGTGGCGGTGAAAGAGGTTAAAGAACTTGTTGAAAGATATGAAAAACTGGATGTAGAAGAGTATAAAGAGTATACCGTTAGGAAAATCGCTGAGCTTAGAGTATCTAATGAGGGACAGAGTGGTATTAATGCGTTTCTTGATAAAAAGAAACCTATTTGGAGTTGATGGTGTTGTTTAAAAAGGTTCTGGTAGCGAATCGTGGTGAGATAGCTGTTAGAGTTATAAAAGCATGTCAGGAGATGGGTGTAAAAACTGTAGCTATTTATTCAGATGTGGATAAAGATGCGCCTCATGTGCAGTTGGCAGATGAAACAGTGGGTCTTGGTGATCCTACTCCTATTCAGAGTTATCTGAATATTTCTAAGATTATAAAAATTGCTCAGGATGTTGGTGCAGAGGCTATTCACCCGGGTTATGGTTTTCTCGCGGAAAATCCTGATTTTGCTATGTCCTGTGATGATGCTGGTGTAAAGTTTATTGGTCCTTCTTCTAAGGTTATAGGTTTGATGGGTGATAAAATAGCTGCTAAGAAAACTATGGAGAAAGCTGGTGTACCTGTTATCCCTGGTTATCATGGTTTGAAACAAGATGTTTCTACTCTTGTGAGGGAGGGAAAAAAGATTGGTTTTCCACTTCTGGTTAAGGCTGCTGCTGGTGGTGGTGGTAAAGGTATGAGGATTGTTTATTCTGAGGATACTTTAGAGGAATCAATTGAGAGTGCAAAACGTGAATCTAAGTCTTCTTTTGGTGATGATACTGTTTTTTTGGAGAAGTATTTGGATAAACCTCGTCATATTGAGTTTCAGATACTTGCTGATGAATATGGGAATACTATTCATCTTTTTGAGAGAGAGTGTTCTATACAGCGTCGTCATCAGAAGATTATTGAGGAGACACCTTCTCCAGTGGTGAGTAAAGAACTTCGTAGGAGGATGGGTGAGGCTGCTGTTAAGGCTGCTCAGGCAGTAGGTTATTCAAATGCTGGGACTGTTGAGTTTATGGTTGATGGTGATTTGAATTTTTATTTTATGGAGATGAACACTCGGTTGCAGGTTGAGCATCCTATTACCGAGATGACTACTGGTGTTGATCTTGTTAAATGGCAGTTGCGTATTGCTAGTGGGATGAAGCTTACTCTTAAACAAAAAGATTTGTTTCAGCGTGGTCATGCTATTGAATGTCGTATATATGCTGAGGATCCCAGGAATGGTTTTTTACCAAGTGTAGGGACTTTGGAGAAAATAGAGGTTCCAACCGGACCTAATATTAGGGATGATAGTGGAATCTGTACGGGTATGAAAATAACCCCGTATTATGATCCTTTGTTGGCGAAACTTGTTGTAAGTGCAGAGAATAGAGAAGAAAGCATCCAGAAGATGATATGGGCGTTATCTCATTATGTAGTTATGGGTGTTACTACGAATATATCCTTTTTGAAAAAAGTTTTAGAACATGAGGAGTTCAGGAGAGGGAATATTACGACGCATTTTATTGATAATTATTTTAAAGATTGGACGACAGCAAAAAAGGGTCTTCCAGTTGATGCAATTATTGCATTAGCTGTTTATGATTTAATGCATAGGAGGACACATGAGGTTGTGAGGTATAAAGAAGCAGATCCTCATTCACCTTGGAAACATGTGGGTAGATGGAGAGTAGGAGGTATATAAAAAAGAGGATAACATAAGGTGTGAAAAATATGTTTATTAACTATGAACATGAGAATCATGTGTACAATGTTTCAATAGAGCATAAGGATAGTTATTATTTTATAACCTATGATAACACAGAGTATAAAGTTGAAGCAGAGGAGACAAAACCAGGTCAGCTTAAGATAAAGATTGGCGATAAAATAGTGAAAGCTGTGATAGCTGAGAGTGGTAAAGAAAAATTTGTGTTTGTAGATGGTGATGTTTTTAAGGTGAAACCTGTGGAGCTTACTGGTATGAAACGTGTTAAGAAGAAAGATGAGGAGGAGGGTCTTAGTTCTCCTATTTCTGGTAGAGTGGTAAGTGTTAAGGTCAAAAAGGGTGATTTTGTTAAAAAGGGTGACGTGCTTATGGTTATTGAGGCTATGAAAATGGAGTATCTTATACGTGCACCGTATGATGGTAAGGTGAAAAAAATTAATTTTAAGGAGAAGGATCAGATTGAGATTGGTCAGACTACTGTGGAGCTTGAAAAGGAATAAAAATATGGGGGTATAAAAGGTATGGAGGTTATTGAGAGTAATATCAATACGTCTAGTAAAGAATATAAAGAAAATTTTAGGCATTATGAGTTACTTGTTAAGGATTTAAAGGAGAAGATTGCTCTTGTTCAGAAAGGTGGTGGTGAGGAAAAAATAAAACTTCATAAGTCTAGAGGTAAAATGCTTGCTCGTGAACGTATCGAGGCTTTGTTGGATCCTGATACACCTTTTATGGAGTTTAACCCTCTTGCTGCTTGGGATATGTATGATAATAAGGCACCTTGTGCAGGTATTATTACTGGTATTGGCATTATTCACGGTCGTGAGGTGGTAATTGTTGCTAATGATGCAACTGTTACTGGTGGGACTTATTATCCTATGACTGTTAAGAAACATCTTCGTGCTCAGGAGATTGCTATGGAGAATAATCTCCCTTGTATTTATTTGGTTGATTCTGGTGGTGCTTTTCTTCCTATGCAAGATGAAGTTTTTCCTGATAGAGAACATTTTGGTCGTATTTTTTATAATCAGGCTGTGATGTCTTCGATGGGTATTCCTCAGATATCTGCTGTTATGGGTAGTTGTACTGCTGGTGGTGCTTATGTTCCTGCTATGTCTGATGAGACTGTGATTGTTAAAGGTACTGGTACGATTTTTCTTGGTGGACCACCACTTGTGAAGGCTGCTACTGGTGAAGAGGTAACGGCTGAGGAGCTTGGTGGTGCTGATGTACATTGCCGTGAAAGTGGTGTAGCTGATCATTATGCACATGATGACATGGAGGCTATACAGATTACAAGAAATATAGTAGAAAATCTTAACCGTCCGGAGAAAACATATCTTGATATACGTGAACCTGAGGAACCACTGTATGATATAAAAGAGATATACGGTATTATACCCAAAGATCTCAGGAAACCTTTCGATGTTAGAGAGATAATAGCCAGAATTGTCGATGGTTCAAAGTTTCATGAGTTTAAAGCATTGTATGGTGAAACAATAGTATGCGGCTTCGCTAGGATTATGGGTTACCCGGTGGGTATTCTAGCGAATAATGGTGTATTGTTTTCTGAATCAGCTATTAAAAGTACACATTTTATTGAAATGTGCTGCCAGCGTAAGATACCACTGGTTTTCCTTCAGAATATCACTGGTTTCATGGTTGGACGTAAATATGAAGCAGGTGGTATTGCAAAAGATGGAGCAAAAATGGTTAACGCTGTAGCAACTGCGAATGTGCCCAAGTTTACTGTTATAATAGGTGGTTCATTTGGAGCGGGAAACTATGGTATGTGCGGTCGGGCTTATCAACCTAGGCAGCTTTGGATGTGGCCTAATGCCCGTATATCTGTAATGGGTGGTGAACAAGCAGCTAATGTACTTTTAACTGTTAAACGTGATCAACTATGGCGTAAAGGCAAAGCACTGACAAAAGAAGAAGAGAAAGCAATAACAGAGCCTATACTTAAAAAATATGAAAAAGAAGGAAACCCATATTATAGTACAGCCCGTATATGGGATGACGGGATCATTGACCCAGTGGATACCCGTATGGTACTTGGTCTTGGTATCTCCGCATCATTAAATGCTTCGATACCCGATTGGAAACCTGGTGTTTTTAGGATGTAAAAAAGAGCATTGTAGAATAAAGAATAGAAGATTTATTTTTTCTTTTATTCAGTTATGAGTCTTTTTAATGCTTTGTATCCTGTGATAGCATCCTTTTCTGAAACTATAAAAATCATTTCTAAGTCAATTGAAATTATTTCAATAATGTTAATATTTTCCCATGCAAAGTTTCGTACAATCTGGAATAATACTCCTGGTGTGCTTACTAGTTTTTTATCGATAGCGAAGGATAACGCTACTAGATCCTCTTTGATTTCAAGTATTTTTTCATTCTGAAGGAATTTAGATATCTGATCTTTGTATCTCTCGTTGGTGATAATGCTTACAGTGTTACGTCCATAGATTATGTGCAGTATGTCTCCTTTATCAAATTTGATTATGTCATAGATTCGTTTTAATTTGTCAAAGAGACAAGGTGTTTTTAAGACGTTTATGTCGATGATGTTTGTTTTTAGGTTGACTTCTGAGTTGTTGTTTGTAAATTTTATTTCTCTGAATTTTATATCTAGTTTTTCTGCGTATCTTCGTAGTGCTGCTACGATCGCGTAATGAGCTACTTCTTTTCGTAGTTCTTGTTCGATTTCTGGTTTGAGGTGTTTTGCTACAGAACCGTAGGATGCTATGCCTTTACCTATTGCTTCTTGCAGGTAGATTTTTTCATCAACGAGTTTATTAACAATGTGACTTACTGTGACCATTTTTTAATCACAGATATATTATTATAATTTTAAGCATATATAAATCTTTTTGTTTAATTTCAAACTAAAAATATAAAAAAATAGTACATATCATAACAATCAGTATTTATAAAAACAAATAAGCAGTATCACACCATATAATCCACGGAAAAATTACATCTATAATACCTACTTATAAAACCTAAATTTAAAAACACAACTATTCACTAAAAATATCGAAAGCTAAATAACAAAATAAACTATTATAACCTATCAAACAATACCAAAAACCCATCATCCCATAAATAAAGAGGAGAGAAAAACAAGACTTTACAAAAAAGTGAGATTAAAAAATGAAAGATAAAATCCTAAAAGAAGTCCTAGACTGGTGCAAAAACAACGAAGATAAACCTAATTTTTATATAGAGGATTTTGTCGACGTAGTAATAAACAAAACAACAGATGTTGTATTTGAAGAAATCAAAAACGAACTAAAAAACGAATTTGAAAACGGAAATTTGAAACATCCCTTCATAATATCCGATGAATACTATATATATCTAAAATTAAAAGACATCAAAAACAAGTTAATCAACCCAGAAAAAGACAGCGATTATATTGAAAACGAAGAAACAGTTACACAAAAACAAAAAAATGATTAAAAAAAAATTGGAACTATTTTTTTCTTAATTCTCGTCTTAATATTTTACCTGAAATTGTTTTCGGCAACTCATCTATGTATTCAATAATCCGAGGATATTTATAAGGTGCAGTTGTCTTTTTTACATGATCCTGCAGTTCCTTCGTAAGTGTTTCAGAGGGTTTATATCCCTTGGCAAGTACAACA
>Ga0164318_10003704_pt1 | contig 14559 bp, 11 predicted proteins | sample GuaBasSedimGuay9_FD_113734 | JGI IMG/M metagenome (GOLD analysis project Ga0164318, IMG submission 113734) | Subseafloor sediment microbial communities from Guaymas Basin, Gulf of California, Mexico - Guay9, Core 4571-4, 0-3 cm | ecosystem: Environmental > Aquatic > Marine > Hydrothermal vents...
GAAGTGGAATTAATAACGCCGGTGGCGCTTGAGAAAGAGTTAAGGTTCGCGATAAGGGAAGGCGGGCACACCGTAGGCGCGGGCGTTATCTCGGAAATAATGGAATAGTAGAATGGCAAAGAAAAAAGGGGCGACAGAGATAATAACACTGCAGTGCGAGGTCTGTAAACACCGTAATTATACGGTGATAAAGAATAGAAAAAATAATCCGGATCGTCTGGAACGGAGCAAATACTGTAGTTTTGACAGGAAACATACCCTGCACAAAGAAATAAAGCATTGATCCGTGAATAGTGGAGAGTGGTCCACGGGGCACGAATTAGGAGAGTAGCTCAACTGGCAGAGCACCGGTCTCCAAAACCGGGGGTTGCAGGTTCGAGACCTGTCTCTCCTGCCATGGAAGATTACTTTGGTTACAGATAAACGGCGGAGAGTCAGGGGGAAAATAGACGTGGAGGGCGAGTTATGCTAAAGATCGGGAAATTCGTCAGTCAGGTAAAGACTGAGATGAAAAAAGTTTCCTGGCCGTCGAAAGCGGAACTTGTAAGCTCTACCGTTGTCGTACTGGTATCGACCTTAATGCTGGCTCTGTACATAGGCGTGTGTGACGTGGTTCTTTCGCGCTTCGTGAATCTCCTGATAAGAGGGGCTTTCTGATGGCGAAGAAGTGGTATGTAATTCACACGTTAACCGGCAAGGAGTCTACTGCAAAGAGGGCTCTTGAGAACCGGCTGGAAAACGACCCTGAACAGAAAAAGTTCATCAGTAATATCTTGATCCCGACAGAGAAGGTCGCGGAGATCAGGGAGGGCGAAAAAAAGATTTCGGAAAGGAAGTTTTTCCCCGGATATATTCTGATCGAGATGGAACTTAACGATAAAAGCTGGTATCTGGTGAAAAACACTCCGGGTGTTTCAGGATTCGTCGGGACCAGGACAATGCCCGTGCCTCTGGCGGAAGAAGAAGTAACGGAGATCCTGGAGCAGACAAAGGAGTCAAAGGCGAAACCGGTTCCCAAGATACTTTTCAAGCAGGGTGAAGCGGTCCGTGTCAAGGAAGGGCCTTTTAAGAACTTTACAGGCACCATTGAGGAAACCAATCTGGAAAAAGGCAAGATCAAAATTATGATCTCCATTTTCGGCAGGCCTACTCCCGTGGAGCTGGAAGCCTGGCAGATTGAGAGAATATAGAATAATAGATCGAGCGAAGGCGAGGAAAGATGGCCAAGAAAGTCAAAACCACGATAAAACTTTATTGTTCCGGAGGGCAGGCTAATCCAGCGCCGCCTGTGGGGCCGGCGCTCGGGCAGCACGGTATTCCGATAATGGACTTCTGCAAGCAGTTCAACGAGCGGACAAAGGATAGACAGGGCCTGGTACTTCCCGTAGTGATAAGTTTGTATGAGGACAGGACATTTTCGTTTATTATCAAGAGCCCGCCAGCGAGTATTCTGCTGAAAAGAGCCGCTGGTATAGCGAAAGCAAGCGGGAATCCGAAAGCGGAGAAAGCCGGCAAAGTCACCATAGAGCAGGTGAGGGAGATCGCCAGAGAAAAGATGGAGGACCTCAATGCCGTTGATATCGACGGCGCGGTAAAGGTTATAATGGGTTCGGCCCGAAGCATGGGCATTGAAGTTGAATAAAGAGGTGGATCTGGATGGCCAAATCAAGTAAAAGACAAAAAGCGATAAAAGAACTGGTCGGGGAGAAGAAGGAATATGAGCTGAAAGAGGCTATTTCCATCCTGAAAAAAGGCCCAAAAACGAATTTTGACCAGACTGTCGAGGTAGCGATGAAGTTGAACCTGGAACAGTCGTCCACCCCTATACGCGGAACAGTCAGCCTTCCGCATGGAACGGGAAAAAAGTCCCGTATCGCGGTTTTCTGTAAGGGGGATTTTGAAAAACAGGCCCGCGAAGCAGGTGCCGATCATGTGGGCAGTGATGAGTTGATAAAGAAGGTTTCGGGAGGATGGCTCGATTTTGACGTGGCCGTTGCGACCCCTGATATGATGAGAGAACTTGCCAGGCTTGGCAAGGTTCTTGGCCCGCGCGGGCTTATGCCCAATCCAAAATCCGGAACGGTCACAACAGACGTCGCCAAAGCGGTAAAGGAATTGCAGGCCGGTAAGATAGAATACAGGATGGATAAGCAGTCCGGCGTGAAGGGGCCGGTCGGGAAACTGTCTTTCAGCGAGGACGCGCTTGTGGAGAATGTAAGTTCTTTTATAAATGCGGTCATGGGGAGTAATCTGAAACTGCAGAAGATGCAGAATGTGAAGTCGATAGCCATAAGCTCGACCATGGGACCGGGGCTTAAACTGGAAAAGAGCCGGTTCAGGCAAAGCTGAAACACGCGGATTCAAAAGAAGGCACTATTATGGTGGAAAAATACGGAAAGAAAGTCAGAGAGTTAATGATCAGGGAGATGGCGGATGTCTTCTCCAAGAATGAGGGTTTTGTATTTTCCAGCCTTGAGAATGTAAAAGCCTCGGAGATCGATGTATTACGAAAAAAGATGAAGCAGTCCGATTCCAGATATCTGGTCATCAAGAACCGCCTTGCCAGGATCGCGATCGAGGATATCGGACTCAGTGAACTTTCCGATAGTGTGAAAGAGAAGAAGGTCCTGGGGGTCGGCATAATAAAGAAGGATCCGGTTCACGTGGCCAAACTCATGATGGAGTTTTCCAAAAAAAACAAGGGGTTCAAGGTCGCGAACGGATATCTGGAGGGCCGGTTGCTGCCGCTGGAAAAGATCAAGGAACTCTCGGAGCTGCCCGGCCGTGAACAGCTTCTATCCATGGTTGTCGGTACGATGAACGCTCCGGTGGCGAATTTTGTCGGTATTCTGGCATCGCTTTTAAGGGGTTTGCTATGTGCTTTAAACGCGATCAAGGAGAAAAAAGAAGGAAAAGGAAGTGGATAACCTGAATTAGGCACAGCCTAAACTTATTAAGGAGGATCTAAAATGACAGAGAAAGAAAAGGAAGAGAAAGAGCAGGTAAAAGCGGAGAAGACGGAGACCAAAACCGCTGTGGCGGAGGAAAAAACTTCTTCTCTTGAAGCAGAGAGCGCTGCGAAACCGGAGGCAGATGAAGAAACGAAACCGCAGCTTTCAGAAAAAATGGAAGGCATGGTCAAGATCATAGAACAGATGAGTGTTCTTGAGCTTTCCGAGCTTGTCAAGGTGCTTGAGGACAGGTTCGGCGTCAGTGCTGCGCCTGCGGTTGCGGCCGTGGCGGCTGCCGGTGCGCCGGGTGCCGGGGCTGGAGCCGAGGAAGAGAAAAGCGTCTTTGACGTTATTCTCACTGATATCGGCCCCAAAAAGATCAATGTCATCAAGGAGGTCAGGGCACTGACAAGCCTGGGGCTGAAGGAGGCGAAGGATCTTGTAGAAGCGGCGCCCAAAGAGGTCAAAACGGAGCTTCCGAAAGAGGAAGCCGAAAAAATGAAGAAACAGCTGGAAGCAGCCGGCGCCAAGGTCGAGTTGAAATAACTTTGTAAGTAACTAACATGGGAGATGTGATAAAGGATGGCTGTTGAAGTTAAACGCAGAAGCTATGCCAGATTTGCGGATATCTATGATATCCCCAACCTGCTCAAGATCCAGATCGACTCATACGCGGATTTTCTGCAACGGTTCGTTTCTAAGACAAAGAGGAAAAAGCAGGGACTTGAAGCGCTTTTTCGCGATGTATTCCCTATTACCAGCCATGATGGGGTGTATAAGCTCGAGTATCTTTACTACGATATCAGACAGCCCAAGTACAGCGTTGAGGAATGCAAACACCGGTCTCTCACCTATTCGGCACCTCTAAGGATCAAACTGCGTCTGAGGCTGCAGTCCGAGGTGAAGGAACAGGAAGTCTATGTGGGAGAAATCCCGCTGATGACTGACATCGGGACTTACATCATCAACGGCGACGAGCGGGTTGTGGTAAGCCAGCTTCATCGGTCTCCGGGGATATCGTTCGAAGAAAGCGCTTCTACGGGAGGCAAAACTATCTATTCCGCCCGTCTTATCCCCGACAGGGGCGCGTGGATCGAATTCCTGTTTGACAAGAACGACCTGCTTTATGTGTATATTGACCGCAAACGGAAATTCCTGGCTACGACGTTCCTGCGCATTTTCGGATTGTTAAAGGATGAAGATATCCTTAAAGCGTTCGGCGGCACCGAAGAGGTGATCCTGACACGGCAGAAGCAGTGCGATGAATTGGTCGGCAGGGTCCTTGCGAAAGATATTATCGACGAGGCATCTTCCTCCATGCTGGCCCAGCAGACGGAAAAGATCACGGCCTCTGTTGCCGGCCGTTTATGGAAGAGCAAGGTCCGGAATGTCACGTTACTGCGGTCCGTTCCAAAAGAGATCATAAAGACACTGGAACATGACGGGACGAAGACCAGAGAAGAGGCCTACCTTGACATTTACCGCAAGCTCAGGCCGGGGGACCCTCCGACACTGGAATCCGCGAGAGAACTTCTTGACCAGATGTTTTTTAGTGAGAGAAGATACGATCTTACGGATGTCGGTGTCCGTATGATAAACCGCAAACTCGATATAGACAGGCCGCTTGAATCCCATCTGCTTGACGCCGAGATCCTGGTCAGAGCGATCAAGCACCTCCTTGAGATAAAGGATGGAATGAAAAGTATAGATGATATTGACCACCTCGGTAACAGACGGGTGAGATGTGTAGGGGAGCAGCTTTCCAACCAGATCAGGATGAGCATGGCCAGGGTTGAGCGGGTGGCCAAAGAGCGTATGAGCGTCTATGAGATGGGTGAGGTCATGCCTCATAACCTTGTCAACACCAAGTTGATCACAAGCGTGATGCACGATTTTTTTGCCAGAGGAAGGTTGTCTCAGTTCATGGATCAGACAAACCCTCTTGCCGAGTTGACGCACCTTAGGAGATTAAGCGCTCTCGGCCCCGGGGGATTGAACCGTGAACGTGCCGGGTTCGAGGTCAGGGACGTTCATTATTCCCATTACGGAAGATTGTGTCCCATTGAGACCCCTGAGGGTCCTAATATAGGTCTTATAAATTCGCTCAGTTCGTATGCGGGAATGGACAGGTTCGGTTTTCTTGTCACGCCCTACCGCAAGGTCGAAAACGGCCGTGTCCTGAACACGGTCGAGTATCTTTCTGCGGATGTTGAGGATAAATACATTATCGCGCAGGCAAACTCGCAGCTTGACAAGAGAGGATATTTCAAAAAAGATAAAGTATTCTGCCGTTTTAAGGACGATTTCATCCTTGCCAATGTCAAGGATGTTCACTATATGGATGTCTCACCGCTTCAGCTCGTGAGCGTATGTGCGGGTCTTATACCTTTTCTGGAACATGATGACGCCAACAGGGCGCTTATGGGCTCGAACATGCAGAGACAGGCTGTTCCGCTCCTGTTCCCCGAAGCTCCGTTCGTTGGGACGGGTCTGGAGCACCGCGCGGCAAAAGATTCCGGTGCGTTGGTCGTCGCAAGGAAAGACGGAAAGGTTACCAGGGTCGACGGCGCGTGTATAGTGGCAGGCGGAGAGAAATATTCGTTTAAGAAATTCGAGAGGACCAACGCAAGGACATGTATCAACCAGAGGCCGGCTGTTAACCTGGGCGAGACGGTAAAAGAAGGCGATCTGCTGGCTGACGGCATTTCAACGAAGGACGGAGAACTGGCTCTTGGGAGGAACGTTCTTGTCGGATTCATGTCCTGGAGGGGATATAACTTTGAGGACGCGATCCTGGTAAGCGAGAAACTGCTGAAGGAAGACGTTTTTACGTCCGTACACATAGACCGGTTCGAGTTAGAGGCGCGGGACACCCGGCTGGGAAGCGAGGAAGTGACGTGCGATATACCCAACGTCGGCGAGGATGTGCTGAAGAACCTCGACGAGAACGGTATTATCCGCATCGGAGCGGAAGTAGGGCCGGGCAGCATACTGGTTGGGAAAGTCGCTCCGAAGTCCGAGACTGAATTGTCACCGGAAGAAAAACTGCTGCGCGCGATATTCGGAGAAAAAGCCGGGGATGTCAAAGACGTGTCGCTGCGTGTCCCGTCCGGTGTCGAGGGTATAGTTGTGGATGTCAGAGAGCTTTCCAGAAAGAACAGCAAGACCCTGACGAGAGAGCAGCGCCGCATGGATTCCAGTGAGCGGAAGATCGTAAAAGAGGGTTACGGGAATATTCTGGAGCGGCTCGAAAGGAAAAGAGCCGAAAAGGTTCATCAAAAACTGGTCGGGAGTAAACTGATAAACGGCCTGGAAGACGTGGAAACGGGAAAGATCCTTATTAAAGCGGGCCAAAAAATAACAGGGAAGGATCTTCCCATGTTCAATAAGGCGGATATGGAGAATATCTACGTCGAGAACAATGAAAAACTTCAGGCGAAGATCAACAGCATCATCGCGACCGTAAACAGCCAGATCGAACAGACCATGGTGGAGATGGAGAGGGACCTTGACCGGATTAAGCATGGAGATGAGCTCCCCCCCGGGGTTCTGCGCAGGATAACGGTTTTTGTCGCCAGCAAAAAGAGGCTTCAGGCGGGTGACAAGATGGCGGGCCGCCATGGGAACAAGGGTGTTGTCGCCAAGATATTGTCGGAAGAGGATATGCCGTACCTGCCGGACGGGACGCCGCTTGACATAGTTCTTAATCCTCTTGGTGTGCCCAGCCGTATGAATATAGGGCAGCTGCTGGAAACCCAGCTCGGCTGGGCGGCAAAGGAGCTCGGCACCAGGGTCACAACACCTGTTTTTAACGGCGCGGACGAAGGGGATATAGAAGAGGCGATGAAAAGGGCATCATTGCCTGTAAGCGGTAAGATAGGCCTTCGGGACGGGTTTACCGGAAAGCCGTTCGATCAACCGGTCACGGTGGGATATATCTATATGATGAAACTGGCGCATCTGGCTGACTCCAAAATGCACGCCAGGTCCATAGGGCCGTATTCGCTGGTCACACAGCAGCCACTTGGAGGCAAGGCCCAATTCGGCGGGCAGAGATTCGGAGAGATGGAAGTATGGGCGCTTGAAGCTTACGGCGCCGCGTATACCCTGCAGGAGCTTCTTACGGTCAAGAGTGACGACGTGGTGGGGCGCACGAAGATATATGAGACTATAGTGAAAGGCGAGAACATGCTTGAGCCGAGCACTCCCGAATCGTTCAATGTCCTGATCAAGGAGCTCCAGAGCCTTGGCCTTGACGTCTATCTTGAGCAAAAGGAAAAACAGTCAATATGAGGTGCAAAGATTATGTTGCGTAAGGTGAACAAATTTGATAAAGTCCGGATACAGATAGCGTCTCCTGAAAAGATCAAGGAATGGGCTACGCGCAGGGTCGGCAGCAGGAACATCCTGTTCGAGGTCAAGAAGCCGGAGACCATCAATTACCGGACGTTGAAACCCGAAAGGGACGGGCTTTTCTGTGAACGGATATTCGGCCCTACGAAAGACTTTGAATGCAACTGCGGAAAGTATAAAAGGATAAAACATAAAGGCATTATCTGTGACCGCTGCGGTGTGGAAGTGACAAAGTCAAGCGTCCGCCGCGAAAGAATGGGCTGCATAAAGCTGGCTGCGCCTGTGTCGCATGTATGGTTCTTCAAGGCGATCCCCTCACGCATGTCCCATATGCTGGATATGAAGATGCGGGATCTTGAGAGGGTTCTGTATTACGAGCGATATGTGGTAGTTGACTCCGGGGAAACGCCCCTTGAGGAACGGGAAATGATGACAGAAGACCAGTATATGGAGGCGAAAGAGAAATACGGAAATAAGTTCAAAGCCATGATGGGCGCTGAGGCTATACGCGAACTTCTGAAAAAATTGGACCTTGATGCCATAACGGCGGACCTGCATGTAAAGATATCGGAGAAAAAGGACCTTAACACCAGGAAGAGACTGATGAAACGCCTGAAGGTCGTGGATACTTTCCGGAAAAGCGGGAATAAAACGGAGTGGATGATCCTGGATATTATACCCGTTATTCCTCCTGACCTGCGGCCGCTTGTTCCCCTGGAAGGGGGGCGGTTTGCGACGAGCGATCTTAATGATCTGTACCGGAGAGTCATTAACCGCAACAACCGCCTGAAAAAGCTGTTGGAACTGAAAGCTCCGGAAGTGATCGTGCGAAACGAGAAACGCATGCTACAGGAAGCGGTCGATGCGCTGTTTGACAATGGACGGCATGGACGTGAAGTGCTGGGCTCGGGGGGGAGGCCTCTTAAGTCGCTCGCGGATATGCTGAAAGGGAAACAGGGACGTTTTAGACAGAATCTGCTTGGTAAACGCGTGGATTATTCCGGCCGGAGCGTCATCGTGATCGGCCCCGAGTTATACTTGAACGAATGCGGTCTCCCCAAGGTCATGGCACTGGAACTTTATCAGCCGTTCATCATAAGGAAACTGAGGGAGAAGGGTTTTGTGCATACGATAAAAAGCGCTAAGAAGATGGTCCAGCAGGAGAACCCCGAGGTCTGGGATATCCTTGACGATGTTATCCGGGATCATCCGGTGCTGTTGAACAGGGCTCCTACGCTTCATCGTCTTGGGATCCAGGCGTTTCAGCCCAGACTTATAGAGGGTAAGGCAATACGTATCCACCCCCTGGTCTGCGCCGCGTTCAACGCGGATTTTGACGGTGATCAGATGGCTGTTCACGTTCCACTGTCACTGGAGGCGCAGATGGAAGCGCGTCTCATAATGAACGCCGCGAATAACATCTTTTCCCCTGCGAACGGCCGTCCGATCACGACACCGTCGCAGGATATTGTCCTTGGTGCGTATTATCTCACCAAACAGAAATCAGGGGTCAAAGGCGAGGGGAAGGTATTCGGGGACAAAGAAGAAGTTATCATGGCCTGTCAGAATGAAGAGGTGGACAAATTCGCGAAAATAAAAGTCCGCATAGGCGAAAAATTCATAGAGACCACCGTCGGGAGGATTATTTTCAACGACATCCTGCCGGACGGAATGCCGTATTATAATGAACCAATGGATAAAAAGTGCATCAGCCGGGTGATCTCGGACTGTTACACGTTTAAAGGCCATCAGGAGACCGTCCGTTTGCTGGATGCGCTCAAGAAGCTGGGGTTTGAAGAATCCACGCTTTCCGGAGCTTCAATGGCGGTTTCTGATCTGAGCATACCGGAAGCAAAGGCGAAAACGATAGAGCTCGCTCAGGCCGAAGTGGATAATATCCAGGGCCAGTATCAGAAGGGTTTTATAACCGATGGTGAGAGGTACAATAAGATTATAGACATCTGGACACATGCTACTGAGGATGTTTCAAGTCTGGTTTTTCGACACCTCGACAGCTTTAACCCGGTTTTCATGATGGCGGATTCCGGCGCGAGAGGCTCCCGTCAGCAGATCAGGCAGCTTGCCGGCATGAGGGGCCTTATGGCCAAACCGTCCGGAGAGATCATAGAAACACCTATTACCGCGAATTTTCGTGAGGGCCTGACGGTATTGGAATACTTTATTTCCACTCACGGCGCGCGCAAGGGTCTGGCTGATACAGCGCTTAAGACAGCAGACTCCGGATATCTGACAAGAAGGCTGGTTGATGTCGCGCAGGACGTCATTATCAGGGAGATGGATTGCGGAACGCTCAATGGTATAACCGTTTCGGCGATAATTGAGGGCGATGAGGTGGTAGTCTCTCTTGCGGAGCGTATTGCGGGAAGAGTCGCACTTGATAATATTGTGGATCCTCTTACCGGCAGTAAGGTCGTCAAGGCCGGTGAGATAATCAGCGATGAGCAGGCCTCAAAGATCGAAAAAATTTCCATGCTGGATACAATGCGCATCCGGAGCGTTCTGACCTGCGAGGCGGATACTGGTGTGTGCGCGAAATGTTACGGCAGGAATCTCGCTACGGGCAAGATAGTTGAGATCGGTGAGAGCGTGGGCATTATTGGGGCACAGTCTATCGGGGAACCGGGCACCCAGCTCACGATGAGGACGTTCCATATCGGAGGTACCGCCAGCAGGGTGATCGAACAATCCTTTTTCAGAAGCAGAGAAGCCGGGATTGTAAAATATCATAATTTGAAAGTCGTAGAGAGCAGAGATCCCGGAGTATTCGTGGTCCTTAACAGGAACGGACAGATAAGCATCAATGAACCCGATGGCCGGGAAATTGAGAGGCAGAGCATCCCGCAGGGGTCCAATATTTTCTTCAAAGACGAAGCGAAGATAGAAAAAAAGACGAAGTTTGCCGAATGGGATCCTTATATTGTTCCGATACTGACGGAGGTCCGGGGCAAGGTGCAATATGAGGATATCAAGCGTGATATCACCATAAAAGTGGAAAGAGACGAGGCAACCGGCGTTAAGAACAAGGTCGTAATAGACCAGAAAGGCGATTATCATCCGCAGATCCTGATTGTTGACGAAAAGAACGAGGTTGAAGCGATATATCCCTTACCGGTCAGTGCGCATATCGCGGTTAAGGACAAACAGGAAGTGCTGGCCGGAGATGTCCTGGCCAAGACGCACCGCGTAATTACAAAGACAAAAGACATTACCGGCGGGCTCCCCCGCGTGGCGGAGCTTTTTGAAGCCAGGAAACCGAAAGACCCCGCTATTATCAGCGAAATAGACGGCACGGTTGAGTTCGGCGAATTGAAGAAGGGGCAGAAGAGGATAATTATCGAAAGCGAAACGGGGATGAGGAAAGAATATCTCATTCCCCATGGGAAACATCTGAATGTCTATCGCGGAGATAAGGTTAAGGCGGGCGAAGAGCTTGTGGATGGTCCGGTGGTTCCGCAGGATATTCTGCAGGTTTCAGGGGAAAAGGCGTTGCAGGAGTATCTTCTCAATGAGATTCAGGAAGTATATCGCCTGCAGGGAGTGCAGATAAATGATAAACACATCGAGATAATTATCAGGCAGATGCTCAGAAATATCAGGATAGCAGATGCCGGGGATACGAATTTTCTGGTAGGGGACAAAGTGGAGAAAGGTGTTTTCAAGCGGGAGAATACAAGGGTTCTTAAAAAGAAGAAGAAGCCTGCAGTTGCCGAGCCTGTCCTTCAGGGAATAACCAAGGCTTCACTTAATACTGAAAGTTTTATCTCAGCGGCAAGTTTTCAGGAAACGACCAGAATCTTGACCGAAGCGGCCGCGGCGGGAAAAGTGGATCACTTGGCAGGGCTCAAAGAGAACATTATCATGGGGCACCTGATACCGGCCGGGACAGGATATGAGGAGCATAGAAGGATCGATATGGACCGGGAGATCCTGAAACCGGCAGAGGAGGAACAAGAGAACGAAGATGAAAAGAAAGGCGCAGAAGAACAATAGTTACAAGGAGAGGGTATGCCTACTATAAACCAGTTGATACGCAAAGGCAGGAAAGTCACTAAGGGGAAGAGCAAGTCTCCCGCGTTGCAGTCTTGTCCGCAACGCAGAGGAGTCTGTTTGCAGGTAAAGACGCGGACACCCAAGAAACCGAATTCCGCGCTGCGAAAGATCGCCAGGGTGCGTTTAACAAATAGTATCGAAGTGACCGCGTATATCCCCGGCGAAGGGCACAACCTCCAGGAACATTCCATTGTGACGATCCGCGGAGGCAGAGTAAAAGACCTGCCCGGAGTCAGATATCACATAGTCAGGGGGACGCTGGATGCTTCAGGTGTCGAATCCCGCAGGCGCGGCAGGTCAAAGTACGGGACGAAGAGACCAAAATAGTCGCTAGTCGTTAGTCGCTGGTCCTTAGTGGTTAGTGAATAGTCGAGAAAAAGAACAGGGACGAGGAAGGATATGAGAAGGCGTAAAGCGGAGAAACGAGAGTCATTGCCGGATCCGAAGTTTAAAAGCAGGATACTCGGCAAGTTCATAAATATGGTCATGGAGCGAGGAAAGAAGTCTGTGGCGGAAAGGATCGTCTATGGGGCTCTGGACAACATAAAAGAAAGGGTCAAGGACAAGGATTCCCTTGAAGTGTTCTTGCAGGCCCTTGAGAACGTCCGTCCGCTCCTGGAGGTGAAATCCAGGAGGATAGGCGGCGCCACGTATCAGGTACCTCTTGAAGTGAAACTTGACCGCGGACAGTTCCTGGCAATGAGATGGATACGGGATTTTGCAAGGCAGCAAAAAGGCCGGCCGATGAAGGCGAGAGTGGCTGACGAAATAATGAACGCCTATAAGAGAGAAGGCCCGTCGATAAAAAAACGGGAGGACACGCACAGAATGGCCGAGGCGAACAAGGCGTTCGCTCATTACAAGTGGTGATTTCGTAATTCATTAAGATGTATGCTATTGAAGGCATAACAGCCGCGGATGGAAAAACATACATGGAACAAAAAGAAGACATAAAAAACATAAGGAACATAGGAATAATCGCCCATATAGACGCCGGCAAGACGACTACTACCGAGAGGATACTCTACCATACGGGAAAGATCCACAGGATGGGAGAGGTGCACGATGGCACGGCTGTCATGGACTGGATGGAGCAGGAGCAGGAACGCGGTATTACCATAACCAGCGCGGTTACTAGCTGTATGTGGAATGACAAGAAGATCAACATCATTGATACTCCCGGGCACGTTGATTTTACTATTGAGGTCGAGCGTTCATTGAAAGTACTTGACGGGGCTCTGGTTGTGTTCTGCGCCGTGGGTGGCGTCCAGCCGCAGACAGAGACGGTATGGCGCCAGGCGGATCGTTATGAGGTCCCCAAGATAGCCCTGATAAACAAACTGGACCGGACAGGGGCGGATTTTTACAAGGTCATTATAGACATGCATAAGAAACTGGGGGCCAATGCCACCCCCATACAGATCCCGATCGGAAAAGAGGACGAATTTCGCGGGATAATAGACCTGGTGACCTGTAAGGCGTATATGTTCGGGAAAAAAGGCGACCTTGAAGAATTAGTCGAGGAGGAGATCCCCGAAGATATGAAAGATATCACCAGCCACTGGCGGCACAACCTTATCGAAAAGCTTGCGGATGTAGATGAGAAGGTCGAGGAACTGTATCTGATGAATGAGGGAATATATCCTCATGAGTTGAAGGAGCACATCAGAAGGGCTACGAATAATAACGTTTTTATTCCTGTCATGTGCGCTTCGGCCTTAAAGAACAAAGGAATGAAGTTAGTCTTGGACGCCATTTGCGATTATCTGCCGTCTCCGCTCGATGTTAAACCGCCCAAGGGGATCAATCCCGAAACAGGGGAAGAGATCACCATTGTTCCTGAAGAGAAACAGCCGCTCTGCGCTTATGCATACAAGATCATGACGGATCCGTTCGTGGGGACGGTAACGTTCGCGAGAATCTATTCAGGCGGCTTAAAAGCCGGGGTATATGTCCTCAATTCTACTACGGGGCAGAAAGAAAGAATAGGAAAGATCCTGAAGATGCACGCTGACCAGAGAGAGATGGTCGCTTCCGCGGGTGCCGGTCAGATAGTGGGACTGGTAGGGCTTAAGAAGACCTCCACGGCCCATACGCTTTGTAACGAAAAGCATCCCATAACCCTGGAAAGGATAAAGTATCCGGACCCGGTAATATCCATGGCGATAGAACCGGAGACCAGGATGGATCAGGATAGACTCGGTATGAGTCTTAAAAAACTGGAGAGTGAGGACCCGACGTTCAAGGTCAAATATGACAAGGAAACGGCACAGACGCTCATAAGCGGTATGGGGGAGCTCCATCTTGAGATTATCGTTGACAGGTTGAAGAGAGAGTTCAAAGTGGGAGCCACTGTCGGCAGTCCCCAGGTGGCGTATCGTGAGACCATAACCAGGCCTGTCCAGTCAACCGGCAAATTCATTCAGCAGTCGGGCGGGCACGGCCAGTATGGACATGTTGAGGTGAGGCTTGAGCCGGCGAAAAAGGGCGAGGGCGTAATATTCGAGGAAGAAGTAAGAGGCGGTGTTATCCCGAAAGAATATTTTAAGGCAGTCGAAAAGGGCATCAGGGACGCCGCCAGAACAGGGACACTGGCTGGATATCCTGTTACGGATTTGAAGGCCACTCTTTATGACGGCTCTTATCACGATGTCGATTCATCGGAGCTGGCATTCAGTAATGCCGGAGCCATAGCGCTAAGGGAAGGAATTCGCAAGGCCGGGCCTGTCCTGCTGGAGCCCATCATGAAGCTTGAGGTGACGACTCCGGATGAATATCTGGGCGAGGTAATAGGCGATATGAACATGAGGAGAATAAAGGTCGAATGCATCGAACAGATGGGAACGACGAAGATAATAACGGGAGCCGCTCCTCTCGCGCAGATGTTTGGCTATGCGACCACTCTAAGAAGCTTGACACAGGGGAGAGCAACGTATACAATGGAGCCTTCTTTTTACAGAGAAGCGCCTAGAGATATAGTGGAGAAGATAGTAGCCGGTTTACCTACGGCTTAGGGCACTGGGAAATAAAATTAAAGATAAGAAAGCACAGGGGATAATTTTAAGGAGGTAGTGATGGCCAAGAAGAAATTTGAACGGACAAAGCCGCACTTGAACATCGGGACCATAGGTCACGTTGACCATGGCAAGACAACGCTGACGGCGGCGATCACGATGTATCTGGC
>Ga0164318_10003705_pt1 | contig 14557 bp, 8 predicted proteins | sample GuaBasSedimGuay9_FD_113734 | JGI IMG/M metagenome (GOLD analysis project Ga0164318, IMG submission 113734) | Subseafloor sediment microbial communities from Guaymas Basin, Gulf of California, Mexico - Guay9, Core 4571-4, 0-3 cm | ecosystem: Environmental > Aquatic > Marine > Hydrothermal vents >...
GCCGGTACGGGCGTGTGGGTGGTAAATAGGGTAGAAGCTTTTACTACCTCTTTGGCCGATTCAAAATCGAGTTTGTATTCTTCCATAAGGTTTTTCAACCGTTCCAAACCGATAAATGCAGAGTGACCTTCGTTGCTGTGGAATACATCAGGTTTTTTATTGAGTTTATCAATTAGCCTGATGCCTCCAAGCCCAAGCAGCAACTCTTGCTTAAGCCTGTATTCGCGGTCGCCACCGTAAAGGAGATGGGTGATGGTGCGATCCTCCATGGTGTTTTCTTCAATGTCGGTATCCAGTAAGTAGAGTGGAATCCTTCCCACATTTACCTGCCAGGCTTTGGCAATCACACTTCTTCCCGGAAGGGCAATCTTAACGGTAATCCATTCGCCATTGCTATTTCGTACGGGAATTAGTGGCAGTTGTGTGAACTTTTGAGGAATGCTTTCGGCTATTTGGTCGCCACTATAGGTGATTTTTTGCTTGAAATAGCCGTAACGGTATAGCAGCCCGACCGCCATAAAATTTTTGTTTGAGTCAGACGCCTGTTTTAGATAATCTCCGGCTAAAATTCCCAGTCCTCCCGAATAAATTTTTAAGCTTACATGCAAACCGTATTCCATGCTAAAGTAGGCAATGGAGGTTTTATCCTGGTTTTTTTTGTCGGTCATGTAGGCTTTGAAAGTTTGATGTACATTGCGCAGATTTTTCATAAAATCAGCACTATTCATCAATCGTTTATGATCGAATGACGAGAGCTGTTCCAGAAGTTTTACCGGGTTGAATTCCAGGGTTTCCCATTGGTCGGGAAGGATGGAAGCAAAAAGTTCTGAGGCTTCTGTGTTCCACGACCACCATAAATTGTAAGCCAGTTCTTTTAGGGGTTCCAGTTCCTTGGGAAGAACCGGTTTAATTAATATTTTTTTCCACTGGGGGCGATCTTTCTGAATGGAGACATCAACCTGCCTTGTTTGTGGAATGTATGAGGGCGCTTCAATAGTTGCTCTTCCTGATGCCCGCTGTGCGGCATGGTTCCATGCATTAAAATAGTGTTTTGCCAATTTATTCCATTGAAGCTGTTTTGAGATGGCTTCTGCCTCCTTTTTCGTGTCGGCGTTGTTGCCTGCTGAAAGATGATGCAGCAGGGCTGTTTTGATATCGTTGATGGCTAACTCATCTTTGCCCTCTTCCCGATGGATGACCGTTACTGCTTCGTGTTTTACTTTGTAATGTTTTGTTATCCATTCGCCAAAACCGGCAAATGACGTGGTGATGGTGGGGACTTTAAAGGCGATGCTTTCCATGGGCGTGTATCCCCATGGTTCGTAGTAGGATGGAAAGACAGAAAGGTCGAAACCAATAAGGAAGTCGTAATACGAGTAATTGGCTACTCCATCTTTTCCATCGAGGTAGGCTGGCAGGAAAACGAGTGTTACTTTGTCGTTAGCTGTGTTGTTTAATCCGTTGCGAATGGCTTCCTGTAAGGTAGGATCTTCTTGAGGGTTCCATAGGTAATGGGTAAGGTATTTTGAAGTTCCTTCGGCTTTTTCGCCGGTGGTAAAAACGCGGTTTACTTCGCCATGTCCGGCAGGAACAGCAATAAAAGCAACAATGTCTTTATCTGTTTCGTTATTTTTATTAATTTCTCCCAGTGTTTTGATATACAGGTCGATGCCTTTGTTTCGGAATTCGTAGCGACCACTGTTGATGATGAGAAAAGTATCGTCGGCAAAAGTTTTTTCGGTAAGCTTAGAGGCTATTTCCAACGCTTTTTTTCTAGCTTGTACACGTTTTTCGGTAAAGTTTCTTCCCTTGGGGATAAAGTGTTCGTCGAAACCGTTAATAGTAATTTCATCAGGCTTTTTATTGTAGAATTGTTTGCATTCGAGTGCCGTGATGTTGCTAACGGTTGTAAATGAATCAGCTTGTTGTGCCGCAATGGTTTCCAACGAGTTTTTGCTGCGTACATTAAACTTTTCAGCCATCTTAACCGTGTCGTAATTTTTGAGGTTCTCGTAAAGCGGATATCCGTTTCCGGCAATAGAACGGCCTAATGCCGTGGCATGAGTTGTAAAGACGGTTCCTATCTGTGGAGCTGACGTTTTTAAATATAGAATCCCTGTTGCAGTCATCCATTCGTGAAAATGGGCTACCGTTACTAAATCGCTATTTCCTCTGAAATGAGAAAGGCTTTCAACTACATGTCCGGCAGCATAGCCAAACATGGCTGATTCGATGTAGTCCCACTGTCCGTGTAGCGAGTCGAGCTTAAAACCTTCCCAAAGTTTGGTGAAGATGTCATCTTTTTTACTGAAAAGGGGTGTGAAATCAACGAGTATTACAATGGGTTTGCCGGCTATATTCCATCGGCCTGTTCTGACTTTCAGTCCCTCGTTCCAAGCGGCGGCTTTCCAGTCGCTTAACAAATCCGGTTCTTCAATAAAGTCAGGGTTTGGGGTTGTCTCTTTCCAAACATCGGGTCCAATAAGGATGTAGTTATCGTTAAATTGTTCTTGAATAACTTTTGCTTTGGATGCAAGTACGGTGTAAATACCACCAACTTTGTTGCAAATTTCCCAACTTATTTCAAATATATAATTCGGTTTCATATTGTTTCTGTTTTTAATATTCAAGTGTTTATTGTTTAATATTTCATGGCCAGACCTAAATATAATCATTTGATTTGTTTGCTGGTACAGCTTTAAGCCCTGGTTGTAAAATACCGGGGTGGCTTATTGTACAAAACCCGGACATTGTATGAATGACCGGGATAATGTACCTGATATTTATGCCGGGGTTATTTTCTGAAAAGCTCTTTTAGTTTTTCTTCAACAGCTTTTTGATACTTTTTAATGTCAGCCTTTTTGATGGTTTTTAAATTCTGCTGAAGCTCGTCGTAAGTTTGTCGTGCTTTTTTATTGAGATTAGGAATAACCTTCTCTTTTACTTCGGTACTCGCATCTTTTAGCGCAATGGTGAGTTCGTTAATATCAACCTCTTTGACCAGCTTTTTAATGGCGGTATTCGACATGTTTTTGATGTCGTCAAATTTAATGTTCTTGCCCTGATCGATGGTCTTTTTCACCTTCTTTTTTGATGATTTGATTTTTTTCCGGGTAGCATCCTCCATTTCATCCATTAGCTTTTCGGCCATCTCTTTAATATCTTTCCGGTCATCTTTAGGCGACCCGCAAATAGTATCAACACGAATGATAAAGTCAGACAGAACGTTCATAAAATTGATAAAAGCATCATACGGTGTGCCGTAAGGGTTGAAATATTTATGAACATCCCCGTCGGAAAACCATTTAGTACACATGTAGTAAAAATGGTCGGAAGTTTGGAGTAGCAACCAGTCGCGTTGGATTTGTTCATCTCCGCAATTTTTTATCTTGCTTTCAAGGCTATAAAGTTTGTCGAAAGCTTCATCCTGTAAATCGTTACCCAGCCAGGCAGTCAGGTCACGTTCTTCGTCAGCCCAGGATATCGGGACGGGAACATGGATAGGTCCCACGGGTTGTAAGGTTTCAGCTACTTCAGAGGGCGTGTTAAACGTGTAGTTTGAATGGGAGAAAACTCTGCCCGGAAGTGCTCTCATAAAGTTGAAAATACCGGTTTCTTCCCACTGGTGTTCCCCAAATGTTTCGTAGTCCATAAACAGGTTCACTACCTCCTCTTTCTGGTCGATGTTGTTTAGCCAGTCAACAAACTTTTCGGAGGTTAAAGGCCATTCACCCCAGCTTTGCTGTGAAAACCGGAAGGCGATATCATCGCTAAGCTGGAAGTTTTTTAGTAACAACTTTAACTTAGGGTTGATGGCGTTGGTGTAGGCATAGTTAGGACTTCTCCATCCCAACACATGTTTGGCTCCTTCGGTAAGCATGGTTTTGTAACCCATATCGGCCACCATGGTACCAATTTCATCGGAGTAAATAAGCTCGGTATTTCTAAAGGTAGTTGGTTCAACACCAAAGTACTGTTTTATTTTGTCCGATTGTATTTTAACCTGTTTTTCAAACTCCTCTCTACTTTTTAAAGCAGATAAAGAGTGCGAATAGGTTTCGGCCAAGAATTCGACATTGCCGCTATCGGCAAGGCGCTTAAAGCTTTCCAGCACATCAGGAGCGTACTCGGCAAACTGATCTAGTGCCACGCCTGAAATTGAAAAACTTACCTTGAAGGCAGACCCATATTCGTTAATCAGATCGAGCAGCAGTGCGTTCATGGGGAGGTAGTTTTTGTCGGCAACACGTCGCATGATAAAACTATTACTATAAGTGTCGAAGTAATCGTGTTTTTCACCAATATCGAAAAAACGATAGTTGCGAAGGCGGTAGGGTTGATGTACCTGAAAATAAAAACATATAGATCTCATATTCTTAATTTTTTGTATTTCTTTTGATTGTTATATTACTGATTCGTAAACGGCTTTTACCTTTAAGGCAGCGTTCTCCCATTTTAGGCCTTCTACCTCTTTTTTGCCCAGTTTCTGGAACATGGTCGAGATGCCTTTGTAGTGAAGCAATCCGTAGATGGCATCGGCCATGCCATCGATATCCCAAAAGTCGATTTTTAAAGCATGTACCAAAACTTCTGCTACTCCCGACTGTTTCGAGATAACTACCGGAACGCTGGATCGCATGGCTTCGAGTGGTACAATGCCAAAGGGTTCGGAAACCGATGGCATCACAAACACATCGCTCATGGAAAACACCCTGTTAACATCGTCGCCTTTCAGGAAACCGGTAAAGTGAAATTTATCGGCTATGCGAAGATGAGCTACCCGTTCGATCATCCGGTTTAGCATATCACCCGAGCCTGCCATTACAAAACGTACGTTAGGATCTTTTTGTAAAATTTTATAGGCGGCTTCAATAAAATATTCAGGTCCTTTTTGCAGGGTAATCCTTCCTAAAAAGGTAACCAGTTTTTCTTTATAGGGTTTTTTAATATTTTTTGCATCCTTCAACATGGTATGGTCAACGGCATTGTGAACGGTGATTACCTTATCAGGATCAATTCCATATTTATTGATTACAATGTTGCGGGTTAGGTTGCTAACGGTGATTACCTTGTCGGCTTCCATCATTCCTTCGCGCTCAATGTCGTAAACTTGTTGGTTAACATGCTCGCCGGAGCGATCGAACTCGGTAGCATGCATGTGGACAATCAGCGGTTTACCGGAAGTTTTTTTAGCGGCAATACCTGCCGGATAGGTTAACCAGTCGTGGGCATGGATAACATCAAAATTCTCTTTTGCAGCCAAACCCGATGCAATAAGTGCGAAACGGGCAACTTCTTCCATCAGGTTAAGGCTGTAGGTTCCCGAAAATTCGTAGTGTTTCGAGAACACATTACTGGTAAACGATTCTCCGGTCTTTTTGTTTTCCTCGTAAGTTTTGGTATATTCTTGCGGATCAACGTAGGGGATGATATTAGAACCAACTTCCATGTACTTGATGTGACTCCAAAATTCTTTGTACTCCTCATCGGTTATGTCGAAAGGAACATCACTGGCGTTTACCAGCTTTACTGCCTGTTGGTCTTCGTCGCCGTAGGCTTTAGGTACGACAAATGTTACATCTACATCGCGTTTGGCAAGCCCTTTGGTTAACCCAAAACAAGCAGTACCAAGACCTCCGGTGATGTGAGGTGGAAATTCCCAACCGAACATTAATACTCTCATACTTTTTCTATTTATTATCTAACATCCACTTAATACGTAACAATTCGGCAACACTCCATGCCTGCGAGATGGCTCCCCCGGCTGTAAAAGGAGGGTCGCCATTATAAATTTCGGAAATGGTACCAATTCCGGCTTCTGTCATTTCTGATTCAAATGCATTGTAGTGTTCTCTGATTAAAGGTTTTCCCTCTTCACCATGCAGTTTAAGATAGGCCTCTGCAAAAGCTCCGAGAAGCCATGGCCACGCAACGCCCTGGTGATATGATAAATCGCGGGAAGTTGCATCACCTTTATAGCTACCTTTGTAATCGGGGTTTTTGGGTGATAGGGTTCGTAACCCGCGAGGGGTTAACAGTTCGTTTTTTACTTTTTCAACAACCATGATCTGTTTTGCTTTGTCTAACGGGCTGTAAGGAACTGCTACCGCAAAAATCTGATTGGGCCTGACGGCCATGTCTTTATAGTTGCCATCGGTATAATCTGCAAGGTAGCCCAGTTCCGGATTCCAAAATGTGTCATTAAAGTTCTTTTTAATAATTTCAGGCCATTTTTTCCATTGGTTAACAAAGATAGTGTCACCGGCTTTTTCGGCCAGGTCAAGACTAAACATGATGGCATTATACCACAAGGCATTAATTTCTACATTGTAACCTGTGCGTGGTGTGGTTGGCTTACCATCAATAACAGTATCCATCCAGGTAAGTGCTTTTCCTTTTTCACCGGCCCATATTAACCCATTGTCATGCATCTTGATGTTGTGGAGTGTTCCCTTTTTAAAGGCTGTTAGAATTTGCTTCATCGCTTTTCCATACTCATTCCATATAGTTTTTGATTTGCCGGTTATGATACTGTATTGATGCAAAGCCCAGAAAAACCACATCGACGAATCTACACTATCGTAGCAAGCATTTTCGCCATGGCCAACATTGGGAAAAAGCCCCTCTTTAAGTTGGGCCAACATGGTTTTGATAACCTCTTTAAAACTTTTTTCATTGTTTTGGGTCAACGTTAACCCGGGAAGCGAGATAAAGGTGTCGCGACCCCATCGGCCAAACCATGGAAAACCTGCTATGATCATGGCTTTTTTATCCTGTTTTACAATAAACTCTTCGGCAGCATTTGTCAGGCAGTGCTCAAAACTGTCGCGCGGGATTCTTTTCTTAATTTCAGCTGTAAAATGGCGTTTAAATTGTGAAGGAGTTTCCTCTTTCAACCCGGTTGATATTACAATTGAGTCGCCCTTTTTCATTTCCACTTCAAAAAAGCCGGGAACATATAAATCTTCAGTAAAAGGATAACCTCTTTCCTGCTCTCTAATGTATTCGATGTTGTAGTGCCAGTCAGGTACATGCGTGTAGTTGGGTTTTGATGAAAACTGCATGAACGTCCTCGAATAGCCCTGGTACATTTGCCAACTAATTCCGTTTTTCACTTCACGATAGCCTGTGTCAACCCAGGTATTGGCCGTTGAGAGCGAGTGTGTGTTCCGGTAGGCCAAAAACGGGCTTATTTTTAAAGTTACCTTGTTTTGAGCATCTTCAAGCGTGTAGCGGATCAGGATTCGGTCTTCATTTTTTGAAAAGATAAACTCTTTAACAAAAACAATTTGCCCCAAACGATAGGTTATTTTAGGATTTGGCTCCGATTCAAAATTCCTGATGTATTTATGTCCTTTTGGAGAGATAACTCCTCCGGCAAACATACGGGCACTAAGGTGAAAATCGAAGTTGTTGGAAGTGATTGTCTCATCCAGCGTTGAAAGCAGTACGTGGTTTTTGTCGTCGATGAGTGGCTGGGGAACAATTAATAATCCGTGGTATTTACGGGTGTTGGTGTTAATAATAGTGGAACTGGCGTAACTGCCAGCCCGGTTGGTTCTTAATAATTCCTTCGATAACGAATACTGAAGGTTTATTAATTGGGTTTTGTCAAAATGTATATAGCTCATATCCTATCTTTTTCGTGTCTTTATCTAAACTTAATAATCGTTGCAAAGATAATTAAATCAGGCGATTTAATTGTTTTATGATGATTCATTTTAGAAAGGTTAACAATTCGTTAACATGATAAAAGACGAATGATTTTTTAAGCGCTCACATCAATCGTTTGCACCGTTGAAAAAAGAAATTTGTAAGAATTTTGAAAAAGGTTCAACTATGGCATTACGTTTATAAACATTAAGTTTTTTTAAACAACTCCTCTATCTGTTGTTAATCATCTTTTCAAAATCATCTTCCGAAATAATGGGAATGCCAAGTTTGTCGGCTTTTTCTTTTTTGGCAGGACCCATGTTGACGCCGGCAAGAACATAATCAGTTTTAGCAGAAATAGAACCTGTATTTTTACCGGCATGTAGCTCAATCAACGCTTTAATTTCGTTGCGTGAATGACGCTCGAAAACGCCGCTCACCACAAATGACTTTCCTTCTAAAACATTGGAAATGGTTGACGTTTCTTCAATCAGCTCCATTTGAACTCCTTTTTCTCTCAACCGGTTTACAATTTCCAGATGGGCAGGTTTTTGAAACCACTGAATCACCGATTCGGCAATCTTTTCACCAATCTCATCAACAGCTATCAGTTCTTCATAAGAGGCTTGTTGCAGATTGTCGATTGATTTAAAATGGGCTGTTAGTTTTTTAGCCACGGTTTCGCCCACGTATCGAATACCCAAGGCAAATAAAACTTTTGGAAAAGGAACGGTAAGTGACTGCTCAATTCCTTTTAATATGTTTTGAACTGTTTTTTCCTGAAAGCTTATTTTCTTCTCCTTTTTGTTCTCATCGGCAGGAATTGTTTTTTCCAGACCGATAAGCTGGTTGTAAGAAAGGTAATAAAGATCGGCAACATTTTTTACCAGGCCGTTGTCGAACAGCATTTCAATTTTACCCTCACCCAGACTGTCGATATTCATCGCTTTGCGCGAAATAAAATGTTCCAGCTTTCCTTTAATTTGCGGGGGACAGCTATCCTCGTTGGGACAGTAATAGGCTGCTTCGCCCTCTTTTCTAACAAGAGGGGTGTTGCACTCAGGGCAGTGGTCGATAAACCGAACCGGCTCGGCATCGGCAGGGCGTTTGTCGAGGTTCACCCCAACGATTTTAGGAATAATTTCTCCTCCCTTTTCAACATAAACCGTATCGCCAAGGCGCACATCCAACTGGGCAATGATATCGGCATTGTGCAGACTGGCTCGTTTGACCACCGTTCCTGCCAGTTGTACCGGTTGTAAATTGGCAACGGGGGTAACCGCTCCGGTGCGTCCTACCTGATAATCGATGGAGCGCAAAAGAGTTTCTACCCTTTCGGCTTTAAACTTGTATGCGATGGCCCACCGCGGATTTTTGGCTGTGTATCCCAGCTCTTTTTGTAGTGCGAGGTTGTTTACCTTTATCACGATGCCGTCGATATCGTACGGGAGGTGCTCGCGACCAATATTCCAATCGTTGATAAATTCAAAAATATCCTCTTCTTTATGGCAAAGAGCAATGTTTTTGGAGATTTTAATGCCCAGGCTGCCAACATATTTAATGGCGTCGTAATGAGTTTCGATACCGGGTAAATCCTGTGGAACATAATAAATGATGCAATCAAGCGGTCGTTTGGCTACCTCTTTGGGGTCTTGCATTTTGATGGAGCCGGCCGTGGCGTTTCGCGGATTAGCAAAGGGGGCATCGCCAATCTCTTCGCGTTCGGCGTTAAGTCGGTTAAAGCCTGCGTGTGGCATAAAAATTTCACCTCTTACCTCTAACTCCTCTGGATAATTGCCTTGTAACCTTAACGGAATGGTTTTTATGGTTTTAATGTTGTTGGTGACATCGTCGCCCTGAACGCCGTCGCCGCGCGTTACTGCCTGTACCAGTATGCCGTTTTTGTAGGTAAGACTAATGGCAACACCATCATATTTTAATTCGCATACAAATTCAACATTGTTGCCCACCGCTTTGGTAACCCGGTTAATAAATTCACGAATTTCTTCTTCGGAATAGCTGTTGGAAAGCGACATCATAGGGTAACGGTGTTTTACCGTTTTAAACTCTTTGGTAATGTCGCCGCCCACGCGGAGAGTAGGGGAGTCGGAAAGCCTGAATTGCGGAAATTGCTTTTCCAGCGTTTCAAGTTCTTTTAACAGTTGGTCGAAATCATAGTCGCTGATGGTTGGTTTAGCCAGTACATAGTAGTTGTAGTTGTGCTGCTGTAATTCTCGGGTCAATTGCCCGATACGGGTTTTGGCTTCTTGTTCTTTCATGATTTACCAGTCAACTTTATCACGGTTTAAAGGCATAGTCATGCAGCGGGCACCCCCACCACCGCGTGAAAGTTCGTTGCCTTTAATGGTGATAACGGCTCTTTGGTAATTCAACGGGTTTTTTTCGCCGTTTACAACCTGTTCGGCCGAAATAACCTCAAAGCCTGCCTGGCTCATGGCATCAATGGTTCTGATGTTTCGCTCGTAACCCATCACCATGCCGGGTTGAATGGTAAAAAAGTTAGCGCCACTTTGCCATTGCTCTCGCTCCATAAAGGTGATGTCTTCTGAACCGCCACACGGTACAGATTCCAAATCAATTTTCAATTTACGAAGAGCCGAAAGAATGTTTTCCTCCTCCTTGATGGTTATTTTATCACCATCTATGGTAATGTGAATGGTTAAAAAACGGTTAGAACCCAGGATAAGTGGTTCGTAAACCATGGCTTTATCAACATCAAGAAAAGTAAAGGTCATGTCGAGATGAATAAACGACTCGGGTTTGTGGGGAAGTTCCTGCACTATGATGTGTTGCGTGCCTGGTTTCAACTTAAAATGTTCCACCAGAGTGTCGATGCCCTGTGAGGAGGAACGGGCTCCGTTACCTATAATAAGTACATCTTCGCGGGCAACCAGTACATCACCCCCTTCGATGCTGGCCTTGGGACTCTCGGTAAATTCGTTGACAAGATTTAGAGGGTCTCCCTTAATGGCAGGATGGTAATTAAAAATGGTTTCCATGATAAAGGTTTCGTGTTGACGAACCTTGCTTTCCATTTTGCTAATCATAGCCTTGTTACCGATGGAGAAACTTGCATCACGCGTGAAAAAAAGATTGGGTATCGGTCTTACACTGTATTTCTCCGTGTCAAAGTAAGCCGTTAAGGTGTTTTTGTTCATTTCTACTCCTTCAATAAGCTGTCGGGCTAATTCATCAGGCTTAAGCTGCTGCATATAAACACACACCTCTTTGCTGATGTTATAATAACGGCATAGTTTGCCGAGAAGCTCACCTTTAGCTTCATTATTTTTAATGATATCGGCAAGCAGATCCTTCACCTCGTAAACAGTAGCAAACTGTTTCAGTACATTTAAAAAACCGTTGTATTCGGGCAGGGCAACCGAAAGATTAAGGATGTCGCTGTATAACGAGCGCTCGGCATTCTCGGGTGTCATATTTTCTACTTCGGCACCGGGTAGATGAACAATAACACTGTTTAATTTTCCTATTTCAGAATTAACATTTATTGGGGTTGGTTTCATGGTCAAAATGTTTTTGTAAAGTTAATCGATTTCTTTAGTGGGGTCGATAAATTCATAAGAATTCCCCATCGTTTTAATAAATTTTATCAAATTGTTAAAAGAAATAACCACGCTGGCTGTGTTGTCGTTTGGATGATAACTAACTTTTTCAGAGTCTTTCAGCTGCTTATCGATAAAAAGATGAACATGATGGTCGATATCGTTGATAAGCCCGAACGGGGAAACAGAGCCGGGTTTTACACCGAGGTATTTTTCGAGGCGTTTCTCCGAACCAAACGATAGTTTTCCCTGCTTGAGTTGTTTCTCTAAGGGTTTCAGGTTAAAGGGAGTGGTGTCTTTAATAATGCAGAGGTAATGTCTGTTTCCTTTGTGGTTTCTGAAAAAGAGGTTTTTGCAATGAGTGGCATCAATGTTTTTCCAATACTCCTGCGCGATGGCGATGGTGTCCAAAGGAGGGTGCTCGTAAATTTCGTACGAGATGCTTAGTTCCTTCAGCTTGTTTAATACCTGCTTTCTGTTTTCTTCGCGATTCATTTTTATTTAAAAGGTTTCAGGTTTTAGGTTTCAGGTTGATGTGGTTTTGATTCTTCTATTTTGGATTATTTCACCCAATCAGCAATAAACAGATTGATTCCATGCTTATTCCGGTTGTTTCGGCTTGATGAAAAAATCAACTTTTTGCCATTGTACGAAAACAAGGGAAAGGCATCAAACATTATATCGTAAGTTACACGTTCCAGATGGTTTCCCTCGAGGTCGCATAGGTATAGGTTAAAATCGAAGCCGCGTGTACCGGCAGGGAAACGGTAAAAAATACGATAATAATTCTCATGCTCATGATAAATGTTCTTTTGATTTTTCGGTGTACAAAAATAGACAAAACTTTAGGGCAAACTACTGTATTTATAATGAATCATAAATATCAGCAATAAATGATATGGGTGTTAAATATTTATATATTTTTGCCAAAGAAAATTTTATAATCATTATTCAATCTAAATAAGAATAAAATGAAAAGGATGATCAGAAGGCAGGAGGTGGTTGATGCCTTAAAACAGGTCATTTTCTTTGAGAAGAAAGATAATATTGTTGATTTAAATATGATCGACGATATAGAAATCAAAGGGAACGACATTAAGATTACCATCGTTTTTCCTAAACTGGATGACCCTGCCGTTGGAATAGTTTACAATTCGATGGTTAAAACCATTAAACAGGAGTTGGGCGATGACGTAAAGGTTGACGTGAAACCGGTTTCGGAAGCCGATAAAGGTCGGGGTCCGTTAGCAGGCGTTAAACATATTATTGCGGTAAATGCCGGTAAAGGCGGTGTTGGTAAATCAACGGTTGCCGCGAATCTGGCGGTTTCACTTAAAAAGCTTGGTAACCGTGTGGGCATTTTGGATGCTGACATTATGGGTCCTTCGGTGCCGATTATGTTCGATGTTGAAGATGGACAACCTGGTGTTTACGAAAAAGAGGGTAAACCGGTGATGATTCCATTGGAAAACTATGGCATTAAAATTTTGTCGTTGGGTTTCTTTGTTAAACCTGATCAGGCATTGATGTGGCGTGGTTCGATGATTAACAACGCTTTTAACCAGCTGATGAAAGATTCCGACTGGGGTAACCTCGATTTTCTTGTCATCGACATGCCTCCCGGAACAGGTGATATTCAGCTTACGTTGGCTCAGTCGTATCCCGTTAGAGGGATTGTAACTGTTACTACCCCGCAAAGGGTAGCTACTGCTGATGTTAGACGTGCTGCCATGATGTACCGTCAGGACAAACTTACCATTCCTTTGCTGGGAATTGTTGAAAACATGGCCTATTTTTCGCCGGAAGATTGCCCCGATCATAAATATTATATTTTTGGACAAGGTGCGACTGATGAGCTTGCAAACGAACTTGGAATTCCAATTTTGGGTAGAGTACCTATCGTTGAAAAGGTGGTTGAGAGCGGTGATAAAGGCAAACCTATTTCTCTTGAAGGCGAAGGTGTTATTGTAGATGTATTCATGGAAATTGCTCAAAACGTGGTAAAACGTATTGAGGAATTGTAAACTAAAACAGATTAATCATGGCTGAAGATAAAGAACTCGAACAAAAAGTCCTTAATATCCTCGATCAGGTTCGTCCCTATTTGCAACAAGATGGTGGCGACTTGAAATTTGTTGGCATTAACGATGATTTAACAGTTGAGGTGGAGCTGACCGGCGCTTGCGGTGCCTGCCCGTTTAGCACCATGACATTGAAAAATGGTGTTGAAGCAACCCTGAAAAAAGTGTTGCCACAAATTAAAGAAGTGGTGGCCGTTAACTTGTAGAGGGCTTCAGTAAATTGGTCAATACCCGTCTTAAATGGTAGTTTTTACCATTTGAGCCGGGTATTTTTTTCACACCTTTCAATTGCTATTATTGTGCCTCCTTCGACCGGGGCAGGTTATCCAGGCTTCCGTTAGCATTAAGCATAAAAACACGTGCAATTCAAAATGTATTTGCACGGGCGTATTGTTTATATTATCTTTGCACGTGTAATATAAAATTTTTGAATCATGAATACAAAATTAACGTTGACAATTGAATAGTCCACTATCGAAAAAGCGAAATCATATGCAAAAGAAAAAGGAAGGAGTTTATCTGATATAATAGAGAATTATCTAAAAGCGATACGCAGCATAGCGCCATCTGTCAGGCTTTATTAGAAAATTCAAAGCCGTACACTAAAAAGGAAAAAAAGGAATAAAAAAATGGAGAATCGTAATTATTTAGCAGCCTCAAAGCTACACAAAAAAACCTGTTTGCTGAAAAAAATATAGTCATTAACAATTTTCGATGCAGATTTGATAATATGAATATTTATTGATCAAAATTACTGGGATATTAACAAAAAACTTGTCTCAATCTTGATAGCTTTAGCTGTAAACATTTGATTATCTGAACCCGTTTAACTTCTTTTGTATAAAAATTACAAACCCGCTGCCTGTGGTGCGCATATATTAAGAGAGCTGCAAGGTCTTATTGATTCCGGGCAAAGCAAGTGGGCAAAAACTTTCAGGCTATTTTTGATGAGTGTTTATCAAATGCCATTCGAGGAAAGGAAAAAACGAGAGCAGCAAATAAAAAACCGGTTCATGCTAATATGTTGAAAGGCTAATCAAATATCAGGATGCTGTTTTGGCTTTTGCTTTTAATGAGCAAGTTCCCTTTACCAATAACCCCGCTGAAAGAGATATCAGACCAACCAAAATAAAACAAAAAATATCAAACTCGTTCCGAAGTTTTAAAGGCGCTCAATACTATGCCAGAATAGAAGGTTTTATATCTACAGCAAGAAAAAATAACAAGAATATTTTTAATGAA
>Ga0164318_10003707_pt1 | contig 14553 bp, 11 predicted proteins | sample GuaBasSedimGuay9_FD_113734 | JGI IMG/M metagenome (GOLD analysis project Ga0164318, IMG submission 113734) | Subseafloor sediment microbial communities from Guaymas Basin, Gulf of California, Mexico - Guay9, Core 4571-4, 0-3 cm | ecosystem: Environmental > Aquatic > Marine > Hydrothermal vents...
GGAGCCGGAATCCTCCCTGACTGCAATGGACAACTACACATCCCCCGCGGTCACCTTGCGCAACGGCGGCGGTGTCGCCGCGGTGTACCACGATGTCACGACCCCCGACTGGCCTGCTTTGACTCAGAAAGACTATGCCGACGGCGCTTGGTCACCACCGATCGATTGCGGGTTTCCCGGACTCTCGACAGGATCCTTCTCCGATATCGAGTGGCTTCCATTCGGCGATTACGGCGTGCTGTTGGTCGGCTCGGGAACCTCGAGTCGGAATGCCTTCTTCGCCCTGCCGCTCTTGGTGTTCGGCGACGGCTTCGAAAGCGGTGACGACGCTCAATGGTCCGAACCATTCGCCCTGCGGTAGTTGTCGGGCGGGGTGCGCTATCTCCTTTCGGTGTTTTCGCATGAGGATCGCCCACACGTCTCACCGGCCGTCGAAGCTCACCTGACAACGCTGGAATCCAGGCCTTGAAGGTGTATTCTCTATCAAGGCGACGTCAGGCCTCTGGCCGGCCCGTATTGAACATGCGCAAATTGCACTTCTCATCTCTTGTACTGACCGGTTTCTTGATACTGGTGGCAGGTCTCCCTGATTCGACGCCGGCAGCGGCCCAACTGATGCCTCCCATGATCGTAAGTCCGATCACCGAGGATACGATCAAAATCGACGGTCTTCTTGATGAGGCTGCATGGCGCGGTGCAGGTGTGATCTCAGAGCTGACACAACAGGATCCCCACCCTGGGGAATTGACGCCCTATCACACCGAAGTCCGAATCCTGGTCGATCAGCACTCTCTCTATGTGGCCTTCATCTGCCACGATCCTGAACCGACAGGGATTGCCGTCCACACCATGCAGCGGGACGGAAATCTCTTCGGGGATGACACCGTAGCGGTCGTTTTGGATACCACTGGAGATGGCCGCCGGGGCTACCTCTTTCGGGTCAATTCTGCAGGCGCCCGGTTGGACGGACTGATCGCGGGGCCAGAGTCCTTCTCAGCCGACTGGGACGGGATCTGGGATGCCCGAACCCGGCGCACCCCGGACGGATGGACGGCTGAAATACGGATTCCAACACAAACGCTTCGTTTCACCTGGGGACTCGACCGCTGGGGCTTCAATGTGGAACGCTTCATCGCCCGCGAGCGAATGACCCTTCGCTGGTCAAGCCCCACGCTGGATTCCCGCCTGGTGGATCTGCAGCGTGCCGGAGTCTTGGCCGGAGTGGGAGATCTTCGCCAGGGACTGGGCCTCAGCATCAGCCCCTTCGGTCTGATCCGGTCGGAGCGTGATTTCGAGACCGACGAGACAATCTTTGACGGTGATGTCGGAGGGGACATTACCTGGAATGTGACCCGGGACCTGACGAGTTACTTGACGATCAATACCGATTTCGCCGAAACCGAAGTGGACACCCGGCAGATCAATCTGACACGCTTCCCCCTCTTCTTCCCCGAAAAGCGATCCTTCTTCCTGGAGGGTTCGGACCTTTTTGAGTTTGGCCTCGGGGCCGGCCACGAATTTATCCCATTCTTCTCACGGCGGGTGGGTCTTTTCGAGGGAGAACAAATTCCCATCCTTGCAGGGGTAAAGCTCCTGGGACGTATCGGTCCGTGGAGCGTCGGTTTGCTGGACACCGTGATGGATGAAACCCGGGAAACCGACACAAGCAATCTCTTTGCCGGCCGGGTGACCTACGATTTCAACGAGCACCTGACGGTTGGCACGATCGTCACCGACGGTGACCCCGAGGGGGCTCGGGACAACACTCTGATCGGGCTGGACGCCGTGTGGCGTACCTCAACCTTCATGGGTGACAAGAATTTCTCCGTCGGCGCCTGGGCCGCTTCGAGCCAGGGAGATCTGGCCGACGGCGCCCGAACAGGGTGGGGGCTCAAAGTGGACTATCCCAACGATCTCTGGGATGTCTTTTTGATCGTCAAGGAATTTGGTGATGCCCTGGATCCGGCTCTGGGTTTTCTGCCCCGCCCCGGAACCCGGTGGTACCAGGGAGGTGGCTCCTACCAACCTCGGCCAGCCTCAGATGGTGCTTTCGGCTGGGCCCGACAGTTCTATTTTGAGTTTTACAATACCTACGTGACGGACCTTGACGGGAATGTGGAGTCTTGGAGGGTCTTCACCGCGCCCCTCAATGTGCAACTTGAGAGCGGCGAACACATAGAAGCCAACGTCGTACCGCAGTTCGAGTATCTGGCGGAACCCTTCGAGGTGGCCGACGGGGTCGTGATCCCAGGCGGCGCCTACCACTTCACCCGCTACCGCGTGGAGGCACAGACCTCCAGGCATCGGTCCTGGCGTGTGGGTGCAGAGTATTGGTTTGGGGATTTTTTTACCGGAGACCTGCAACAGTTGGAGACATTCGTGACATGGACCTCCCCCAGCGGTCGGCTGCAAACGGAGATCTCCGGTGAAAACAACTTCGGCCATTTGCCCGAGGGTGATTTCATCCAGCGTCTCTGGCAGTTCAAGCTGGTCTGGGCCTTCACTCCGGATTTGATTCTCTCCAGCTACTCGCAGTACGACTCCGACAGCAGGGAAGTCGGTCTGAACAACCGGTTTCGGTGGACGATCCGGCCCGGTCGGGACCTCTTTGTTGTCTGGAACCATGGATGGAAGCGCCCGGTAGGGACGCGAGGAGACTGGTCCCTGCATCCGGTCGATGACAGCCTGGTTGTCAAACTCAGGTGGACCTGGCGATGGTAAGCGCGCTGTCAGCTCTCAGCTTAGCTACTTGCAATACTCCGACCGTCACGATGCGGGGCGGGAGCCCCGCGCTCCCACATGCAGTCCCAGCGCCCCCCTTGCCTTTCCTTTTTGCGCCTTTTTGTGGCTATTTTTCGCTCTTTGTGTCGTTCCCCTCGATTATTGCAAGCGCCAGAGCTGCCATTTGGCGTGTGCCTGGGTTCCGGCTTCGCAGGGTTGGTTCTGATTCATAATGGAGCCGTGTTCCCGTGGAGGAATTATGGGATTATTTGACAAGCTGTTGAAACCAAATATCACCAAGCTCGAGAGCCACGGAGATATCGAGGCTTTGGCAAACCTGGTGGAGTCCGACGATCGCCGGGACCTTCGTATCACTGCGATCGAGGCGTTGGCAAGAATTGGCGGCCCCAAAACCACCGATCGCTTGGTGAGGACTCTTGGCTCTGACGATGCGGACGTTGCCGGATCAGCGGGAAAAGCAATCGCAGGGTTCGGACTGGCAGCCGGGTCTGCACTGGTTGGGGCTTTGGACGGTCCGGGAGGTGAGGCCGCCAAGCGCCTTCTCTTGAATCTCGGCGATGAGGCCGTCGAGGTGTTGCGCGGCGCCTGCTCCGATCAGGACGAGGCAATCAGGCTTCAAGCCCTCGGCACCCTGGTCGATCTGGACGCCGGACTAGACAATGATGAGGTCCGAGAGAGCCTCTTCAGGGCCCTGCTCGCCGCTCTGGGTGACCGATCGGCCGAATGCCGGGTATTTGCGGCCACACGGCTTGAGGCCCTGGGAAACCCCAAAGCGGGCCGCGCTCTCGCCTCACAGCTCAAGGACGGGGATGACACCGTGCGCACCGCCTGCCGGCATGCCCTGCTGGCGATCGGTGAGCCGGCCGTTCCCTACCTTCTCGATGCCCTTGCGGACCGCAATATGAACTCCCGACGGCTCGCCGCAGAACTGCTCGGTGAGGTCTGCGGCGGTAAAGTTACCGTCGACAGTCAGAGGGTTGCCCTGCTGGGACTGATCGACCGGGCCTCGGACGGCAATGCTGAGATCGCTGCGGCGGTACACCGGGCACTCGAGGCAATTCCCAGTGATGCCGTGATCACCGAACAACTCGAATGGTTGGCCGACCCGGAGCGGTCAGATCACGAGGAGATCGAGGAGTTTCTCGCACAGATGCTGGAACACGGCGGATTTTCGCCAGAGGCAATAAAGCGAATCGCCGAGAACATGAGCAGGGCCGAGGCCGACAGAGTCGGGGCCTCATACTCTCTCGCCGACGGGTCCTGAAGTACAGTGTGGCTGTGAAGACGCAACCTGATCTCAGAGCTTTCCGGTGGGACATCCTGTTGCCCACGGCCGCGGCAACCGTTGCTGTGTTGCTGATCGGTTTGGCCGGCCTCGCGGGATACGCTTTCAAGCAACGAGAGGCATTCGCTCTGGACGGGCGAGTTCTTGGGTTGGCGCATCGCATTGAGAGCCTTCTGAGGGAGGTCGATCAGGGCGCCGAGCAGGAGGCCTTGGATTCGCTGTGGCAGGAGGACTATCGTCCAGTCATCGCCCTGAGCCTCAAGGATGGACAAGGTCAACCTCTGGCTCGAGTCGGAATTGCCGACTCGGGCCTGGAAACCCGGGTGATCGAACTCTTCGTCGGACCGAACGGTGGGCCTCGAGGCCGGCCGTGGGATACCGATTCCTCCAGAACCCCGGGACAGCCCCATGGCCGAAGAGGACGACGCACCCTTGAGCTGTTCTTGAGCCCAGGCGCCGGTGTGCCCCCACTTCCCATCCGATTTCTCCTGCCATTCTCCGTCGTGGTCGGACTCGGGCTCTTCGCCCTGGCGGTTCTCGGGGGCCGGCTGCTGATCCGGCAGCAATACGAGGCGGAAGTGGAAAGTGATCGACGCCGATTGCAGGCTCTGGGCCGGGCCGGGGCCGGGTTGGCACACCAGTTGCGCAACCCTCTGGCGACGATCAAGGGTTCGGCGCAGTTGCTTGAGGAAAGTCTCGATGAGATCGAAGTCCGGGAACGGGCGGGGGCGATCATCACCCAGGCCGATCGCATGGACCGCATGCTCAGCACGCTCCTGGATTTCGCACGTCCCCCGGCGCCGGAAGTTTCTACTGTTGATCTTTGCCACGCCCTGTCGAATCTGACCCGGGAGGTGGGCCGGGTCCGAGTGGATGTGCCGTCATCGACTACGGTTGAAGTTGATCCTGACCATCTCGACCATATTGTCGAAAACCTGCTCTCGAATGCCGTGTTGCATTCTCCCGATGATTCGGTGGTTAAAATCTCCGCGCACGCCATCGGTGATCAGGTGGAGATTCAAATTTCCGATCGAGGCCCAGGCCCCGGCGACGATCCGGAGGAGCTCTTTCAGCCATATGTGACCCACCGGCCCAACGGTGCCGGTCTCGGGTTGACGATTGCGAGGACCTTGGCCGAGGCGAACGGGGGGCGCTTGACCCTGGTTTCCCGACAGGGTGGCGGAACCACTGCTGTCCTGGCACTCCCCGCAGAAGGTAAGGACCTATGATGCCGACGATTCTTGTCGTCGATGACGACGATGCCTTTCGGTCCCTGGTGATCGACATTCTGAAAGCAAGGGACTACCGGTTGCTGGAAGCCGGGGACGCCGAGGCGGCATTGATCATTTTGAGTCGCGAAAAGGTGGACCTGGTTCTGACCGATCAGCAGATGCCGGGCATCAGTGGATTGGAACTGACTCGAAGGGTCCTGGCCGCGGCCGATCCTCCGTCGGTCATCTTGATGACGGCCTTCGGAAGGATTTCCCACGCGATGGAGGCTGTGCGGCTGGGCGCAACCGATTATCTGACCAAACCCCTGGAGAGCCCCGGGGCTCTGCGAAACCTGGTTTCGAGAACTCTGGGAGAGCGAGAAAGTCCAGCCGACGATGGCGAATTCTTGACTCGAGACCCTTCGACCCTCGAAATGCTGACGATTGCCGATCGAACCGCCGTGACCGATGCAACCGTGTTGATCACTGGGGAATCAGGAACCGGCAAGGAGGTATTGGCGCACCGAATCCATGACAGGTCGAATCGCAAGCCTGGGCCGTTCGTTGCCGTCAACTGCGCTTCCATTCCCGAGACCCTGGCAGAGAGTGAGTTCTTTGGTCACGAGAAAGGAGCCTTCACCGGCGCCGACGCCCAGCGAGCGGGACGCTTCGAACAGGCGGACGGCGGCACACTCTTTCTCGACGAGATCGGAGAACTGCCCGAAGGCATGCAGGCCAAGTTGTTGCGGGTCCTCGAAGACCGCAAGGTCGAGCGGATCGGAGGGCGGCGACCGGTGGCCGTCGATTTTCGCCTGATCGCTGCCACCAACCGAATCCTGGGAGATGAGGTCGAGGCCGGGCGTTTTCGAAAAGACCTGCTCTATCGGATCGACGTCATCCGCCTTGAGATCGCCCCTCTGAGCCAACGGCCGTCGGATGTCCAGTTGCTGGCGGAGACGCTGATCAAGACCGTTGCCCACCGGTTGGGACTTCCGGAACGAGGCTTGAACCCCGGGGCAATCGAGGTTCTGACATCTCACTGCTGGCCGGGCAACGTTCGGGAGCTGAGGAATGTGCTCGAACGCGGCCTGATCCTGGCGCAGGGACAGACGATCGGCCCCGAGCACCTGCCCAGGTTCGAATCGAGCAACGATCCAGGTCCCGGACAGACTCCGGCCCTGTCTCTGGTCGACCGCGAACGGCAGGCGATCCTCGAGGCCCTCGAACGGGCTCAGGGCAACCGCGAAGAAGCGGCGAAACTCCTGGGAATCTCCGTCCGGACCCTTTACAACCGCCTCAAGGATTATAATATCCATTAGGAACCGGCACCCGGTCCGGAGGACCGGCCACGGCGAAGCCGTGGGGACTCCGAAGGAGTCCTGTGCGGGCTAGGAACCGACGCCAGGCCGAAGGCCTGCCGAGCCGAAGGCTCGGACCCGCGAAGCAGGTAGCGTGGGCTAGGAACCGACGCCAGGCCGAAGGCCTGCCGAGCCGAAGGCTCGGACCCGCGAAGCGGGTAGCGTGGGCTAGGAACCGACGCCCGGCTCTCCACAATGGGCCTGCCGGATTTCCGATGGGATGTTGTGGCCGCGGGCGTCCCCGCCCGCTGGGGCTGTCAGCTCCCCACAATAGGTTCCTTCAGGTTTCACTTTCAGAGCTAATCGCTTACAACCGATGCCCAATAGCGACCCGGTGGGCCGGCCTTCCGCGTGCTGGTTCCGGCTTCGCCAATTTTTTTGTCTGCACGGCCTGCACGGTCTGCACGGCCACTGCAGGATCTGCAGCCACGAGGCTGCAGTTTCCGGGCATCAAGAGGGCCTACCGACGAAAAAGCCTGCCCTGACGGCCTTTTTGAAGAATTCAGCTGGTTGGCACGCCCCTTGCTAGTACCTGAAGCGACGCGGCAAACACCGCGAACACAAGGAGGCCCCCAATGACCAAGACCTATCGCAATACCATCATCACAACCAGCGCCATTCTGCTGATCGCACTGGTAGTTTCATTGCCTGCAGAAGCCCAACGCCGAGGCGGCGGGCGAGCCGGGGGTACGGGCGATTGTGCCGGTATCGTGGCGGACTACACCGATCAGCTGGAAATGAGTCCCCTCAGCCAGGGAGACATCGACGGGCTCAATCTGATGCGGGAAGAAGAGAAACTGGCCAGGGACGTCTACCTGACTCTCGGAGAGCGCTGGTCTATGCCGATCTTCTTCAATATCGCCCGTGCAGAGCAACGGCACATGGACCGGGTCCTTTCGGTCATGGATCTCTATGAGATCACTGACCCGATCATCGATGATACCGTTGGCGTCTTCGTCGACCAGCACCTAGCCGATCTCTACACTACCCTGGTTGACCTGGGCTCTCAGTCACTGGTTGACGGCCTGATCGTCGGCGCAACCATTGAGGACCTCGACATTTTTGACCTCAATGAGCTGATCGATATCGGCACCAACGATCACATGCTCTTTGCCTGGCAGAATCTCGTAAAGGGTTCCAGAAATCACCTGCGGGCATTCATGTCTGCCCTCACTGCCCAAGAGGGTGTTTATATGCCCCAGTACCTCGACCAAGAGACTTTTGACGCGATTCTCGAGACCGACATGGAGCGCGGCGTGGTCTACGACGCCAACGGTGAGGTTCTCGCGAACTGTGGCGGCATGGGTGGAGGTCGCGGCGGCCGAGGCAATGGACAGGGTGGCAACGGATCCGGTGGTGGCCAGGGCGGTCAGGGCGGCTCTGGATCTGGCGACTGTGACGGCAGTGGTTCCGGCGGGAACCAGGGTGGCCCGGGTTCAGGCGACTGTGACGGCAGCGGCAATCCCTGAAGCTTAACGATTCAATCATCTGGCCGGCTGCGATGCAGCCGGCTTTTTTTGTGATCGAAAGCGCGCGCAACTGCTATTGTCTCCCTGATGCGACACGACTTTGGCTCGCTTGCGCTCTCCTCGACGCTTCTCACTGTGGTTGCTGAACTCGGTTATGAGAAGTTGACGCCCATTCAGGCTCAGGCCATTCCTGTGCTCCTGCAGGGCAAGGATCTGATCGGTCAATCAAAAACAGGCAGCGGGAAAACCGCCGCGTTTGCATTGCCCATCCTTGAACAACTCGACCTGGAGAAGCGCTCGCTCAAGGCTCTGGTGCTCTGCCCCAGCCGGGAACTGTGCGCACAAGTGGCCCGCGAGATCCGGAGGCTTGCATGCAGGCACCCTGGGCTTCAGGTGCTGACGGTTGCCGGAGGTGAACCCTTCAGGCGCCAGGCGAGCGCGCTTGAGCGGGGAGTTCACGTGGTCGTCGCCACGCCGGGGCGCATGCTCGATCATTTACGGCGACGCACCATCCGTGTTCATACGGTAACAACAGTGGTACTCGATGAGGCTGACCGAATGCTCGACATGGGTTTTCATGACGACATTGAAAAGATCCTCACCGCGTTACCCAAAAGACGGCAGACGGCATTTTTCTCCGCGACCTTTCCAAGGACGATCGAGGTGATGAGCCGCACCTTCCAGCACGGTGCGGTGCGGGTGACGATCGATGACGGGGAAGAAGCGGCGCCCGACATTCGTCAGCTCTTGCTGATGACGGAACCCGAGACGAGAGTGCGTGATCTGCGATGGTTGCTCGCGAATCACGCCCACGAATCGGCTTTGATCTTCTGCAACTTCAAGGCCACGGTAAAAGAACTGACCCACACGTTATCTTCGGCGGGCGTCAGCGCCGACTGCCTCCATGGTGATCTGGAGCAGTTCGAAAGGGACCGGGTGATGGCCAGGTTTCGCAACGAGAGCATTCGCATTCTGATTGCGACCGACGTTGCGGCGCGAGGTATCGACGTTGTGGACCTCGACCTGGTGATCAACTACGAATTGCATTCGCAACCGGAGGTCTACATTCACCGCATCGGTCGTACGGGACGCGCCGGCAAACAGGGGCTCGCCATTTCCTTTGCCTCGATCCGTGAGCAACCAAAGATCGACGCCATTGAAAAACTGACGGGTAGCCGGCTTGAGCGTTTGGTGCGTGATGCGAGTGCCGATGTTGATACTGAGGCGCTCCCCAACCCGTTGGAGCGCGACGCACGCATGGCGACGATTCAGATTTCGGGGGGCCGAAGGGACAAGGTCCGTCCTGGAGACATCTTGGGCGCCCTCACAGGAGAGGCCGGAGGCTTAAATGCTGCGGATATCGGCAAGATCGAGATCCACGAACGCCTGTCCTACGTGGCCGTCTCGAAGACCGTCAGCCAGGCGGCTGTGGAGAGCCTCAATGAAGGGCGCATCAAGGGCAAACGGTTTCGTGCCTCAATTATTTAGCCCGGCACCCGCATATGGCACTGGTGGTCGTGAAGGCTATTGAGCGGTATCCGTCCATACATCTGATTTTGGGTACCACGTTTCGCATTGCGACATTAGCGTCGTGACCGGGATAGGCATCAGTGCCGAAAAGATGATGGGTTCCTGAAAGTGTCCCCTTTTGATTGTACCCTTCAGGCCTGGCCTGGCCCGCCTGGACTCAGATTCTACCTACCTGAACTTGTGCCCGACATCAAGACGGGGTGGGGCGAGGAGTTACCATTAAAAAACCGCCAAAGCCAAGATCCACAATCAAACAGCAGATCGTTCCTCACGGCCAAAACGGCACAAAATAGACCAAGACGGTTTCATTCAGACCTCAAACCGCCAAACGCGCACAACTCTGTAATCCCCACATTCAAAACAGATAGAGACCACATCTCAACCTGGAACGGGAATTGCTAATGACCTTTCCGAGTTTACCCAAACCGTAACCTGTTCGACTAAGGACTCATACTCTCAAGGGGAAGAGCCTGTTCCAAACGGAGGAAAGATGTTCAAGAAAATTCTGTTACTCGCACTGACACTGGTCACCATCACGCTGCCGCTCGAGGCAGCCGAACAAAAACTCGAGTTGGATCTCGAAGCGACGGCGGTGACCTTCACCCTCGGCAGCACGATGCACACTGTAGACGGCATCATGCACCTCTCAGAGGGAACCGTCGTTTTTGACCTCGAAAGCGGCGAAGCCTCAGGCCGCATGGTTTTCGACGCGCCGATGACCGAGACAGGAAACGAAAAACGCGACAAGAAGATGCACAAGAAGGTCCTCGAGAGCGCGGTCTTCCCGGAGATCATCTTCACGCCCGAGTTGATCGAGGGCACACTGGCCGAGAATGACAGCAATGAGCTGACGCTTCGCGGAATGGTCTCGATCCATGGTTCGGAACACCCCATCACCCTGAAGGCCAAGGTCGAGCGAACGGGCCAGAAGATCTCGGCAACATCCTCACTGACGATCCCCTTCGTCGAGTGGGGCATGCACGATCCCAGCGTTTTTGTCTTTCGCACCGACAAGTCGGTCGAGGTCTCGCTCCAGATCCACGGTATCCTGAACGACTGAGCCTGGAGATTGAATTGAATATTGCATCTGTCGGGAGTGCACTCCCACCCCATTTCTACGACCAGGAGACTCTCCTGGCTGCCCTGCGGGCCAACTGGACCCAACGACACCACAATGTCGATCGACTGGAGGCGCTCCATCGCAACGTCCTGGTCGGTGGACGCCATCTCGCCCTGCCGATCGAGGAATACGACAATCTCAAGACCTGGGGCGATTCCAACGACGCCTGGACGCGGGTCGCCCAGGATGTCGGAGAAACGGCGATTCTCAGGGCGCTGGAAAAGGCTGGACTCGGAGTCGACGATGTCGATGCCCTGATCTTCGTCACCGTCACCGGCGTGGCCACACCGTCAATCGACGCCCGGTTGATGAACCGGCTTCACCTGCCGCCACGGGTCAAACGAATGCCGATCTTCGGCCTCGGCTGTGTCGCCGGGGCGGCGGGAATCGCCCGAGCTGCCGATTACGTTCGGGCCTATCCTGACCAGGTGGCAGTCCTCTTGTCGGTTGAGCTGTGTTCTTTGACGCTTCAACGGCAAGATCTCTCGATCCCCAATCTGATTGCTTCCGGACTGTTCGGTGACGGCGCTGCCGCCGCGGTCGTCGTTGGCGCCGAACGACGGGCCGACGGTCCACAGGTCATCGACTCTCGCTCTATCTTCTATCCCGACAGTGAAGAGGTGATGGGCTGGGATATTTCGGAGTCCGGGTTCAAGATCGTTCTTTCCGCCGGCGTTCCCGAGGTGGTCAAGCACTATCTGGGTCGGGACGTCGATGCATTCCTTGACGACCACGGCCTGAGCCGCTCGGATATTCGATCGTGGGTTTCCCATCCCGGAGGCCCCAAGGTATTGACGGCCATGGAGGAGGCGCTTGAATTGCCCGATGGGGCCCTGGATGTCACGTGGAACAGCCTGCGATCAGTGGGCAACCTCAGCTCAACCTCGGTCTTGATGGTCCTGGAAGATACGATGAGCGACCACCGCCCCGAGCCCGGAAGCCTGGGTCTGATGCTTGCCATGGGCCCGGGATTCTGCTCCGAACTGGTACTGCTTCGATGGTAGGCGCCGTCGACACCCGGATCTTTTTCACCATCATCGTCGGCCTGGTGGCCGCAGAGCGCATCTTCGAGCTTGTGCTGTCTGAGCGCAACGCCCGCCGCACTCTGGGCCGAGGCGGGATTGAGCACGCCCAACCCATCCACTGGCTGGTCGTCATTTTCCACACTCTGTGGATTGTGGCAATGCCGCTCGAGGTATGGCTCTTTGATCGACAGTGGATTCCCCTCCTCGCCGGAGTCTGCTTCTTTCTCGTGGTGGCATGCATGATCCTGCGGTACTGGGCCGTGACGACCCTTGGCGATCGATGGAATACCCGCATCATCACAGTCTCCGGCGAACGACCCGAAACCGGCGGACCATTCAGACTCTTTCGTCACCCCAATTATGTGGCGGTCTCTGTGGAACTGTTCGCTCTGCCGTTGTTACACGGCGCCTGGTTGACCGCCGCCATTCTCGGCACGATCAATTCAGTCCTCATCCTCATCAAGGCCCGCGCGGAAGACACAGCGCTGGAAAATACGCCATGAACGATGCCTTCATCCTCGCCGGCATCCGAGATGTCGCTCGCAAGCATGTTGGATGGGAGGGACCCATCGAGCCGGACATGCGTCTGGTCGAAGACCTCTCTCTGGATTCCATCAAGCTGCTGACCCTGGCGATCGAGGTGGAAAACCGCTTCCAGATCTGCCTTGACCCGGAGAGGGATCACGAGCTGATCACCGTACGGGATCTCGTTGCGGCCATCAGCCACCAAATTTCCGACACGCAAAAACCGGAAGAAGAAAACAGCCACAGAGACACAGAGGACACAGAGTGAGAAACACGGACACAGAAACGCAAAGGCGCGATGGCACAATGACGCAAAGGGGTTTCTTTCGGAGGCACGTTGAGCAATAACCTCAATACCATGCTCGACCGGGCAGCGAAAATCCCCGGACACGGCCTTCGGCTGCTGGATCGCTCAGAGCGGGAGACCTGGCTGTCCTGGTCGGACGTCCGAATGCGCGCCGGCCGGGTCTGCGGCAGTCTTCGCCGGCTCGGCATCAAACCCGGCGAACGAGTCGCCTTGATCTACCCGACAGGTCCCGCGTTCTTCGACGCCTTCTTCGGAATCCTCCTGGCGGGCGCCGTTCCGGTGCCCCTCTACCCTCCGGTCAGACTCGGCCGATTGACCGAATATCACGGACGTACGGCTCGCATGCTCCAAGCGGTCGATGCCCGCCTGGTCCTCAGCGATCGATGGGTTGGGCGTATCCTCGGCCGAACAATCGCTCTCGCCCGGCCCGCCCTCGGTTGCCGGAACCTCGATGAACTGGAAGATTCGACTCTGGGTCCTGTCGATATAGCCACCGACGCCCTGGCCCTGGTGCAGTTTTCCTCCGGAACAACGGTCGACCCCAAACCGGTCGCCCTCTCGCATCGCGCCCTGTTATCCCAGACAATGACCCTCAACTCGTTCTGGCCTGAGACGTCGACGGAGAAACAATCCGGTGTCAGCTGGCTTCCCCTCTATCACGACATGGGCCTGATCGGCTGTGTTCTTCCGGCCCTCGAGCGGCCGACAACCTTGACGTTGATTCCGCCGGAGGTCTTTGTCACTCGGCCGGCCGTCTGGCTGCAGACGATCTCCCGCTACCGCGCCACGATCTCCCCCGCACCGAACTTTGCTTACGGCCTCTGCGTCGACAAGATTACCGATGAAGACCTCGAGGGTGTTGACCTCGGATCATGGAAAGTGGCCCTCAACGGCGCCGAGCCCGTGGCGCCAGGAGTTCTGCGCGCATTTCTGAAACGCTTCGGGCCCTACGGTTTCGCCGCCGAGGCCTTGACTCCGGTCTACGGCCTTTCGGAGGCGGCCCTTGCTGTGACCTTTTCCGATCTCGATCGGGTCTTCAAAACGACCCGTTTCGATCGCCACAACCTCGCTGCCAACGGTACGGCGAAGACAACCCCCGACGGCATCGAGTTGGTTTCCGTCGGTCGACCCCTACCAGGTTTCGATATCCGGATAGTAAATGATAACCGTGAGAAAATTTCTTCACATCAGGTAGGCCGAGTGCATGTCCGTGGACCGTCTTTGATGGAGGGCTACCTTGGATGTCCGGAGGCTACCGCCCAAGCCCTGCGAGACGACTGGCTCGATACCGGCGACCTGGGCTTTCAATACGAAGACGAACTCTATCTGACGGGCCGAGCCAAGGACTTGCTCATTCTGCGCGGACGCAACCATGCTCCATCCGAGGTCGAACAGGCCGTTGATACAGTCGAGGGGGTGCGCACCGGGTGCGCCGTGGCCGTCAGCCACCTCGAGGAAGGTGCCGACGGCGAAGTCCTCCTGGTCTTTGTCGAGGCGCGCGGCGGCACCTCGGGCGCCAGCCATCACACTATTGGTATTTCCTGCACCCAGGCCATTCTTGCCGCCACCGGCCTCCACGCCGAACGAGTGGTTGTCCTTGAACCCGGCACCCTTCCCCGAACCTCTTCAGGCAAGCTCCGTCGCCAGGAAACGCTGCGACTCCACCTCTGTGGTGAACTCACTCCCGCCAACCCGGTGACGCCGCTCCGAGTGGCCGGGGCCATGGCACAATCGGCCGTGGCCTACGCACGACTCAACTGGGACACCCGTGGGCAGAAGAGCTAGGGCGGCAAGGACGGGGGTTGGCAGCTATCGGCTTGGTCGTATGCAAAATTCACCACAGAGACACAGAGTACACAGAGGAACACAGAGGGCAGGCCCAAGGCGCTCCGGGCGTCCGCCCGCCCGCTGTGCGGGCTCACCTGATGACCAGCCCGTCGCCTCGTGCACAAGCGTCCCGTTCGACGGGCCGGCCATCAGA
>Ga0164318_10003708_pt1 | contig 14552 bp, 14 predicted proteins | sample GuaBasSedimGuay9_FD_113734 | JGI IMG/M metagenome (GOLD analysis project Ga0164318, IMG submission 113734) | Subseafloor sediment microbial communities from Guaymas Basin, Gulf of California, Mexico - Guay9, Core 4571-4, 0-3 cm | ecosystem: Environmental > Aquatic > Marine > Hydrothermal vents...
GGAATGGTTTCGCTGATGTAGCTGACATTCAGCGGGCGGCGGATGTTCTGCAGCGCAAAGAGAGCGACGAAAATAATTATGGCGATAATCATAAGCCCGGTATGATAAAAGATGCCGGTAAGCGCCGTAAGCGTTATCCCGATCAGGAAACTCCGGTTGATTGCCTCTGCGGCACTGCTGAATCGTTTCCGAAAGCGGTCCGCGTTGCGGCTGGCAGAGGAACTCAAAAGGTAAATCAGAAAGTAGATCAGCGCCACAACGATGGATGTTCTTTGGGCATTATCCAGATTTAACAGAATCGGAAGTGCAACGGCAAAACTGGCGAGAACCGGCTGCAGGTAGTCCTTAATTGATTTGAACAGGCCGTCATAAACCGAAGAATTCAATACTCCCCGGCGAAAGCGGGAATCCGTGAATATCCGGAAAAATGCCCGCCACTGAAAACTTTTTTTCGAGCCGGTTTTGCCGGCTGTCAGACCGTTTAATTCCCGGGGATAAGAGATCATCAGTCCTAGTTCGATGATGTAGGGAATAATGGATACCAGGAAAATGATCCGGTAGTTATTCCCAATGAATACCAACAGACCGGCGATCAGAGCCGACAGGGCTGAGCCCCGTTGTGACCAACCGCGGGTGTGACCGTAGTAGGCGGTCTTTTGACGGATAATGCCTTTCAGCTTGAGGTAATCGAGAATCATGGCCTTGTGGGTTCCCGTGCGAAAGGCCTCGCCGATGCTGAAAAGCATCATGGCGATTGCAAAGAGTCCAAAACTACTAAACAGGTAGAAAACCAGAAAAGAGGCGATATAGGCCAGGAAAGAGCAGATCATGGCGGTCTTGCGTCCCCACCAGTCGGCGATGATTCCGGTGGGAATTTCCAGGATCGTGGTGGAAATCTCCCTGATGGAGAAAAGTGCGCCGATCTGTAAATAACTGAATCCCAGGGAACGGAAGAAAAGCAAAATGAAGGGATCAAAAAAGCGCAGGTTTTTCAGAAAACCGTAGGCGGAAAATTTATAATATTGAAGATCTTTGAGAATTAAGCCGGGTTCTTGCGTTTTCATTATTTTTTATGGATTGGATATCCTGCCCGTTGAAATGCAGTCTGAACTATTTTTGCCGACGGACCGTCGCCGCGAGCGACCACAACGGCAACTTTATTGTCGGTTGCCTTGACAATTTCCGCCACATCCTGATGAGTGAATCCGGGGCAGAGCAGGATGGAGTCGATCTGTTCTTTTTCAACAAGTTCTTCACAAACTTCAAGAGCTTCCGCCTGACTTTTCACTATGACAGTCAGCAGTTTGTACAAACCGGTTTCGATTCGGCAGCGATGGATGCTTTTGTCGGCATCGGGGGCGTGGGCAATAAAAAGTGCGTTAAAAGACATGATTTTCTCCCAATATTTTGAATTACATTCGAATATGCGCTAAATTGTAAATGATATTGTCGATGAATGCAAGGCATTTTCGGATTCATAAAGATGAATTCAGGGGATGATGTAAATTTGCATCGGTATTTAAATGAAAACCCGTAAATTAAATCAGTTTATAAGGAAAAGTTATGAACAAGATTTTGGAATCTTCAAAACGGATTGAAGCAATTGATACGTTTCGCGGCATCACTATCTTTCTGATGGTTTTTGTCATTGCGGTGGCCGGGTATCACCCGTTGCCTCAAACAATGTCCTGGTTCGGAAGTCTGCCGGTATCCACCTGGCATCATGCCGAAGCAGCCTGGGAACGATTAGAAGCCGCAAAAGCCGCTGAAGGGCTGACGCCGGAGCAAATCGAAGAATTGCCGGAACATTCATTAAAAAATGTCGGATTGACGCTGACCGATCTGGTGGCGCCCTTTTTTGTCTTCATTGTCGGTTTGTGTATTCCACTCAGCCGTCGACGCCGGGGACAGGAGTGGTGGCGCCGGGTAATCAGCCGGACGGTCAAATTACTGGCGGCCGGTGTGCTGTATATCAGTCTGATTTTCGGACTTTCCTGGTGGTGGGGAATTCTGCAGGCGATTGCCATTTCCTACCTGATGGGTTCGGTGATGTTATTACTGCCCAAATGGGGACGCTGGACGGCGGTTTTCGGCGTATTGCTTTTCCATATGCTCATGTCGGAAATTGCGCCCTGGTGGCTGCATTTTGGTGAAACAGCAGCTCCCTTTTTCAAAATCAGTATGCTGAGTGGTTCTCTGGCGAAACCGCTCCGTCTGCACTGTCTGCCCTGGGTATCAATTTCCTACGGCGCCATGACCATGATCGGCGTACTGCTGGGGGAAGCCGTCGCCACAAAAGAAACCTCTCAAATCTTTCGTCGGGGGTTTCTGCTGGCAGTCGTTTTTATGATTCCCGGCTACCTGATCCACAAAATCGGATTAATGACCGGTCATACGCTTTTCTGTTTTAATAAAGCCGATGTTACGGCATCTTATGCCATGTTCAGCGCCGGATTTGCGAGTCTGGTATTCATCGGGATTTACTATATTGTGGATATTCGCGAATATCGCCGCTGGACAACTCCCTTCAAAGTTCTTGGCGTCAACGCTCTGCTGGCGTACTTCATGCAGGTCATCATGCGGCTGGCATTTCGGGCGCTGGGGCTTGAAGCATTTTTCTCCGGTCGGCCGAACAGCACTCTGATGCAGTGGGCAAACCTGTTTGACAGCCCGCTCTGGCATTCGTTTCTGCTGGATAAAAGTGGATACAATGGACTGCTATGGGGGCTGATCTGGACGACCTGTTTATGGATGATTATTTACTATTGCAACAAGAGAAACATTTACTGGAAACTCTGATAAATTCGTAAAGCCGGATTCATTTAAATTCTTTATTTAAGTGAAATTATAAATAAAAAAGCATCCGAAGCAGGGAGCTTCGAACGCTTTTTTTTGTGAGGATGGTACATTTGTTTGATGTCAATATTTTACTTCGGGTTACAAAAAAAGCTTGACCGATTTAAAACAAAATGTGTATATTCATACAGTATTAACGTATATTTATACACATTATGAGTGAGAAAGGCGATAGACAAAAGGTAATTCAAGAAATTCTGGAAAGTTCCAAAATTTCCAGTCAGGGAGAGCTCCTCTCTATTCTTGAGAGCCGGGGATTTGCCACTACCCAGGCCACATTATCCAGAGACTTATCTGCGTTGAAAATCATCAAAATCCCCGATGATGAAAAGGGGTATATTTATAAAATACCCCGTGAGTTTCAACCCTCTTACAACAATCTGGAAGGCAGCTCCCCGTTGCACACCTGTCGGTCTGTCGCCTTTTCCCACAATCTGGCTGTCTTGAAATGCCTGCCTTCCTTTGCGCCCAGTGTGGCTATGATACTGGACCGGGTAGGTATGCGGGAAATTGTCGGTACAATTGCCGGAGACGATACGATATTGATTATCCTGGCTGAGAACATTTCCCATGAGCGGTTCAAAGAGCTATTGTTAGAACGTCTTCCGGAGCTGCGCGGCCGAATTTAGGTCCGGGCTCCTTCAAATCATTTCAACCAACATATCTGAAGGAGAAACATGAAAAAGGGTAAGGTTATACTTGCATACAGTGGCGGTCTGGATACTTCTGTAATATTAAAGTGGCTGATCAATAAAGGGTACGATGTGATCTGTTATGTCGCCGATGTGGGTCAGCAGGAAGATTTTGAGATTATTCGTCAGAAAGCATTGAAAACCGGGGCGTCGAAAGTCTATATCGAAGATTTGAAAGAGGAATTTGTAAAGGATTATATTTTTCCGGCATTGCGCGGGAATGCGATCTATGAAGGGCGTTATCTGCTGGGAACTGCGATAGCCCGGCCGCTGATCGCAAAGCGGCACATCGAGATTGCAAACCTGGAAGGAACCAATAAGGTTTCCCATGGCTCCACCGGGAAGGGGAACGATCAGGTGCGTTTCGAATTTGCTTTCTATGCGTTGAATCCGAAAGTGGAGATCATTTCACCCTGGAAAGATCCTGAATTTCTGGCGGAGTTCAAAGGACGGAGCGATATGATTGCTTATGCCCAAAAGTATGACATTCCGATTAAGGCCTCAATTGAAAAGTCGTACAGTGAAGATGATAATTTGATGCATATCAGCCACGAGGCCGGCATTCTGGAGGATCCCGGATTCCGGCCTTATGAAGACATTTTTAGCAAGACGGTTCACCCGAAACACGCGCCGGACGAAGAGACAATTCTGGAGATTGAATTCAAGGACGGCTTTCCGATCCGGGTTGCCAATCAGACCGAAGGTGTGGAAAAAACCGATTCACTGGAACTGTTCATGTACCTTAATGAGATCGGTAGTAAAAACGGCGTCGGCCGGGTGGATATGGTGGAGAATCGCTTTGTAGGAATTAAGTCCAGAGGAATCTATGAATCCCCCGGAGCGACAATTCTCTGGGCGGCGCACCGGGATCTGGAAGGCATTGCCATGGATAAAGAGGTCATGCATATCCGGGACATGCTGACGCCGAAGTTTTCGGAACTGATTTACAACGGTTTCTGGTTTTCGCCGGAGATGGATTTCCTTATGTATGCTTTTGAAAAAAGTCAGGAGAAGATCGACGGGACGGTTTATTTGTCAATTTACAAAGGCAATGTCAATGTCATTGGCCGGAAGTCCCCGATATCACTCTATGATCAGGAACTTGCCAGTATGGATGTGGAAGGCAATTACAATGCAGTCGATTGTAAAGGATTCATCAAGATCAATGCGATCCGGCTGAAAGCCCATAACATTGTATTGAAGAGTAAAATGCCTTATAAATGGCGAAAAAAGGAGAAGAGTCATGAAACTGTGGCAGAAAACCAGACATCTGGATAAGGAAGTTGAACGCTTTACCGTTGGCCGGGACTATGTCCTTGATCAGGAATTAATTTACTACGATTGTATTGCGTCAAAGGCCCATGTCCGGATGCTGGGGAAAATCGGCATTTTGGATAAAAAAGAGGTTAACAGCCTTTTGCGGGGGCTTGATAAAATTATTGAATTGAACAAGAAGGGTAAGTTTGAAATTCGTCTGGAAGATGAAGACTGCCATACCGCCATTGAGAATTTTCTGATCGATGAGGTTGGTGACGCAGGTAAGAAAATCCACACCGGGCGCAGCCGGAATGACCAGGTGCTGACGGCAATTCGTCTATATTGCAAGGCAAAACTAAATGATTGTCTGGAATCGATTCGGAACACCCTGGCGCATATTCGTGTTTTTATCGATCAGTTCGGAGAAATACCGATGCCGGGTTATACCCATACCCGCAAGGCGATGCCCTCCAGTGTCGGTCTCTGGGCTGGTGCTTTCAGAGATTCTCTGACTGACGACCTTGATCTGGTTCAGGCGGTGCTGAAATTGATTGATCAGAATCCCCTTGGCACCGGAGCCGGTTACGGGATACCATTACCTCTCGATCGGGAGATGACAACTGCCGAACTGGGTTTTGCGAAGACGCAGAAAAATTCCATCTACGCTCAGAACAGCCGCGGGAAATTTGAATCCTTCATTCTGTCGGTTCTGGGACAGATCATGCTGGATATTAACAAACTGGCGACAGACCTCGTTTTATTTACCCTGCCCTCGATGGCCTATTTTATTCTGCCGGAAGAATTTTTAACCGGTTCATCCATCATGCCCCAGAAGAAGAATCCCGATGTTCTGGAACTGCTGCGGGGGAAATACCATGAGGTTTTTGCCTATGAAATCCAGCTGAAAAATACAACGGTCAACCTGATTTCCGGATATCATCGTGATATTCAGTTGACCAAAGAGGCGGTCATCCGGGGGTTTAATACGGTCCTGGGTTCAATTTATATGACCGGCCTGATTTTTCAGAATCTGAAGGTTATAGAAGAAAATTGTGAAGTGGCCATGACCGACGAACTTTTTGCTGCCGAAAAAGCATATCGGCTTGTCCTGCAAGGGGTTCCGTTCCGGGACGCTTACCGTGAAATCGGAAAACAGTATGAATCATCGAAAGTGCTTTACTATGAATAAAATCAGAGTGTCGGTTGTCGGTGCGTCCGGCTATACCGGATTTGAACTGGTAAAAATATTCCTGAAACATCCCATGGTGGAAATCACAAATCTGGCGGTACGTTCCAACGTCGGAACACCCTTTTCCGAAATCTATCCCTCGCTGAAGGGTCGGTGCGATCTTACCTGCGTTGCGATTGATGTTGACAGGATTTCCGCTACAAGCGATGTAATTTTATTTTGTCTGCCCCACAAAACCGGCATGAAGCTGATCCCCCAATTTATCGGGAAAGGAAAGAAAATCATCGACCTTAGCGCCGATTACCGGTTCGATGATCCGCTGATGTACAAGAGCGCTTACGGCATCGATCATGCCGATGCGGAGAATCTGTCCGCTTTTGTTTACGGCTTGCCGGAAATTAACCGAAAGTTGATCCGGAAAGCATCCAATATTGCCAGTCCCGGCTGTTTTCCCACCGGGATTGTTCTGGCGCTGATGCCGGCGCTGCAGGCCGGGTTGATCCGGACGGATTCAATTGTGGTGGACAGTAAGACCGGCATATCGGGAGGCGGGAAAGTGCCAAAACCGGCTTTCCATTTTCCGGAATGTAATGAGAATCTTACGGCTTATAAAGTTGCGACTCACCAGCACGAACCGGAAATTGAGCAGGAATTAAGCAAGATGGCAAAACAGAGCGTGGATATTCTGTTTGTACCCCATCTGGTGCCGCTGAACAGGGGTATTTATAATACGATTTATACGGAACTTAAAATGTCGGTTTCACCGGAAAAAATCCGGGAATTTTACCGGAAGTATTACCGCAGCGAGCCTTTTGTCCGGGTCATTGATAATGATCGGATACCGCAGATCAAGCACGTTGTCTATACGAATTTCTGTGATATCGGAATGGTTCTCAGGGGAAACCGGTTGATTTTGATGAGCGCCATTGACAATCTGATTAAAGGAGCTTCGGGTCAGGCGGTTCAGAATATGAATGTCATGATGGGGTTTACAGAAACCATGGGACTTGATTGATGAAGCGATGGAATAATGGAGAGAAAGGGTAATGATGAGATTTATTCAAAAGCCGAAGATAACGGATCCGATCGGTTACACCGCCGCGGCAATGCGGACCGGTTTCAAGCGCAAGCGTAAAGACCTTTGTATTATCAAGAGCGATGTTCCGGCGAAATGCTCTGTGAAATTCACAAAAAATATGGTAAAAGCCGCGCCTCTTTTAGTCGCCATGGAATCGCTGAAGACATCGGGAAACATGATTCAATCTCTGATTGTCAACTCCGGTAATGCCAATGCCGGAACCGGTGAGCAGGGGTTGAGAGACACCCGCGAGACTATTCGGTTTCTTTCGGAAAAAATCGATGTGCCGGAAGAACTCATCCTGGCTTCCAGCACCGGAGTGATCGGTGAATTGCTGGATATGGGCAAAATGGTCAATGGTATCGAAGAACTTTCAACGCAGCTTTCGGTTGGCGGTGGGCTCGGTTGCGCCGAAGCGATTCTAACGACGGATACTGTTGAAAAAAGCTTTGGCGTTACCTTAGACATACCGGAAACCCCGGTGACAATCAGCGGAATTGCCAAAGGGTCCGGGATGATTCAACCGAATATGGCAACCATGCTGGCTTTTATAACCACCGATGCGGAGATTGATCATGGATTCCTTGATAATGTCTTTACGGATTGTGTGGAAAAAACCTTCAACATGATCTCCGTCGACGGACATACCAGCACCAATGATACGGCATTGATTATGGCGAACGGTCTGGCCGGTAATCCGATTATTCGTCCCGGTACCCCGGAAGCCTTCCTGTTCCGGGAAGCATTATTGGAGTTGTGTCGGGAAATGGCGAAGTCAATTATTAAAGATGGCGAGGGTGCGACAAAATTCGTGACGATTCTGGTTGATAAGGTCGACTCTTTTGAAAACGCCAAAAAGATGGCCTTCGGCATCGCCAATTCCGCGCTGGTCAAGTCGGCATTTTTCGGACAGGACCCCAACTGGGGGCGGATTCTTTCCGCCGCCGGAATGGTGGGCGTGACATTTGATCCGGACAAAGCCGATTTGAAAATCAATGATGTTTTTATTTATAAGACCGGAAATCCGTTGAAACCGGACAAGTCTGTCATGTCGGAGCTGATGAAGCCGTCGGAATTGCATATACTGCTGACGATCAATACCGGTGATGAGTCGGCCACGGTGTATACGACCGACTTATCTTACGAATATGTCAAGATCAATGCTGAGTATCATACATAGGGGGTTTTATTATGCAGAAATATATTGGGAAAGCCGATGTTCTGATCGAGGCGTTGCCCTACATTAAAGCCTTTCAGGGGAAGAAAATAGTCATCAAATTCGGCGGCAGCATTATGACCAATGAAAATTTGATGGAAGAAGTATTGACGGATATCGTCTTTATGAAATATGTGGGCTGGCATCCGCTGGTTGTGCATGGCGGCGGACCGGCAATTACGGAAGCGGTGAAGAACAGAGGGAATAAAGCGGAATTTATCAACGGACTCAGGGTCACCGACCGTGAAACAATGGATATTGTCGAGGATATTCTTGCTCATAAAATCAACTCTCAGATAGTTAATCTTTTGAACAAGATGGGCGGCGACGCTGTCGGCCTTTATGGTATAAATGAGGGTTTGATTCGGGTGGATAAAATGATGCCTGTTGTCAACGGGGAAAAAGTTGATATCGGCTACGTTGGAAGTGTTCGGTATATCAATGCGCCGTTTATCAATAGGCTCCTTGAAAAGGGCCGGATTCCGGTAATTGCGCCGATTGGTGTCGGCGACGACGGAAGAACTTTCAATATCAGTGGCGATGTCGTCGCCGGCGATATTGCCTCGTCAGTCGGGGCGCGGAAACTGGTGTATCTGACGGATACCCCGGGAATTTTGCGCAACCCTGAGGATAAGAACAGTCTGATGAGCACGCTGACCCGGTCAGAGGCCGAGCGGCTGATTAAAGAGGGCATTATTTGCGGTGGGATGATTCCCAAGGTGACCTCCTGCCTGAGCGCATTGAAATTCGGGGTCAACAAGGGACATATAGTTGACGGTCGCCTCGAACACTCACTGCTGCTGGAAATTTTTACGAAAGAAGGAATAGGAACGGAGATATTAAAAGATGGATCGGAAAATATTCGATAAATATGTGTTGAAAACCTATACCCGTCAACCGATTACGATCGTGAAAGGTCGGGGAATGACGGTTTGGGATGCCAATGGACGGCAATATCTGGATTTTTTCCCCGGCTACGGGGCTGGTAACATGGGGCATTGTCATCCGAAAATTGTGGAGGCGATTCACAAACAGGTGGAACAGATCATTCATGTACCCAACGTCTATTACAATGATGCTCAGGGCGAACTGGCGAGGTTGATCATCGAAAATACGTTTGACGGCCAGGTGTTTTTTTGTAACAGCGGCGCCGAGGCCAATGAGGGAGTTATCAAACTGGCGCGTAAGCGCAATCCGCACAAGAAAACGATTATTACTCTGAAGAATTCTTTTCACGGACGTACCATTGCGGCTGTGACAGCGACCGGACAACCGGTTTATCATAACGGTTTTGATCCGTTGCCCGGCGGCTTTGAATACTGCGAGATAAATGATATTGAAATGTTAAAAAAGATGATGGCTGATGATGTCGCCGCCGTCATGTTCGAACCGATTTTAGGGGAAGGCGGTATTGTGCCGGTTACGCCGGAATTTATGAAAGCCGCCCGGCAATTCTGTGACGATTATGATGCTTTGCTGATTTTGGATGAAGTTCAGAGCGGCATCGGCCGCACCGGAAAACTTTTTGCCTATCAGTATTACGACGTTGAACCCGATGTATTGACCATGGCGAAATCCCTCGGCGGCGGTGTTCCGATCGGTGCATTTGCAGTAAAACGTGAATACTGCGGTATTTTAAAACCCGGCGATCACGGCTCGACTTTCGGAGGGAACCCGCTGGCCTGTTCGGCCGGTGTCGCGGTGATAAATGCGATTGCCGACGAAAATCTTCTGGAAAATGCCGTCAAGATGGGTGGCTACCTGCGGGAAAACCTGGAAGATCTGAAAACAAAACACAGTATTATCAAAGACATTCGCGGCGTCGGGTTGATGCTGGGAATGGAGCTTTCGGTTCCCGGGGCGGATATCGTGAAAGAATGTTTGAAGCGCAATGTTCTTCTGAATTGCACCCACTTGACTGTCCTCAGAATAATGCCGGCGATTAATGTGGAGAAGGACCAGATTGACCGGGTTATAGCGGTTATTGATGAAGTATTGGGAGAAGTGGGAAAATCTTGAAAAAAAACCTTGCGAAGGTTCTAAACCTTCGCAAGGTTAACGGTTCTATGTATAGCTGTGCAGACCGGCGAGAATAAAGCTGACGCCCCAGTATGTAAATGCAATTGTCAGAAGCGCAAAAAGGACAATCACCGCTTTTTTTTGTTTTGTCGGCGTATTCAGATGAAAGTAAAAAGAGAGGACGATGATGTTAATCAACGCCCAGGTTTCTTTCGGGTCCCAGGCCCAGTAGTTACCCCAGCAGATATAAGCCCAGACTCCGCCGGTGATCAATCCTATAGTTAAAAAGAAAAATGCGATTTTGACCTCGCTGTCCATACTCTTCAGGATGGATTTTGACAGATCATTATCTTTTTGAAATAGTAACAGGACTGCATAAACCGCCGCCACAAGCATGGCCATATAACCGAAAAAGTATGACGGGACATGAATATACATCCAGAAACTGTTCAATGCGGGCATCAGTGGTCTGGGAGTCTTCATGGATTGCGGGAGTAGCAGGGCGATTGCGATGATGACCATGATGCTGCCGATCAGAATTTTGCGGAATTGATCAGGGAGTGGTTCCTTCCAAAAAATCATCCGCAGGCTGATCAGAAAAGAAAGCAGGATAAAGGTTTCATACATATTGGTAAAAGGCGGATGCTTGGCGATGATTGAGCGTGCAATCAATCCGCCGAGGAGAGCCAGAATTGCTGTTTTCAGCATAATGTCTGCCCGCCGGCTCCGGTCCATCAGGTATAGTCCGAGACAAATTCCATAGGCGATAATTGCGGTGATTAAAAATATTGATTCCAAGATGTAAACTCCGGTTATCTTTGTTCTGTTAAAAATATAGGGAAAACCATCTTTGGTTACAAGAACCTGAATTTTTTTGGTCAAGAGGGTGCTTTAATTTTTCACCGAGTTTGATTAGATTTCCGAGAAATGTTGGAAGCCAGATATGATGACTCAAAATAACCTGCCCATTGATTACGACGCATTTCGCGATATTCCGGTGGTCTCCCTGTATATGTGGATGAGATATGCCGAATCACGATAAATTGTCCGCTCCTGGTTTTTCCTCACACTCTTTTACCGGCTCTGCTGAAAACCGGCGTGTCCTTGTGGCCATGAGTGGAGGGGTTGACAGCTCCGTTGCCGCCTATCTCCTGAAAGAGCGTGGTTACCGGCCGGAAGGTGTAACGTTTAAATTGTGGTGCCACGGGAATGATGACAATTATCGCCAAATTATCGATCGTGCTGCTGCGGTTTGCTCCGGACTTGAGATTAAGCACCATGTTATTGACATAGAAGGGGAATTCAAAGAGACCGTAGTGCGGCATTTTGTGGAAAAATATTTGAGTGGTCTTACGCCGAATCCTTGCGTCTTTTGTAATCGGGTGATCAAATGGCGCTATTTATTGTTAGCGGCCGACCGTTCGGGAATTCCCTTTGTGGCAACCGGTCATTACGCCCGGATTGAGCAGAATGCCGATACCGGTCGGTATGAGTTAATGGCCGCTGCAGATAAACGGAAAGACCAGTCGTATATGCTTTGGCAACTTTCACAGGATATGCTGAAAAGGACGCTTTTTCCTCTTGGCAATCAGATAAAGTCCGACGTGAAAGAGATTGCCCGTCAGATGGGTCTGCATGATGAAAATCTGAAGGAGAGTCAGGATGTCTGTTTTTTACCGAATAATGATTATCGCGAATTTCTGAACGCCTATGCTCCTGAACGAGTCGCACAAATCGCCCGTGGTGAGCTGGTGGATGAAAATAATAAGGTGCTTGGTTATCACGATGGATTTCATAATTTTACCATTGGACAGCGAAAAGGCTTTAAGATGGGATTTGCAGGCCGGAAATATGTCAAGGAAATAGATGCCGTTCAAAACCGGGTCGTGATCGCGGATAATGACCGTCTGTTTTCAAGAGGTATGGTGATCGGAAACGTGAACTGGGTCAGCAGCGAACCGCGAAAATCCGTTGAAGGGTTTATAAGAATTCGGTATAACCACAAGGGTGTGAAATGCCGTATTGAGTCGCTTGACGATAAGAATTATCAGGTCCGTTTCGAAACCGGACAGCGCGCCGTGACTCCCGGACAGTCGGCGGTTCTTTACCGGGACAATCGCCTGATCCTGGGTGGAACAATAACCAAACCGATTGAATAAAATCAACAGGAAGTCAGATGAATAAAAAGATCCGTGTTTCAACAATATTGAAACGTAAAAAAGAGGGCGTTAAAATTACTGCACTGACGGCGTATGATTATACCTTTGCTTATCTGATTGACGAAGCCGGTGTCGATATTATTCTGGTGGGTGATTCCTGTGGTAATGTATGTGCCGGGTATGAGACCACTTTGCCTGTGACCGTTGATGAGTTGATCTACCATGCCCGCTCTGTCCGTCGTGGGGTTAAACGCGCCTTACTGGTGGCTGACATGCCGTTTATGTCGTATCAGGAAAATACGGAGCAAGCCCTGCACAACGCAGGTCGTTTTATGAAAGAGACCGGTGCGGAGGCGGTTAAAATGGAAGGCGGCCGTCATATTTGTGGGACTGTTCGAAAGATGGTTGATATTGGAATACCGGTTATGGGACATCTCGGTTTTACGCCCCAGAGCGTTCATGGATTTGGTGGATACAAAGTCCGGGGCGAAGATAGCGGGGAAGCGGAAAAAATTAGAACCGATGCGCTTGCTCTGCAGGATGCCGGGGTTTTTTCCATCGTTCTTGAAAAAGTGCCGGCCGGGCTGGCTAAAGAAATTTCCGGAATGCTGGAAATACCCACCATCGGGATTGGCGCCGGCCCCCACTGCGACGGCCAGATTCTGGTTTCCTATGATTTAATCGGGTTATATGATAAAGTTCGATTTAAGTTTGTACGGCAATATGCCCGTCTGGCGGAGGATGTTCGCAATGCCGTGGTGGCCTATTGCAAAGATGTTCGTGATGAGCAATTTCCCGCCGAAGATGAAAGTTACTGAGGTTTAAAAAACCCATGCAGGTAATTCGGAAAATTGATGAATTGCGCCGGGTATTGGAAAAATACCGACGTGCCGGTCAACGGATCGGGCTGGTGCCGACCATGGGCTATTTTCACGAAGGCCATTTGTCATTGATTGATGCCGCTCGTAAACAGGCGGAAATTGTTGTCGTGAGTCTGTTTGTCAATCCCACTCAGTTCGGACCAAACGAGGATCTGGACCGTTATCCCCGTGATTTTGAGCGCGACGAACGCTTAGCCCGCGAACGCCATACCGATATTCTCTTTTACCCCGATGTCGCGGAAATGTATCCGGATTCATTCTATACATATGTGATCACAGAAAAGTTATCCCGGGTGCTTTGTGGGAAATCCCGGCCGATCCATTTTCGGGGTGTGACGACAATTGTTGCCAAACTGTTTAACATTGTGCAGCCCGATGTGGCGGTTTTCGGCCGAAAGGATGCCCAGCAGGCGATTATTATCCGGAAAATGGTTCGGGATCTGAATTTTCCCGTCAGGATCATTGTTGCTCCGATTGTCAGGGAAGCTGACGGACTGGCGATGAGTTCCAGGAACAGATATCTGACGGAAACGGAACGGCAACAGGCGCCGGTGATATTTCGGGCGTTACAGGAAGCCGCTGATCTGGTCAAAGAGGGAGAGCGTGACGCGATCAGGATCAAAGATCGTATCCGGCGAAAAATCGAAACAGCCCCGCTGGCAAAGATTGAATATATTGAGATTATCTCACCGGACAATCTGTCCGCGGTGAGTACAATTGATCAAAAAGGTGTATTCGCCGCGGTGGCGGTCTGGTTCGGGAAAACCAGGTTAATTGATAATATGGTTCTGTTAGCGTGATTCAAGGGAACATTTCATTCCGGTTTGTCGTTATTGAGATGGTTGTTATTTGAGGAAAAGGTCAGAGAAGGGGTGAATTGTCCGTCTTTACTCTTGACAAACTCAGGCAAATCCCTTAAAATGAGTTGTGTTTCTGAATGTATTTTAAAGGGTATCAGACAATGCGAAAAACGATTCGTTTGATCATCGGTATCATCATAATCATGACTGGTTTTTCACTGCAGGCGCAGCTGAAAAGTCAGTTGCCCAGGCCGTTGGCCGTGGAAGATGCGATTCAGATACCCCCTGCCGCATCAAAGGGTTCACTATTGAATTTCATTGATCCCGACCGCTTTTTTATGAACCAGTCCTATTCGCTGACTTACTCCAGCTACGGTGGCGGGATGTCGATGGGAATCTATCAAA
>Ga0164318_10003709_pt1 | contig 14552 bp, 16 predicted proteins | sample GuaBasSedimGuay9_FD_113734 | JGI IMG/M metagenome (GOLD analysis project Ga0164318, IMG submission 113734) | Subseafloor sediment microbial communities from Guaymas Basin, Gulf of California, Mexico - Guay9, Core 4571-4, 0-3 cm | ecosystem: Environmental > Aquatic > Marine > Hydrothermal vents...
AATTATTAACAAATATAATTATATCTAAGTTTTGTAACAAATAATCATTTAAGTTTTATAACTTTACTACAAGCATAATTTTAAGTTAAAACTCAACTAATTGGAGTTACCATGTAACTATATGAAACAAAAGGAGTTACTATGGCAAACTTCCATGAGGCATATGTATCTACCATGAAAGCAGAAGGTGGATATATAAATGACCCTGATGATCCGGGAGGAGAGACTTATAAAGGTGTTGCTCGTAAGCGTAACAGCAAGTGGAGCGGTTGGATTACAATAGACTTACTCAAACAAAAATCAAACTTTCCTAAAAACCTTGACCAAAATGAAGACCTTCAAAAAGAAATAGAAAATTTTTATGAAGTAAATTACTGGGACAAAGTACAAGGTGACAGTATACAAGACCAGGATGTTGCTGAATCTATCTTTGATTTTGGAGTAAATGCAGGACCTAAAACTAGTGCAAAACTAGCCCAACTCTCTGTAAGTGCAGAACCTGATGGCATCATAGGACCAAAAACTCTCGAAAAATTAAATACAGAAGATAAAAAAACATTTTTAGCACTATTTGCTCTTGCTAAAATAGGACGTTATGTAAATATATGTGAAAAAAATAGTACTAGTCGTAAATACTTTTATGGTTGGATACGACGTACGTTAGAAGGAGTGTAAAATGGCAAATTTTTTAACAAAACTCTTTAGTGCTGGTGCAAGTAGTTTAGTAAATGCTGTTGGAGATGCAATTGACAAGACTGTAACCTCAGATGAAGAACGTAAAGAACTTGAAAATGAAATAGAAAAAGCAAAATTAAATTATGAAGTTGAGATGAAAGGACTTGGTATTTCTCAGGAAAAAGCATATCTTGAGGATACAGCCAGCGCACGAGATAATCAGAGTCGAGTTCAAGAGAGCGAAGAAGCAGGGTTTCTTGCCAAAAACGTACATTCAATTTTAGCTATGGTAATTATAGGATTAACCTTCTTCTTATACTATTGGTTGATAATGGGAGATGTCGAAGAAGGTAAAAAAGATATTATTATCTATATTTTAGGGGCTTTAACCACTATATCAACACAAGTAGTAGCATACTTTTTTGGCTCATCAAAAGGAAGTAAAGAGAAACAGAAAATTATTGCTGACTTACAAAAAAACGCTGGATAAATATGAAATTTTCAAATTTATCCAGATAGAACTACTGTTTAATTTCTCTTTCCCAATCAGACTGAGTAGCAACATCATAAACACTCCATCCCTGCTCTTTTAAAACTTTTGCACATGTAGCACTACGACTACCACTTCTACAATATAAAACTAACTCTTTATCTTTTGGAAGATTAATACGTCCTTTCATTATCTCTTCTATTGGCAGATTAATAGCACCTATTACATGCTTTTCTTTAAATTCTTGAGGTGTTCTTACATCAATGATAAGTGCACCATTTTCCACTGCTTCTCTTGCCTTCGCTAAATCTTCATCACTTACCTTTGAACAAGCAGAAAAGAGTCCTGCTGTCAATAAGAATAAAAACAGACATATTAATTTTTTCAATATTAACCCTATATTTTAATGTGTGAAATAATATCAAAATATTTTTAATTTTTAAATAGATTCATATTAATTACATTTAAAAAAGCATTCCAATTACCCTTAACTTAAAAGTAACTAAATAGAACTATTTAATAATATTGTTAATTAATTTTGTTAGTTTAAGAATAAAATAATATGTTTATGTTTATCATGAAGTATGATTAGTTATATAAATGATATGATTAAAGATTATTTACAAAATAATTTAGAAGCCAATGAAGTTGGAGAACTTGATTATAATTTCAATGTTCCCACAAAAAAGCTTTCTGAAGAATTTGAACTTGATACTGTTAGTATCTATCTGTTAGATGTTAAAGAGAACTTGACATTAAGACAAAATGAATGGGAAACTAACTTTAACAATACCGGTCAACTCACTAAAGTGGCTCCTGCTGTTATGCTTGATATATATTTTCTTATTAGTGCATTTTCAAAAGATAAAGATATAGAAGATGAACATAAGCTTTTTAGTAAAGTTCTCTCTTTTTTATACCATCCTGATTTTACATCCTATCTTAATAATAACCATTCGATTACTTTACCTAGAGATATTTCTACTGAAGTATTTCCTCAACAGTATATCAATGAACACCTTGGTCTTCAACTTTGGAGTGCAATTGATCAAAACATCAGACCAATTATAAGTTTAAAAGTCACAGCACCTTTAGAGTTAAGCTACTCAAATGATTTCACAAAAGTAAAAACAAAAAAAATGAATTATAAAAATTTGGATAAAAAACTTTTAACTATAAAAGGACGTATTCAAGAGAGTGGAGATATACCTATTATGGCGAATATAGAACTTAAGACTCAAGGAGGAAAGACTATTCAAATGCTAAAAACTGATACTCTTGGCTTATTTAGCCTAAGTCAAATGGAAATAGAAACTTATACTGTGGACGTTACTGCACAAGGATATGAATCAAAAAGCATACCCCTAGATAATATTGAAGTACAATCCACTAAACAATTAATCATAATCTTAGAGAAAATCTAATTTAAAAAGGAGATCTAAAATGGGATATTCAACACCAGGTGTATATATTAAAGAAATTAGTATGGGTGCCAAACCAGTTACAGGTGTATCAACGAGCATTGCTGGTTTTGTAGGAATAACAGAGAAAGGTGCAGATGAAGAGAGTGCTGTATTTATCTCAAGTTGGGGAAACTTTACAGAGAATTTTGGTCGATATACTACCGGTGCACCTTATTTAGCACCTGCCGTCCATAGCTTTTTTGCTAATGGGGGAACAAGTTGTTATGTAGTTAGTATTGCAAATGCAGCAGTTCCAGACACTGAGGAAGCAGATCCAGACACTATAACAGATATTAATTATACTGGTTCAGCAGGTGCAACACCTGATAAAAGAAAGGGATTAGCTGTTTTAGAAGCTATTGATGAAGTTAGTATTATCGCTATACCTGGAAATACTTCAAGTGATGTTCAAAAAGCAATGCTAACGCATTGTGAAACACTTAAAGATAGATTTTGTATCTTTGACACTGATGAAAATGACACAATAGAGCAAACTAAAACTTTGAGGAATTTACTTACCTCAGATGGTGGATATGGGGCAGTTTATTATCCATGGATAGAAGTTGGTGTAGAGTCAGGTAATGAAGATACTTTAACACTTGAATCTATGTTTATCCCACCAAGTGGAGCAATAGCAGGAATATATGCTCGAAGTGACAATGAGAAAGGTGTTCACAAAGCTCCCGCAAATGAAATAATACGTAATGTTACTCGTCTTAAAGTAAACCTTACTAATTCTGACCAAGGTACCCTAAATGATGTCAATGTCAACTGTTTACGTTCCTTTCCAGGAAGAGGTATACGCGTTTGGGGTGCTCGAACAATTTCTACTGATATAGATTGGAGATATGTCAATGTAAGACGACTCTTCATCTATCTTGAAGAATCTATTGACGAGTCAACACAGTGGGTAGTTTTTGAGCCAAACAATGAACAACTTTGGGCACGTGTAACACAAACAATCAATAACTTTCTCACCGGTTTATGGAGAGATGGCGCATTGATGGGAAGTTCTCCTGAAGAAGCATTTTTTGTTCGATGCGATAAAACAACGATGACACCTGAGCAGATTGCAAATGGAGAGCTCATTGCTGTTATTGGTGTAGCGCCAACGAAACCTGCTGAATTTGTGATTTTTAAAATTGCACAAACAACAATAGACTCAAAATAAATTAAAGGAAAAAAGATGGCAGAGAGAAAAGACCCTTACAGAAATTTTAGATTTATAGTAGAAATAGATGGTATTGCCCAAGGTGGATTCAATGAAGTAACTCTTCCCGATAGCTCTCAAGATCCCATTGAGTATAGAGAAGGTACAGACGCACCTACAATGCGAAAAATACCAGGAATGATTAAGTATGGAAACGTCATTTTAAAATGGGGTATTACTGACTCCTTAGATCTTTACAAATGGCGTAAACTAGTTGAAGATGGGAATACACAAGAAGCTCGTAAAAATATGGCTGTTATTATTTTAGATGACAAGGGTCAAGCTAAAGCAAGATGGGAATTTAGTGATGCTTGGCCTACAAAATATGACGCTTCAGACTTAAAAGCAACAGGTAGTGAGGTTGCAATCGAAACACTTGAAATTGCCCATGAGGGTATGAAGAGAACAAAATAATGGCTTTACAAACTGAATTTGAATTTACTCTTCCTAAAGGTTACGTTGATGCTGAAGGAAACTTGCATAAAATAGGCACAATGCATTTGGCTACAGCTGCAGATGAGATTTTACCTCAAAAAGATCCGCGGGTACAGAGTAACCCAGCGTATCTATCTATAATTTTACTATCGCGTGTGATTACAAAACTTGGAACATTAGCAGATGTAAATCCACAAGTGATAGAAAATCTTTTTCTACCAGATTTAGCCTATTTACAAGAGTTTTATCAACGTATTAACAATGATGACGTACTTTTTAAAGTCAAATGTCCACATTGTGAAGAAGAAGTCGAGGTAAATTTTACGCTCCCAAAGAGTTAAAAAGCTATCCTCTAGATAAAATCTATAATGAGGTGGCTTTTATCTCTTATCATTTTAAATGGAGTTCTCAAGAAATTTTAAATATGCCTCATTGGGAACGTATAAAATGGTGCGAAGAGATTAGTATGATTAATCAAAAGTCAAACCAACAAGAAAATAGGATATCTTTATGATTAGTAGGTCAATAGTACTTTTACCGTTGTTAAAAGCAAGAGAAGTAAAGACATTACACTCTGTTGAGTTTTCTAACAGTATTTTCAATAAACTACCTCATAGAGAAGTGCGGTCTATGTCTGTACCAATGCTATTTGAAACAAAAACAAAAGAGAACAGAACTGTTTATATTAGCTATGACAATACACATAAAACAGATAAGAGTAATATTCAAAACTACTCTAACTTTTATAAACAAATAAACTCTATAAACACTATTGAAAGTAATCTATTTTTTCAAACAAATACAGCTATAAAAAGTCAAAACAGCACCTTAAATCAAAATATAAATAAAACTTCAGTGTTTAACAAATCTTTTAATATACAAAAAAACTCAAAACCTATACGCTCAACTTCAGACTCCTCTCCAAAGATAAATAATAAGTTTGAAAATCTTATTCTCCAAAATGAAAATACATCTCTAACACAAAAATCCATCTCAAAGCATGTTGAGAATTTTATTTACAAGACTGAAAATCATGTTGAAACACGTCTTGAAAAAATAGAAAACAAAATCAAACATATAAAGCAAAGTGAAAATATTATGCCTGAACTGGCCACTTCAATGATGATAAAAAGCATATTACCTTCAAATAAAGAAATCCAAAATATTAGTGAAAAGGTTTATTCCCTTGTTTTAAAGAAGTTTGAGCGTGAGCAGCGAAGAAAAGGAAATTTATATGCCTAAATTACCCTTACTTAATTATCGTTATCGTGTAGAGATTTCTGGTTTAGTTGTTGCTGGATTTTCGGAAGTATCAGGACTAGAACAGGAGATTGAAGTTGAAGAGTTTAAGGAAGGAGGTTCTGACTTTGTGCATCATTTTCCTAAAGGTATTAAACATTCAAATCTAATTTTGAAAAGAGGTTTAAGTACTTCAGATGAACTTAGAAAATGGTATCAAGAAGTTCTTAAAGCCATTAGTCACGGTTCTGCTATTCCTAAAAGCTCAGATATCTACATCTCCATTATAGGACCCACAGGAGAGGATGAAATACGATTTTTTATCAAATCAGCCTATCCTATTAAATGGAGCGGTCCACAATTAAATGCAAACGGTTCAGATGTGGCAATCGAGACACTTGAACTAGTGCATGAAGGGTTGGTAATAACATGAGTTCTTCTAAAGCAAAATTCACAGTTCTTAAAGGAACAAATCAAGATAAAGAGATTGTATTACAATATAACCCCTCTCAGTACAGCGTGGAAGACAATAATGAGTTTAGTGAAAAAAAACTTATGGGTTTAAAAGGTGTTATTCATCAATTTACAGGTACTAAAAAATCCGACTTAAGTCTAGAACTAATGTTTGACTCTACCTCTTTAGGAAAAGATGTTCGAGAACTCATCAAACCTCTTGATATGATTTTAGAAATTGACAGTGAGCTTCATGCCCCTCCACCTTGTAATTTTAGCTGGGGAAGTTTTAGTTTTAATGGAATAGTCTCAAATTTAAAAAAAGACTTTGTTTATTTTTACCATAATGGTATACCTGCCCGTGTAAAAATCTCACTAACACTTAAGCCATACAATGATGTCAAACAAACCTTAGCTGAACTTGATTTACATTCATCTGATATTACTAAAGAGCGTATTTTTAATGAAAGTGACTCCATTTTCCTAATGAGTCATAGAGAATATAATCAGACATCTTCATGGCGTTTTATTGCTGAAGCCAATGATATTGACAACCCTCTTCTCATACCAAGTGGAAAAAAACTACTACTCCCTTCAAAGAAAAATGATGAGTAAATTACTACAAAAGTACAACCACTACCTTGCTCCTGAAGCTGTTGTAAAAATTAATGGAGAAAAACTTTCTCAATATCATCTCTTTTTTAATGATCTTAAAATAGATATGACAATTGATGGAACAGATATTTTTTCTTTTACCCTTAGTGATGCTATCAATTTGGAATTCGAACCTCAACATCCTGAACTCTTTAATTCAGGAAACGAAGTAGAAATTTACATCGGTTATGCTAACAATGCAAACTCTAAAACACCTTTACCCTTACTTTTTAAAGGTATTATTACAGCTATAAATTGGAATTTTAGTGAAAACAACTATCTTGATATTACTGTTGAAGGAAAAGATTACAGTTTTTTACTAATGAAGCATAAATCTAGTGATAATGGAAAACAGTTAAATTGGGATAATATAAGTCACAGTGACATTGTAGAAAAGATTATTAAAACCTACAATAGTAAATTTTCGACAATAAAAATTGAAAGCACTGAACAGATTCATTATCAAGTTAAATATAAAGAAAAAAACGATTATGCTTTTTTTACCCGACTTGCAAAAAAAAATGGATTTGAATTTTTCATTCAAAAAGATGAATTTTATTTTAGAGCATCACAGCAAATACCAAATGATGAAATAACTCTCTCTTACGGTACAGAAATTCTCTCTTTTACTCCCGAAATCAATATAGATAAATATGTTACTAAAGTTAAAGTTTTTGCTCCAGAAATTCAAGCAGGCAAAGAAAAAATAATAGGAGAGGCACCCAACTCTTTCTTAAGTAAAATAAAATCACCTAGCATCAAAGAGATACTTAAAAGTATTAATAATATTGAGTATGAAATGACTGCTAATGTAAAGAGTGTTGAAGAAGCTAATAGACTTGCACAATTAAAATTTGATGAATTAAATTCAAATCTTATTAAAGCAGAGCTTCGATGTATTGGTATCCCAGAACTAAAACCTGGAATAACTATAAAACTTAAAGGTTTAGGTCAGCGCTTTAGTACCTACTACTACATAACTCAAGCTGTGCATAACTTTAACGATCAAGGATATGAAGTCACTTTAAACCTTACTAGTAACTCTAATATAATACAGGAGCTTATACTATGATATTCACAGAAGATGATATACAAAGTTCAACACAGCCACTTACCACTGCACTCATAACAGATAACCTTGATCCGGAGGGTAAAAATCGTCTTAAAGTTCAATATCCTTGGGACAGCAATACAAATGAATCATATTGGGCAAGAATGCTTACCTTTATGTCAGGCGACGGCTTTGGAGCTCATTTTGTTCCTGAAATAGGAGATGAAGTTTTAGTCTCTTTTTTAAATGGAGATATAGAAAGTCCTGTCATTATGGGAGCTTTATGGAATGATGAGAGAATGCCACCTTATGATAATACAGACGAAAACAATATACATGCCATAAAATCCAGAAGTGGTCATGAATTAATTTTCAATGATGATGAAAATGCTTTAAGTATGGAAATAAAAAGCTCTCAAGAGCGTAAAATCATATTAAATGATAGTGATGAAACACTTGAAATAGACGATGGAAATGGAAATCATATTGCTATAAACACACAAGATCAGACCATTTTAATTGATAGTAGTATGGATGTGAAAGTGAATGCAGGTGCTAATATTGAACTTAAAAGTGGTGCCAATATTACTATAGAAGCTGGAGGTGTTTTAACACTTTCAGGTTCACTGATAAAGATTAACTAATGGGACAGCCAGCAGCAAGACTAGGTGACTTAACCGCACACGGTACCCCTTTGAATTCAGGTCCAGGTAGTGCCAATGTTTTAATTGGAGGAATGCCAGCATGGCGTGTAGGTATAGATTTTCACACTTGCCCTTTAGTAACAGGAAACACTCCTCATGTTGGAGGAGTTGTATCTATGGGAAGTACTACTGTTTTAATTAATGGTTCTCCTGCTGCACGCATGGGAGATCAAATTATGGAAGCTGGAGTTCCTAACAGTATCACCATAGGTGAAACCAGCGTTTTAATAGGATGAAAAAATGAAAAAATTATTTTTAGGTTCAGGTTTACATTTTCCATTTAAAATCAATAAAGATGGCAATGTTGCTTTAGTATCTAACGAAGATGATATACAAGAAGCTATAAAGATTGTCTTACAAACGGCTCCCGGAGAAAGAGTTATGCGACCTGATTTTGGATGTGGTATTAACAATTATGTTTTTTCTATTATTAATACTGCGAATCTTCTTCAGATAGAAAATGAGATTCAAAGAGCACTTACACTCTATGAACCAAGAATTTTAATCCAGAAAGTAAAAGCCTCTTCTGCTCAGAGTGATAATGGATATCTTGATGTTAGTATTGAGTATCTTGTAAAAAGCTCTAATGCAAGACAAAATATCGTATATCCCTTTTATATAAGAGAAAAAGGTTAAACATGAAAACACCTTATATCAATAGACAAGACACACAAGATATTTTAGATAAGATAAAAGAGCTGGGTCATAGTTATCTTCCACAATGGTCTGCATTAGAAGATGATGCTGGATGGGCTATTGCACAAAGCTTTGCGGAGATGAATTCAAATCTTAACACTCAACTCAACCAAGTTCCCCAAAAACTCTTTCTTAGCTATCTTGACACGCTAGGTTTTACACAGTCAAAACCTTTATGTGCCAAAGTTCCTATTACCTTTAAACTCAAAAAGAAATTTCAAAACAGTGTACTTATTCCACAAAGAAGTGAACTTAAGACAGAAGATGAAATAACTTATGAAACAGATAATGCCTTTACTGCAACATCGGCTAAACTCGATGCACTTTTTTATGTAGACACACTTAAAAATAGTATTTATGATGTCTCTTCACATCTACTTACTCAAGAAAAAGCTACCCTCTTTGACACAACAAAAGTAGGACAGCCTCAATACCTCTACTTTGGTGATGAAAATCTCTTTAATTTTCATCGTACGATTGGAGATACTAATGCCTATATTCAATATACTGTAGGTAATATTGAAACACAAGAGTGGGAATATTGGGCTCAAGACACTGAAGCTAAAACACAAAGATGGCTAGCCTTTGATGGTAATGCTAAAACTTTAAATAAAATAGAGAAGTTTGCTAATGTAAAAAAAGAGATTAATGGTATCAATACTTTTTGGATTCGTGCTCTTTTAAAGTCTCCACAAAGAGAACAGGTTTCAGATTATACTGTAGCTTTTAAAAGTCGTTGTGGAGTGGATGATTTATATCATAATACCCAATCACTTAATTCAGAAACAGATGTTTATCCTTTTGGAAAAAAACCTCAAGAACATGATAAATTTTACTTATCTTCAAGTGAAGCATTCTCTAAAGTGGATGCTCTTTGTGGCATTGCACTAAAAGGTTTAGAGTGTCAACTTCAAACTGATGGAACTCTTCGTATAGAGGACAATGAGGATTCAGATTATTACGGTTCTATGTCTGTAGAGTATTTTAATGCAAAATCATGGAAAACTCTTACACTCCTAGAAGTATCACTAGAAGCTAGATTAGCTAACAAAAATGTTGATATTGGTTTTAAAATTCCAATGGATATACATGAAGTTAATGTCAATGGCGATACAAATTTTTGGATTCGTTTTAGTCTAATAGATAGCCATTTTGGAAGCTATAAATGTATAAGCGAAGAGGTTGTACCTGACTATAAATATCCATTTTTCACTAATCTAGATATTTATGTATTTGGTTCTAAAAAACAAGCCCAACATATTATAAGAGAAGCTCATGGAGATTATACAAATTTACTCACTAGTGATATAAACGAACCGTATCTTTATGTTGATGAGCAAAGTGAAAAAACACTTTATTTAGGTTTTAACAAAGCTTTGAGTGAAGGCTTAATATCAATACTCTTTGATATAGAACAAAATAATAATGTTGATTATATTTCACAATGGTCATATTTTACACAAGAAAATAGATGGCAAGATTTACAAGTTAAAGATGATACAAATAGTCTTACAAAAAATGGTGTATGTAGCTTTAGTGTGCCACAGGACCAGAAAAGTATCACTAAATTCTCTAAAGAACACTATTGGTTAAGAATTAGCTTTATACCTTCTTTGAAACCTTCATATGAACCTCCAACTAAATCCTTAGATGCTATATTACTCAAAGGTATTCATCTCAATACTGTTATGGCAACACAATCTCAAAGTATTCAAAATAAACTTTTAGGATCAAGTAATGGTTCTGCTTTCGAGAAATTTAACATTGAAATAACACCAGTTTTAGAAGTAGAAGTATGGATTATAGAAAACACACCTCCTCAAAATGCAAACTATTACAAAGATGAGTTTAATGAAGGCTATTGGGTTCAATGGCAAGAAGTTTCTCATTTTAGTACCAGTACTTATAATCAACGAGTATATACGGTTGACTCTCATAGTGGTACAGTTACTTTTGCCGATACGAGAACAGGGCGCATACCACCACTCTCTAGAAATAATATTTTTGTTAACTATAAAATAGGTGGTGGTTTATCAGGTAATGTAGATATTCATAAAGTAAATAAACTAACAAGTTCAATCGCTTATGTTGATAAAGTCACTAACTATCTAAATGCCGTAGGAGGAGCTGATGAACAAAGTGTTACATCACTTTTACAGACTGCACCTAAACATATACGACATAGAAATAGAACAGTAACTATAAATGACTATATTGCATTAACACAAGAAGCATCTAGCAATATTGCGAAGATAAATGTAGTAACAGAAGCTGGTTTCATTTCTATCATTATTTTGCCTTATAGTGAAGTTAGAAAACCTCAACCATCATTAGCACTCAAGACATTCATTAAAGACTATCTCGTAGCACGAAGTTCAGCGACAGTAACTATTGAAGTGAAGGGACCTCAATATATAGCTCTCAACATATCCTTAAACATTATAGTGAAAGATTTGAGTCTAGCGAGTACTTTAAAAGGTACAATTCTAGAAAAACTCAATAATTTTCTACACCCTCTTAATGGAGGAGTTGAATCTCAAGGTTGGGAGTTTGGTCAGGCTCCTAGCTTGTCTCATATATTTAACTTACTGAGTAATATAAAAGGTATTGAATACCTTAAAAGTGCTGAAATACGTATAGGGAACCAAATCCTTTATGATCTTGATGGTCAAACAGCAATCACAGTTCCTAAAAATATTATGATTTACAATGGTGAGCATAGTATAGATATTGGGCTAAGGAGTTAAAAATGAGCTTAGATATTCCAAATTTAGATAATAAAAACTTTGATACTCTTCTTGAAGAAACGATAAATAAACTTCCATCTTATACAAAAGAGTGGACAGATTATAATCTCTCTGATCCAGGGATAACACTTATTGAGTTATTTGCTTGGTTGAATGATATTAACTACTACCGTTTAAATCGTATTACTCCTAAACATTATGAAGCTTTTCTAGAAATATCAGGTATACAAGAAGAGGAAAATATAGCTGCACAAGTAATGCTTAGTTTTAGTTCAAATCAGGATATTTTGAATTATCATGAAGATAAAGATATAACTCATTTAGATTCTAACCATGCTATTAAAATGGAAAAAGGGACAGAGGTAAAAAGTGGAGACCTATATTTTGTCACTCAAGAAGAGTGTACTATTTATCCTAAAGATTTTAAAATCATTCATTTATATTCAAAAGATTATGGAGAAGAAAAAAAGATACAACATGATAACTTCTATCCTTTTCTCCAAGGTCTAGAAGAGAACGCATACTTTATTATAGACCTCAGCCATATAATAGCTCAAAAATTATCTTTTTATCTCTTAACAGACACCTATTATACAGAGACAGATACTTACTCAGATAAAGTAGTTCATGATACAATTCTAGAAGTTCACATACAAAGCCTTAAAGAAGTTTTACAATGGTACCTATATGATGATGCTCTTGAGGACTGGATAGAGATTGATGATGTAGTTGATATGAGTGATGCCTTTACTAAAAGTGGTAGGATAACATTAAACTTAGACCAAGCCACACATAGAATCAAGTGTGTACTCAAAGATAGCTCTTTTTATGAAACAACACCCTTTATAAAAAAATTACTTTTTAATACTACCCTACTTCGACAAGAAGATACATATAAAGAATTTCTAGGAGAAAGTAGTGAGTATACAAACCAAAGTTTTATACTAAAAGCAGCACCAACACCCGATAGTTTAAAGATTAAAGTGGGGCTAGACGATTGGACAGAAGTTACAAACCTCAAAATGCAAGATACTACAGCAAAAGTTTTTCAACTTCAAGATAAAACTCTTACGTTTGGAGATGGACAATATGGAGCCATTCCAAAAAAAGATTTAGATATCAATTGCCAATATATTAGTAATGTAGGTAGTCATGGTAATATTTTAAAAGACAGCCCTTGGAAAGTAGGAAAAGTAACACCTTATAAGGGTTCTCTATACGCTTATAACTCAGAATCTGCTTGGGGAGGTAAAGATAAAGTAAACACACAGAATCTTCTTCATAATTTTCAAAATACTTTAAAGAATATACACAGAGCTGTTTCATTAGAAGACTATGAATATTTAGCTCTTCACACACCCTATACAAAACTATCAAAAGTGAAAGCCTATTTAGATTCAGATTCCTATAAAAATCATATAACTTTAATTCTTATACCTTACTCTCAAGAAGATAAGCCTCAAGTGAATGATATTACACGGGAAAAAGTAATGATCTATCTTGATTCAAAAAGGTTGTTAACTACATCAATAGGAATTAAAGAAGCTCAATATCAAGAAGTCAATTTAGATATTAGTATTTTTTCACCTAAACAAAATCCTGAAATCTTAGAAAAAAAAGTTACTGAGGTTCTCAACAATTATCTTCACCCAATAACAGGAGGAAAAGAATCTAATGGCTGGTCATTTGGTCAGGATCTCTACCTCTGGGAACTATATGAAATCATCTCTTCTATAAAAGGTGTTCAAAACATCGAAAAACTTAAAATAAATGCTAAGACAGACTCCATTCTTAGTGTTGATAAAATGACACTTATCACCAAAGGTCAATACTGCATATCAATTCGTGGTATAGAACCTATAATTTGTAGGATTGAATCATGAGACAAGCTAAAGAAAATTATTTCATCAGAACTTATGATGACACATACCATATTGAAGAAGAGTACTCTTATACTTTTGACACTAAAATACAAGAAAAAGAGATTCAACACTTTAATCTCTCAAATAAAGTATGTAGTGAACTTTTTATACAAGATACAGAAAGTGAACTTTTTAAATCTAAATTTCATTTACTTGGAAAAGAATCACTTTTTTCTCAAGTACCTTTTCCTCTTAGTTCAGAACAAAAAGAGAATCTTGTTCAAATAAAAATGATGCATAATATCTTAATTTTACATTATGTAAATGAAATTATTATCATCAATTTAGATGAAAATACACAAATCAATATTTCAATTAAAACAAATAATCTACTAGTTAGTTCAGAGTTTATCTATGTATATACCGATAAAACTCTTTTTATATATAACTTAGATGGTAGTTTTATAAAGCAAGAAAATATTGAAGGTGAATTTATTGATATGAGCTATAAAGATGGCCTATATCTCTTGATTTTTAAAAATAGAAAGTACTATGTTCACTATGTAAATTCAAATGAAGAAGTACATTTAAGTAATGTTGTTGCTGATTCAAGAGCTAATTCAACAAGAGAGATAAAGCCTAATTTAGAACTGCATGCTACTTCTGACTTAAGACCATATCTTGATTCTAATGTAATAGAACATATTGAGACTCATGATACTACTTTTTTACGAGACTTAGCATCTAATACAAAAATAACACATTTTTCAATGATTAGTAAAAATAACTTTATTGTCCTACTAGATGATAATTCACTTTACTATGTGGATACCATAAACAAAAGAAAGGAACTTATTTTTGATAGAGAGATTA
>Ga0164318_10003711_pt1 | contig 14545 bp, 11 predicted proteins | sample GuaBasSedimGuay9_FD_113734 | JGI IMG/M metagenome (GOLD analysis project Ga0164318, IMG submission 113734) | Subseafloor sediment microbial communities from Guaymas Basin, Gulf of California, Mexico - Guay9, Core 4571-4, 0-3 cm | ecosystem: Environmental > Aquatic > Marine > Hydrothermal vents...
CTAAGAATAAGACTGAAAAGATCTTTGGCAAAACCATTCAATTAAATATTCGGATCTTGTGTAAGATATTTTTGTACAATATTTAAGTGAAAAATACAGGAGGAAAAATGAAATTTGTTAATGTCGTCTTTAGTATTTTAGTATTAGCGATACTATTTACGCCTATCGTTAATGCACAAGTTGATATTTTTGGTAAAATGGATACGGTTTACGCCGAAATTTCCAAGATTGATAATAATAACTGGTCTGTTACTGTTTCTGTAACCAATGACGAAACAGTGGAAGGATTATCAATCCCACTAAAAATGACTGCCGGAATGAATAAAATTGTGGCTGATTCGGCTGTGTACACTGGAGGAAGAGTAGAGAATTTTACCCTTAAAGCTTTCAGACCGGACACAGCAATTCAGTGTGCAACATTAGGAATGGTTGCTAATTTAGGACCGACCAAAAACAGTCTGCCTCCAGGAACTGGAAGACTTGTTACTCTCTTTGTCTCATCTTTGGAAAATAAGCCGATTGAAAAATTGATGGTTGACACCACTACAACTCACCCTAATAATTCAATAATGATAGTCGCAAGTACTTCTAACTGGGGTGAACACAGACTTGATACTATTAAGGTGGAAAAAAGAAAAGAATTGGAAATCATTCCTGTCTTTGTAGTGAAAAAATTATAATTTATAATTCACTTAAAAAAAAGCTCGCCAACAGCGGGCTTTTTTTATAATTCTTTTTCATCAATTTCTTTTTTGAATTTGACTCGAACAGTTGAGCTTTCCTGAGAAACAACATATTTGCCAAACTCTTCCATCTGCTCCGAAGAAAACTGCTGTTTCTTATACTTATCTTTCATCAATGCCCTTACATCCAATTCAAAATAATCTTCAAGATTATATTTTCTGGCTAATTCCGAAAGATTTGCAAATGCGTTGCTATCTTTTGATTTTGAAATAAACTTAATATCTTCTGCGATACGTATATTCAATTCGCCTCTGTCCCCAATAATTTTACTTAAATCATTTTCGCGAGCATACTCTTTTGCTTCATTTTTTAGAGCATCAAGCTCATTTTTATATTTGTTATATTTATCATAAATTTCGAGATACTTATTAGCCAATTGTAATCCCTTTTGTTCAATCGACAAATCATCACTATCATCTTGATTACCCGTTTCCAACAATAGCTGGTGTCTTTTAGCCGGACATAATTGAAAATAATCACAGTAATCACAAAGATTTGATTCCTTGGTAGGGAAATTATCAATTTTTTCCGCCTCGATAGTTTCTACTATTTGGTTCCGAAATTCATAAGAAATCAAATCAAGTTCATCTTCACTTATTTTATGAGTTATTGTTTCATCTGGTCGTAAATAAATCTGTACCTGTTCGATATTTTTATATTGTGGGAAATTCTGCTGTACGGCAATTTGATAAAAACCCATCTGATATCTAAAAGCAGGATCGGTTACCTTAGGGATATTCTTGCCAGTTTTATAGTCAATAATCTGGATTGTACCATCGTCTAATTTTAGAAGTTTGTCAATTATTGCATTCCCTTTAAATGGGCTGTTAGGAATATCAAAAGTTAATTTTAATTCGGTGCCTAAGAGTGTTCCAATTTTAAAAGGACTATATTTTTTATAATGACGGGTGATCATCTCCCGTCCCAACCTAATATAATCATCAACTGTATAAAAATCTTTGATAAGAGCAATAGCATTTAAATCTACTTTTTTCCACTCTTCGTTATACATCTGCATAACATCTTCTAAGGGAATTACAATCCCATCGGCACCAAGCGAATAAAGCTTACTTAGAACCCTGTGAACTGATGAGCCAAGATATGCATCGGGGGTAACACGATCCGGAACTTTGACTCTTTCTATGTAATTAAATTTGAATTTACGTGGACAGGTTCGCCAAGTTCCAAGAGAACTATGGCTATATCGTGAAAGCATACTTCCTTCTTTACTTATTTATTAACATTAATATTAAAATATTTCTTATAAAACTGCTTCCAAAATCCAACACCAAGCCCAAAATGGATAGTAGAAAAAATCAACAGACCGAAAATCAAACAACCGATATGTTTTTCTTTAACAGTTAACATACCGGAAAACAAAATAATAACTAAAAGATATATTCCGACTACTGATTTCAAAAAGCCAAATGCTGGAGTATGTAACATTGACAACAAAAATAGAAAAAGAAAACCAAGAACTCCTACTCCTGCTATAAGTTGAGGGAGAAAATAATAATTATGTTTTGTGGAAAAATTAAAATATCCTCCACCGTATCTTTGCATCTGTCGCCATAAACCATTCAATGATGATTTTGGATAATAGGAAATCTTTAATTGGGGAGATGTAATAGATTTTAATCCTGCTTTATTAACTCTGTAATTAAAATCAATATCCGCACAAGCATCAAACCTTTCATCAAAATAACCCACAATTTCAAAAACATCACGTCGGTATATTGCACACGATGAAACCGGATCAATTTTACTTTCATCATTTGAAAATAACTTACTCCTCGTTCTATGCCCTAAAATTGACCCACTGCAAACAGCTATAGACTTTTCAAATTCAATAAGATCGGGAGGATTCAGAAATTGTGTATTACAAAGACATTTTGCGTCAGTTTTTTCAAAAACATTGATTATGGAAGAAAGTAGATGTTTATCAGGAAGGTTTATATGTCCGTCAAGAATCAAAATATAAGGAGCAGATGAATTTTTTACTCCCAGGTTTCTTCCTGCCGAAGAAAATTTCTTTGGGTTATCTAATAAAATTAAAGAACCAAATCTATTTTTAAACAAAGAGGCAATTTCTTTTGTCTTATCAGAAGAACCGCCATCAGCAATTACAACTTCAACTTCAGCCATCGGGAAATCCTGAGAGTATATCTGCTCTAAAGTTTGACCAATAAATGATTCTTCATTTAATACCGGCATTATAATAGCCAGTTTATATTTTGATGCTATGTTACTCATAATATTTCAATATTTATATTAGGATAATTAGAAGATGTCATCATTACAAATAAAAACATTTTCTCTATAATTTAAAATATCAAAAACATTATTTTTCTTTGGATAAATAAAGTTTCTTCCATCCATTAGAAATATTCTTGAAATTGCAAAAAGATAATTTATCACTACTGGTTTTAGCCTTAGAGGCTACAGGATAATTTGATTCGACCATATCTATGAGTTTATCAGCTAATTCAATGTGGTCTTTAAACAGATGAATAAATTGAGATAGTCCGGAAGATATTAAAGCTGAAATTGATTTATTTTCTACTGCCATAACTGGAATTCCGGACTGTAAAGCAGTTATCATCGACGGAGGCAAGAATTCATCACGGGAATTATTCAAGTAAATATCATTCTCATTAAAAAGCCTCAGCATTTCTTTTTCGTTATTATTTTCGCTGAGGAAAACACCATTTTCATTTTTAAGATTTATATTATTGCAAATATTTATGATTCGATTGTAATTCCCCAAAATACTTAATTCCGTACGGGGATATTTCTGTTTAATAATTCGAAAAGCTTTAATGATACCGTACAAATTTTGAGAAGGGTTCCCTGAAAAATCGACAAGGATTTTAGGTGTAATTTTATCAACACTTCTGAAAGGTATATTTGATTGATTTAATGGTTGATAAAACAAATCAACATGTTTTATAAGTTTTTCAAATTCTGACTTTAAAGCAGAATTGTTGACATTAACTTCCTGACAATGCTTTAAAACAGATATAATAATTTTTCTAAAAATAGGTCTGTACGTTAAAATTTTGGAGTCATTATAGCTGACAATAATTTTCAACCCGAATAAACGACTTAACAAAAATGGAGTTACCAGAGAAATCATCAGTTGGCTATCAGACGGTATAAAAATATGTATAATTTTATATTTTGGTAATAGATAAATAAGAATTTGCACGAGATGATAAAATTTTCTAATTAGTTGAAAATATGATTTATGATATTTATCAAACAAAATTTGATTTGAATCTATTTTATTTTCAGTAAGAACATCTTTAACCAGATTCAACTGTTGGCAATCTGATAAATTAAGATTATCAACAGATGAGTACAAAAGCACTCCTAAATCCGATTTATCCTGCCTGTTACTATTATACAAATTACTCTCCAAAACCATTGTTAATCTAATAGATTGTACACAATTCAACTCAAAAAAGTTTAAGATATTTGAAGATTATAAAAGACAGGAATAATAAACTTATGGGCATATAGGCGGAGGAGGCCCAAAATTGAATATATAGTCAACGAGATAAGTTATATCAGAAATACCCAATAATTCTGAAATATCTCCGTCAGTATTAGCCTCTTCCCTACATTCCGGTTCGAAACCGCTTAAAAACATATAATCTACCAAAAATGTTATATCTGATATTCCGATTTTATCTTCGGAATCATTATTAGCATTACCCCTGATGCCAATACAACAAACAGCCGTTTCACATACATCACCGGTACCATCATTATCAGCATCTTCCTGCCCCGGGTTATAAGTTGCAGGACAATTATCAGTAATATTAGGGATTCCGTCATTATCAATATCAGAGTTAATCGATGGGAATTTTATTTTGTCCACCCAAACAGCATCGGAACCACTTGAGACAGAACTGTTTTTGGAATATACCCATCGGAATGTATGTTGTCCTGAAGTTACCGGATAAGAAACTTCACTCCAAAAATTTTCTCCCGACCAGATTTCCTGAATAGTATTATCAATATAAAAAGATAATTTATCATAGATTTCCTGAGTGGATGTTTTTAAATAAAAACTAATATTTCCAGAATTCAAATAATCAATAGTTACTTCCATCTGAGAATTTTGGGCATGGCTGATACTTCCTGATATAGCTGAATATTCACCATCGACAGAAGTGCTATTGTCAATTAACCAATTGGAATCACCACTCATTTGCCAGTTATATTCTAAAAAATCTGCAGTCTCAAAATTTTCAATTTCATAGCCCAGTTGAATAACTAATGGTAAACTAACAAAGTAACCATCATCACCTGAAATATCCAAAGTAAGAACAACATCATATTCCAATGGACATGATGGATTGATAGACATTTCAAAAAGAACAAGATTCACACCTGTTGTCCCACCTAATGGATCAAGGTTAGGATAGTTAGAGTTGGCTTGAGTTATAGTAAGATATGGGTCGGATGTTTGAAGAACTGATGACAAATTAGTCGCAGGACTGTCACCATTATTTCTTACTGAAATTGACACAAAAATATTCTCTCCCGGCATTGTCCGCCCAATGTTGTGTGAAACAAAAGAAATTGAAGGTCCGTTTGGGACAGGAACTAATTGGACATTTACTTCTGTAACATTAAAATCAGTAACAACAACATTTGAAATTGTGTCTGAGATATATCCTTCGGCTGAAAACACCAGACTGTAAGTACCTGATTCCATCATCCGATAGTAATCACCTACATCAGGGTCGGTAAAAACAATAGAACTATCTTGTTCAAAATCATGTCCGAGCACTTCAACAAATGCCAAAACCGGAAATCCGGTAGAATAATCTGTTACTAATCCTTTAATACCATATAGTGCCTGCCTTAAATATTCAAAAAATGATTGCTTGTTATAAATCCAATAAGCAGGAAGTTGACTGGCTAAGGGTAGTTTTGTGTCTGATAGTTCAATAGTGGTTTCACGACATCCATTATAATAATTCATATAATCCTGTCGTCCACCTGTGATTGGGTACCAATCATATCCATTGGTAATACCATCATCATAACCATTCATATAAGATGCAGGGCTATATTTTTGGGCTGTGTCAGCATATTGGTGGCAAACAGCCTGATACCAGACATCATCGGTATGCCTTCTTGACCAGGTATCCCAGGGATAATTGACCACTTCGGCTCCACCATGAAAATTAGCTGAGATAACAAAATTTTTACTCTCAGAAAAATTCATCATCGCTACTGTTTCTACCTGATAAGAATTACCGTCAGGGTGAGGACCATCATCCGGATCAGGGAAATTTCGATTTAGATCAACCCAGTTGTCATTACCTCTTATAGCACCGCTTACAGAGCTGTTACCTGTATGGTATGTTCCGTCTGGATTAGCTAAAGGGTTTATCCAAATTTCCATATTATTGACTATATCCGTTATTTCAGCATCAGCCCCATAAGTTGTCAAAATAGAATCTATCATTCTGAGCATCAAAACATAACCGACAGTTTCATCACCATGCATAGTCGAAGTAAACATTACTTCCGATTCATATTCCTCTGAAGTTACATTGTCAGATATTTTGATATAGAGCAGTGCTCTTCCTTGATTTGTTGCTCCGATATTTACGACTTGGCAAATAGATGGATAATCAGCTTCAAACTGATACATCATATCCACGTAATCTGTATAAGTTGGGTAAACATCCCAAGTAGTTATATCAGCTTTATCAGTTGACATTTTGGGAGATATTAAATTTCCGGGATGAGGTAATATTTCATAAGTGTAATTAAGTTTTTTGAAATCAATAATAGTATTATCATTGGCATAAGCATAAACAGTATCACCAATTACATTGTCGATAGAGATTACTTTAGTAATCTCCAGTAGTTCTGATCGATTGGAGATATTAAATTTCAGATAATATTCACCGGCACTAACAGTTGATGTTAGAATTAACAAAAGACCAAGTATAATTTTAAAGTAATTTTTCATAATATATTAGTAGTATATTATATATAATAATGGATAATTGCATTTTTACAACTACAATTTTCAGGAAATCATATCAAAATTTTCAACTTGATAATTATTTGAGCTCCTTTAACTTATATTGAACAAATAAATATGAGTAAATAATTTAATGTCTGAACATGATACAAGATCAGGGATCAATGTAACTTTAGCGGGAATGTTTATTAATATTGCTTTGGTTGTATTTAAACTATGGGTGGGAATTGTTGGCAAAAGCCAAGCTCTCATAGCTGATGGAGTGCATTCTTTATCAGACCTATGTAGTGATTTGATAGTTATACTTGGTATTCGGTGGGGCAGAAAAGAAGCAGACAAAGACCACCCTTTTGGACACAGACGAATAGAGACAATTGCAAGTTTGATTATCGGATTTTTTTTAGTTTCAGTAGGTATCGGAATTATATATGATGCTGTTATTAAAATTACCGAAAACAATTTCTATTCCCCTTCTATCTATGTTATATATGTCGCCGCCGGAAGTATTATCTCCAAAGAGATTTTGTTCTGGTACACTCGCTCAGTTGGGCAAAAAATTAAAAGCACCGTTATTATGGCTAACGCCTGGCATCATCGAACCGATGCTCTTAGCTCTGTTGCTGTTCTAATAGGTGTTTTATTTGTTTATATAAATCCTAAATTTTATTTAGCAGATATCATTGCGGCTATAATTGTTTCGTTATTAATCATGCAGGTTGGTGCGTCATTAATTTGGTCAGCCTTAAAAGAAGTTGTTGATACTGCACCAGACGAAAAGATTTTAGCTGAAATGGAACAACATGCAAAAATCATCGAAGGTGTTAAACAAGCACATGATATAAGAGCCAGATTTTCTGGAACATTGATACTCGTTGAAATTCATATTGTAGTTGACCCTGACTTAACTGTAAGAGAAGGGCACAATATTGCCAAGCAAGTAGAGCTTCGCTTGTTAAGAGAGGTCGAAAACGTTAGTAAAGTGATTGTTCATGTAGATCCGGAACATAAAAAAGAGGATTGAGAGATTTATGATTTCACTTGAAGAATTTACAAACTTAAAAGAATCATTAATTATTTTTCAAAATGAAGAAATAATTTTTTCTTCATTTGATTCAGATATAATTCCATTGGTAAAATTTCTTGGCCAAAAAAAAGAATTATCCGGTAAGATTATAATTTTCGATAAATATGTAGGACGTGCGGCTGGCTTATTAATGACCAAAACCTCACCATCTTTTATTTATACTCCTATGATTAGCGAGAATGCTGTTAATCTTTTTATTGAGTATGAGATTGATTTCGAAGCTACCAAAATTGTTAAGTACCTAATGGGGGAAGCATCAAACGAAATGTGTCAATGGGAAAAACTATCTATAGGTAAATGCCCTGATGAGTTTTACCTATTAGCCAAAGAGAAATTAACAGTCTAAATTTTCATTCTTCTATAATAATCTTTCAAAGCATCAACAACTTTCCCTGAAAGCAACAATGTTCCCAAAAGAGTTGGGACCGCCATAAAGGCAAACATTGTATCAATAATATTGATAACTGTATTCTGTCCCAACCAGGCGGCAACCGGAAGGCTCAGAAGATATATATAAACATATTGTGAACCGATTCTGATTCCAAAAAGATATTTGGCACATTTTAAGCTGTAATATGAATATGAAATCATAGTACTTATCGAAAAGAGAACAATAGCTAAAGTCATTATCTGCCGGCCAATCCAACCTAAAGATTGACTATAAGCATTAACAGTCATCACTGCTCCATCATCGGCACTTGATACGCCGGTAGCAAGAATAACCAAAGCAGTTATCGTGCAAACAATATGAGTATCAATAAATGGTCCCATCATAGCAATCAACCCCTCACGAACCGGTTCTTTTGTTTTCGCCGCTCCGTGAGCCATCGGTGCCGTACCAATACCAGCCTCATTAGAAAATGCCGCACGCTTCACACCGATTATCATAACTTCTTTAAAAGCCAATCCAGCCACGCCACCAACAATGGCTTCTCCTCCAAATGCAGATTTAAAAATCGAGATAAATATATCAGGAATAATAGAAGCATTTAAAAAAATTATAACCAATCCGGAAAGAACATATAGCAATGCCATTACTGGGACAACCATGGATGTAACCTTACCTACCCTAGTAATACCGCCTAAAATAACAATACCCACCAAAAACATACAGACCACACCGGTCATTGCCCGATTAAAGCCATAATCATTATAAAGCAAACTTGATAATTGGTTAACCTGAAAAAGTGCCAGACATCCCACCATACCACAAATAGCAAAAATAATTGCCAGTGGCTTTCCCCATTTCCCTAAACCAACTTCGAGAAAATACATAGGTCCGCCCTGCTCTACCCCGTTTTCATCTTTTTTTCTATAAAAAATAGAAAGGGTGCAAGTAAAAAATTTGGTTGCCATACCAACTAAGCCGGCAACCCACATCCAGAAAATAGCCCCGGGACCTCCAAGCGAAATAGCTACCGCCACACCTGCTATATTTCCCATACCCAAAGTAGCAGACAGAGCTGATGACAACGCCTGAAAGTGACTAATTTCACCGGGGTCGTTCGGATCATCGAATTTCCCTCGTAAAATATCAAAAGCATGTTTCATTGCCCGAAACGGTAAAAAGCGGCTGGCAAAAGTGAAATAAACACCTGAAAAAATCAGCAGATAAACAAGAGGTTGCCCCCAAACATAATCAACAGAAGTTGCCCAAAAATTTTCAAATGATGTTAAAAATGACTCCATCCATTTTTCCGTTTCAGTTTATATAAATATTTGATACTGGTTTAAATTAAAAGGGTGTAAATTAATTTTGCAAGTATTAACTGCGAATGGTGTTATCTTCTTCCTTTATCTTTTATATCTTCGCTTGTCCCTATGGTGATTAATGCTTATATTCTTCAATCAAAAATTTGGGAAAAAGAATAAATATGAAGGGAAAAAAATGGACATCACTGAAATTGGAATTTGCGGATGTGGTCAAATGGGTGCCGGCATTGCCGAAGTTGCCTCAAAAGCCGGCATAAAAGTAATTTCTTATGAAGTTGAAGATAAGGTTCTTCAAAAAGGACTGGCAAAAATTGACAAATCATTATCCCGTGCAGTTGAAAAAGGGAAATTGGATGAAGCCGGCAAAAAATCAGTATTAGAGAATATTACTGGCACAACTGATTTAAACGATTTAGCCGATTGCCAGTTAGTTATTGAAGCGATTACTGAAAATTTTGAAATTAAAACAGAACTTTACAAAAAATTAGACAGCATCGTCAATAAAAATGCTATCATTGCCTCGAATACATCTTCGTTATCAATAACAGAAATGGGTGCAACAACATCCCGTCCGGAAAAATTCTGTGGGCTTCATTTTTTCAATCCGGTTGCAGTAATGAAACTTGTTGAAGTTGTTAAAACAATTACAACCTCTGATGAAACATTTGAAACAGCCAAAGCATTTGGCGAAAAAGTTGGTAAAGTTGTTGTTTCGTGTAAGGATACTCCAGGATTTGTAGTTAATCGGTTATTAGTTCCATATTTACTGGATGCTATCAGAGCCTTGGAAGCCGGTGTTGCTACTCGTGATGATATTGATAATGGTATGAAACTTGGTTGTGGACATCCGATGGGACCGCTTGAATTAACCGATTTTATCGGTCTGGACACTATTTATTATATCGGCGAAATCATGTTTGATGAGTTCAAAGAACACCATTACGCCTCTCCTCCACTTTTAAAAGCAATGGTAAAAGCTGGATATATGGGTCGGAAAAGCGGTCGTGGATTTTATGATTACTCGGAGGTGACAAAAAAACACTTGACATTTACCAAAAAATCTAATAAAGTTCTTGAAACTAAATAGAGAACTAAACGTATTAAATTTTTATGGATATGAACCGCTAACATTACGAGGCTTTTTTGATGAACTTAATTCACACAAAACAAGTATATCGATTAATAGGATTCCTCTGTGGCGGGAAGACTCTAAACATGACTTAATTTTTTTTTAATATAAATGTTTATAACCCGCTGCTCCGGATTTGGTTCAGTGGGTTTTTTATTGCCTATTTGAATCAATTGTATCCGGCGTTAAACTTTTAGACTAAGGATAGTAAATGACCAGCGACTTTTATGAAAATGAAAAAATAACTGAAAAAGAGAAACAAATAGGTACTAAAAAAGCTTTTCTCAGCCTGTTACCATATTTAAAAGAACATTCTAAAAGATTGTTTATTGCTCTGATTCTTCTTTCCGGAGGCACTTTCCTTTCATTGGTCTGGCCAATTCTTTTGAAAAACGGAATTGACGGACCTCTTAAGGAAAAAGACTTCAACGGACTGCTTATAATTGCCGGAATAATCGGCTTAATTCAGATTGTAACAATTGTTATTCAATACTTCATGCGTATTAAGCTTGAAATAATTGGACAAGACATCATGCTTAAGCTCAAGCAGAAATTGTTCGACCATATTTTGTCATTGGATATATCATTTTTTGATAAAAATCCAGTAGGCAGACTAATGGCACGTGTAGAATCTGACGCCGAAGCCCTTAGATTATTGTTTACCAATACAGTGGTACTTATTGTAGCTGATATATTTTTGTTGAGCGGTATTTATGGCGTTCTCTTTTATTACAATTGGAAGATGGCGTTAATCCTTATTGTAAGTATTCCTATAATTGGATTATTTATCTGGATATTTCATCGCACAACAACCCATCGTTTTTTGGAAGTCAGAAAACGGATGGCAGAAGTTACAGCAACTTTGACCGAATTTTTACATAGCATGTCAATTGTCCAGATTTTTCATCGGGGAAGTTATGCTCGGGCAAGAGTTTATAAAGTCAATGAAGCTAAGTTTTCAGAAGATGCATATGTAAATATTGCAGCATGTATTTTCTTTAATACTGTATTTTTCTTTGAGTATGTAAAAATAGGGTTGGTCCTAATACTTGGGTCACATTTTGGAATGACATTTGGAACTATGGTTATGTTCCTATTATACATCTGGCGTTCTTTTGAACCAATATTTCGGACATCGGAACAACTTTCAAATTTCCAGAAAGCAGTAGCCGGTGCCAAACGAATATTTGCCATTCTATCTGAAAAATCAAGATTGCTTGATCCGGCATATCCGGTTGAATGGAATGGGTTAGAGAAAGAAATAAGATTTGAAAATGTTTGGTTTTCTTATACTGACGATGAAAATTATGTTCTTCGCGATGTAAGTTTCAGCATTCCGGTCGGAAAAACAGTTGCTATTGCCGGTGTTACCGGTGGCGGAAAAACTACTGTTATATCTCTTATTTTGAGATTGTATGATCCTCAAAAAGGAAAAATTACAGTGGACGGGATAGATATTCGCGATATTCCTAAAAGCGAATTGCGTAAAAGATTCGCCTTGGTTCTTCAGGATATAATTTTATTTCCGGGAGATATAAAATCCAATATCAGCCTTGAATCTGAACGCATCAGTGAAAATAGAATAACCGATGCATCCAAACAGGTTGAAGCGGACAAATTTATCAAGCTATTGCCTGAAGATTATAAAACTGTTGTTTCTGAAAAAGGATCAAATTTCAGCCGTGGCGAAAGGCAACTTTTATCATTTGCCAGAGCTTTGGCAATTGATCCGGAAGTTTTAATTCTGGACGAAGCAACCAGCTCGGTTGATCCGGAAACAGAAAGAACAATACAATCTTCTCTTAAGAAATTGATGAGCGGAAGAACATCACTTGTAATTGCTCATCGCTTGGCAACAATATTGGAAGCGGATCAAATTTTAGTGATTAGGCACGGTGAGATAATTGAACGTGGCACACATACAGATTTGATACTGAAAAACGGATACTATTCACGTTTGTTCCACCTCCAATTTAAAAATAAAAATGGAGTAGCATCTAATGCTTAAAAAAATAAAATGGTTTTGGAAATACTATAGAAAATACCTATACGTATTAGCAGTATTAATACTGCTAACACCGATACAGGCAGTTTTCCAAGTAGTTATACCAAAAATTTATGGCTTTACAATCGACTATTTACAGTCAGAAAAAATCCCTGATGACTGGCTTGCCAAAACTATAACTGACATTGGTACCAGCTTTGATTTGAATCCAATAGTAACCTTCGGCGTCGGGTTTATAATATTTGGACTGATAGCATCAGTTTTATATGCCTTTGTTCAGATCCATCGTGCTTGGATGAACTGCCGTTTGGAATTTTTATTCCGTCAGGATGCTTTTGATAATACGACTAATAAAGGACCGGACTTTTTCAACAAATTCCGCACCGGTGATTTAGTAACAAGAATGACTGATGATGTAGCTGAAAAATTATCTTGGTTTGCCTGCTCTGGAATTTTCAGACTCTACGAAGCTCTTTTGAATGTTGGCTTTATTCTGATAATGATGATGATGATCGACCCTGTTCTAACTTTGTGGACAGCCGGTCCGTTACCAATTCTTATTGTGATTTTCTTTTTGACTGCTTCGACTTTAGACAAAAGATATGATCATCTTCAATCACGGATATCCAAGTTCAATAATATTATCGAATCTTGCTTATCTGGAATCAGAGTTGTCATGGCTTATGTTCGGGAAGATTCCCAAAAGGAAAAATTCAAACAGGCGGCCGAAGACAGACGACAGGCAGAAATTGATGCAGTCAAAATTACAACAATTGTTGACTCACTGTATATGTATATTTGGCAATTTGGATTGATTATTGTTTTGGTTGCCGGCGGCTATATGGTCATCAATTCTAATCTATCTTATGGTAATATGGCAGTATTTATTTATTATGTTGTCTGGTTGGTTTTCCCGATGTTCGACATAGGTGCATTTCTGGTTAAATCCCGTCAGTCATTTGTTTCAATCAACAGGTTGAACGAACTTGAAGACATGCCCGAAATGGTTAAAGATACTGGTAAGGCTCTTACCGACGGTTCTTTTAGCGGAAATTTGAAATTTGATAAGATCAGTTTTTCATTCCCCGGTTCTGATAGAAAGATAATTGATGATGTTAGTTTTGAAATAAAACCAGGACAAACCGTAGCACTTGTCGGTAAGGTTGGTTCAGGTAAATCATGGCTAACTAATTTACTCCCCCGTCTGGCTGACCCAACCGGTGGATCTATTGAGCTTGATGGAATAGAATTGAAAAAGTTCCGACTGGAAGACCTTCGGAAAAATATCGGCTATGTTCCTCAGGAACCAGCCTTGTTTTCCGACACTGTCAGAAATAATATCGTATTTGGCCGTGAGGAAATTTCCCAGGCGGTCATTGAATGGGCTATAGATTTAGCTCAACTTAAAGAAGATATTGGAAATTTCCCTGATGGTCTTGAAACCAAGATTGGTACCCGCGGCATGTCAATATCAGGCGGTCAGAAACAGAGATTAGCCCTTGCCAGAGCATTAGCAGGCAAACCTAATCTTTTAATTCTCGATGATTGCACTTCGGCACTTGATTCAAGTACTGAAACAATTCTTTGGGACAGACTGCATGAAGTATTACCTGACATGACAGCAATACTTATTACGCATCGCCCGGATACTCTTGAGAAAGCTGACAATATCTTTGTTTTGGAAGATGGTAAAATCGTGGAAAGCGGTAAACATCATGTTCTAATGGCAAAGAAAAATTTATATGCTAAAATTTACAAACGTTATCAGCTTGAAAAATCTGTCAATGGTTAATAAAAAGAGGTCAGGAGTTAAACTCTTGACCTTTTGTAATTTGAAAATCAATATTTTAAAAAATC
>Ga0164318_10003712_pt1 | contig 14544 bp, 14 predicted proteins | sample GuaBasSedimGuay9_FD_113734 | JGI IMG/M metagenome (GOLD analysis project Ga0164318, IMG submission 113734) | Subseafloor sediment microbial communities from Guaymas Basin, Gulf of California, Mexico - Guay9, Core 4571-4, 0-3 cm | ecosystem: Environmental > Aquatic > Marine > Hydrothermal vents...
ACTTGTTCAAACCCATATATCCTTGGTGTTCGTAGGTGATCGGTTCGTTTACAAGGTCAAGAAACCGGTAAATTTTGGGTTCTTGGACTTTTCCACCCTGGATAAAAGGAAATATTACTGCCAAAAAGAAATAGAGCTGAACAGCAGACTGACCAAAGACATCTATATTGGCCTGCTATGCGTTACGCGGAACAAGCAAGGTTTTAAGATAGAGGCCTCCCCAAGGGGTGATATAATGGATTACGCAGTTAAAATGAGAAGGATCCCCGAGGAGGGATTGATGAAAAATCTCTTTGCTAAGGGCACCCTTACCAATAAGCACCTGCGACGGCTGGCAGGAGTGTTGGCGGATTTCCACTCCCGCGCTGCTACCAACAGCGAGATTCAAGAATTCGGGCGTCCCGAGAGATTTAAGGTTAACACCGACGAGAACTTCCAGCAGGTGGAACCCTATGTAGGGATAACCATTGACAAAAAGGCCTTTAGCACGATCAAGAGATGGACAGACAGTTTTTACAAGCGGCATGAGCCAATTTTCCACAAAAGAATTGAACAAGGTAAGGTCAAGGATGGACACGGGGATCTCCACATGGAGCATATATGCTTCGAAAAGGAGCAGATCTCAATATTCGACTGTATCGAATTCAATGATCGGTTCCGCTATGCAGACCAGCTGGCGGACATCTCGTTCCTCCTCATGGATCTTGACTTTCACGGTGGCGCAGAGCATGCAAGGTTTCTCTGGAACTGTTATAAGGATCTGGCATCCGAGGAAGAAGTCGAAGATCTGTTGACCTTTTACAAGGTTTACCGGGCCTTCGTAAGAGGAAAAGTCACCAGTTTTCAGCTCGATGATCAACACATCTCGGGCGTTGAAAAGGACAAAGCAGCCCATATTGCAAGAAAATATTTCGCCCTCGCCTTGGAATATGTCACCCAATAGCAAACAACCATCATTTCTTAAAGCAATAGAAACGGGGTTCCCACATCCTGCCATTGTGGTGATGTGTGGGCTGCCTGCCACGTGCAAGACGTGGGCAGCTTCCATAATTTCACAAAGGCATGGATTTGAACACCTAAGGACAGACATCATACGAAGGGAACTTCTTGGAAAGAAAGACATCTTTAAAGAAAAGGTCGCTTCCAATATGAAACAGCGCCAGAAGATATATGACGTTATGTTTGATAGGGCGGAGAAAATCGCTTCCCAGCATAAGGGGGTTATCCTGGATGCGACATTCGTAAAGCAAACACTGAGAGAAAGGGCCGCAGTTCTCGCTGTGACCCAGAGGTTTCCTCTTGTATTGGTTCACACAGAGTGTCCTGAAGATATTGCCCTTAGAAGAATTTCTGCACGAACCATTGAGAGCTTTGAATCCAATGCAATAACACCACAAGCATATTACAATAACCTTTCTGCTTTTGAGCCTATTGATCTCGGTGGACTGAAGAAAAAATTCCCTTCTCTAGACATTGTTTATTTTCGCGTGGACACATCGGTGTTAGACCCGGAAAAGTGGGTTGTCAGGGAGTACGTGAATAAAGCAGGCTAGGAACCACAGCTTTGCCATGAAAACACTAGCTGATCGAATAGCCGTTGCCGCAAAGAGGGCTGCTCCTGATCTCGTATTGAAAGGAGCCAGGGTAATCAATGTGTTCAGCCACGAGGTGATAAAGGCCGACGTGGCTATTTGCGGGGAGTTTATCGCTGGTGTCGGTCCTGACTACTCAGGAGAAAGGGTCCTGGAATTGGACGGTGCTTTTGTGTCTCCGGGGCTAATCGATGCACACATACATATGGAGAGCAGCATGCTTCATCCCAGACGCCTTGCATGCGCGTTGCTCAGGTGCGGCACAACCACCATAATTGCAGATCCCCACGAGATTGCCAATGTTGCGGGGCTCAAGGGGATCGACTTTATGCTTAGGGAAACCACGGGCCTGCCCCTTGACGTTTTTTTTATGGCACCCTCCTGCGTTCCTGCCTCCCCGCTCGAAACATCAGGGGCTGTTATAGGCCCGGCAGAGCTCAAATACCTTGCGCAAAACCCGAGGATCTTGGGATTGGCAGAAGTGATGAATTACCCTGGGATAGTAGCCGGGTCCCAGGAGCTACTGGAAAAAATAGAAATATTCTCCGAGAAAATAATTGATGGGCACTGTCCTGGCCTTGGTGGTGAAGGGCTTCAGGGTTACATAAGCGCAGGAATCAGGTCTGATCATGAATGCACTACTACAGAGGAAGTCATAGAAAAACTCAGGTCGGGCATGGTAATCATGATAAGAGAGGGGAGCGTTGCAAAGAACCTTCAAGACCTTGCACCAGCGGTAAACAGCGAGAGGGCCGGCAGGTTTTGTCTTGTAAGCGATGACCTTCATCCTCAGGATATTGTTGGGATGGGACACCTGAACCACATCCTTAAAAAGGCCACGGTCCTAGGAATAGACCCGGTAGTAGCGGTTAAGTTGGTCACGCTTAACCCTGCTAACTTCTATCGCCTCCATGACAGGGGAGCGGTTGCACCAGGCTATAGGGCGGACTTGGTAATTTTCGAAGATCTGGGGGAGTTTAAGGTTCGCAGTGTGATCAAAAACGGCAGGCCCGTCTTAGAGGAATTGGACCAAATAGAAGAATTGGATCTCACGTGTCCAGATGAATTGAATATAATGGAATGCTCTCCGGTCCCTCCCAACGCATTCTCGATCCCGTGTGAAGGCAAAAAAAGGGCAAGGCTGATTGAACTTGTGGACAGGCAAATTATAACCAAGGCCGCGATAGAGGAGATCAAGGGCGTGCAAGGGTTGTTCAAACCCGACATCGAAAGGGATATACTTACTATAGCAGTGGTGGAGCGGTACAAGGGTAGCGGGAGAACAGGCTTAGGCCTGGTAAGGGGTTTCGGGCTGAAAAGGGGGGCCATAGGGGCCTCTATTGCCCACGACTCCCACAATATTGTAACCGTGGGAGCCGATGCCATTGACATGGCAGTAGCTGCCAATGAGATAATGAGGATGAAAGGAGGTTTGGTGGTGGCAGAGGGGGGATCGGTAATAAAAAGGCTTCCACTTCCCATTGGCGGACTCATGTCCATGGAGCCACTGGGGGATGTGAGCAGACTTCTTGTTTCCCTTTGCAAGGAGGCCAGGGCGAGACTCGGGTGTACACTTGAGGATCCTTTCATGGTCCTCTCATTCCTTGCTCTGCCGGTGATTCCTGAACTCAGGGTTACGGACCTTGGTATGGTCGACGTAAATGAATTCAAAGTCGTTTCCCTTTTCTTATAATTAATCTTGGAACTCAGAGGGCGAGCAGTGAAGAAGCGATTATCCGTCGGGATCGTGTATAAGCACGATAATGAGAAGGCAAAGGAAGAGGCCCAGAAACTGCAAGAGTGGTTTCAAAAGCGAGATGTAAAGGCCACCATCGAACAAATGGAAGCCATGTCTTCGTTTGAAGATGAGGTCCGCTGCCCTGTGCCCCCGGAAATGCCTGAGTGGGCGGTTGTGCTGGGCGGTGATGGAACGTTACTGGGCGCCGCTAGGCGTATAGGGCGCTTTGGTGTACCGATCCTTGGTGTAAATCTGGGCGGCCTTGGATTTCTAACCGGCATCCCTCTGTCCAGACTCTATTCCGCGGTGGACATGATGCTCAAAGGGCAACTGGAAGAAGAGGCCAGGGTAATGCTCCAGGCAAGGGTTTACCGCGACAAGAAGGAAGTCTGTTGTTTCCACGTACTTAATGACGTGGTGGTGAACAAGAGGACTTTGGCGAGAATAATCGATCTAAGGGTTTCAATAAACGGGACCTTTCTCACAACCTTCAGGGCCGATGGCCTTATAATCTCAACTCCTACGGGCTCTACTGCTTATAACCTTTCTGCTGGAGGCCCTATTCTGTATCCCACCATGGAGAGCTTTATCCTTACGCCCATATGCCCTTTTACGCTGACAAATCGACCCCTGCTAGTGCCTGAATCTTCGATTATAAGCATCACCCTGGGAAAAAAGGCTGAAGGGACTGCCATACTGACCTTTGACGGGCAGGTGGGCTTTGATTTTTACTATGGGGACGAGGTGAGCATTTGCAAGTCAGGTGAAAAAATAATCCTGCTTAAGCCTCCTGACTACAACTTCTTTGATATCCTCAGGACGAAACTAATGTGGGGAGGCGCCACGTTTAATAATAAGTCTTGATGAGGCTTGCTTTTTATACCATGCAATGTGAAAAGCTCACACTCAAGATCGAACGCAGGGAAATATCCTATGTCAGGAATACATTGGAGTCTTATGACGGCATGGCGCTTGTTCACACCATTGATTCGGCAACAGCCCTGATACAGGTGTATGTGGCCCCGGGGTGCCGAGATATGGTATACTCTATATTGGAGTCTCTCAGGAGGGAGGGCGTGTCAATTTTCTTGACAGCGGAGGCAAAAAATTAAACATGTCAGGCTCTTTGGCCGAAACATTTTATATAAAAACCATGGGCTGCCAGATGAACGTTTACGATTCGGACTACGTGGCTCAAAGGCTCATGGCCATCGGGATGTCTCCCGAGGAAGATCCCGGGAGGGCAAATGTTGTTCTTTTAAATACGTGCACTGTAAGGGCTAAGCCCGAGCACAAGGCGGCCACATTTATTGGGAGGATTTCAAAACTAAAGAAGCGCAATAGGGATCTTATCCTGGGGGTTTTGGGTTGCTTGGCACAGCAAGAAGGGGCGGAAATCTTGAAAAAATTCCCTTATGTGGATTTCGTAATCGGCCCCAGACAGATTCATGATGTCATCGAGATAATCAAGAGGGTCAGATCCGGGGAAAAAGGCATTATAGCAACCGACCTGGAACAGATCCCGTCCCCGGGCAAGGTCCTTGAAGGATATTTTCAGGGCAGGGTATCGGCTTTTATCACCATAATGCAAGGGTGCGATAATTTCTGCTCTTATTGCATTGTACCTTATGTGAGAGGAAGGGAGCTTTCAAGGCCCCCTCACGAGATAGTTGAGGAAGCAAGAATACTAGTAGACCAAGGCATTCGGGAGATCACGCTCTTGGGACAAAATGTAAACTCATATTCCTGGTCAGGAAACGGGGCGAAGTGGGACTTTCCTTTGCTCCTGAGGCAGGTCTCGGCAGTGCCAGGACTGAAAAGACTGAGGTTTACCACCTCTCATCCCAAGGACCTATCCGAGGATCTTATCAGGTGCTTTGGTGAACTGCAAAACCTGTGTCCGCATATACATCTTCCGTTTCAAGCCGGGTCAAACAAGGTTCTAAAAAGAATGAACAGGAAATATACCCGGGAACAATATATGGCCCTTATTGATAAATTGCGGGATGTTCGGCCGGACATCGCTGTTACCAGTGATGCTATGGTGGGTTTTCCAGGAGAGACGGACAGGGACTTCCAGGATACCATAGATCTGGTCCAGCAGGTTGAATTCGACGGAGTTTTTTCCTTTAAATATTCGGACAGAAAAGGTACACTTGCGGCTAAATTTGAGGAAAAAGTGCCTGAGGCTGAAAAAGCAAAACGCCTCCAGATCCTCCAACAAATCCAAAAACAGATAACCCTCAAAAAAAATCAGGGCCTGGAAGGGAAAATCGTACAGGTTCTGGTTGAAGGAGAAAGCTCAAGGGGAGGACAGCAATCAGGTCGAACACCAACTAACAAAATAGTTAATTTTGACTCCAATATCAATTTAATAGGTAACTTAGTTAATGTTTTAATTGAAACTGGTTACCCCAATTCGCTCCGCGGAAAACTTGTTGAGAACAACCCATGAGCCAAGAAAAGCCAATCATGGACTGGAGCAAACTGCACGTTGAACCGGTTCAGACGAACCCTGAGGAAATCAACTACGCCGAGGAAGCAATCCTGGTGGTAGACGACGAGCAGAGCGTAAGGAATTCCCTCGCCGAAATGCTTACTCATCTAGGTTTTCAGGCCTTTGTTGCAGAAAGCGGAGCTCAAGCCCTAGACCAGCTCAGCCAGAATCAGGTCACGTTCCTCATTACCGACATGAACATGCCGGGCATGGACGGTATGGAGTTGATCCAAAGAGTCAAAACTCAATACCCGGAAATATCAGTTATCGCCATGACCGCATATTCAAAGGACTACAAATACATCGACGTAATAAACGCCGGCGCAACCGATTTCATAAATAAGCCATTCGGAATCGAAGAGCTTGAAGCAAAGGTAAAGAGGGCAATTGTTGAGCGCAATATCCGCAGGGAGCTAAACAGGCTTTCCATAACCGATTCTTTAACCGGACTTTACAACCAAAGATATTTCTACGCAAGGCTTCGCGAGGAAGCCCAAAGGGCTGCAAGACAAAAACACCCCTTATCAATCATCCTGCTCGACCTGGACAACTTCAAGTGGTACAACGACACTTACGGTCACTTAAAGGGGGACAAGCTGTTGCAAGATGTGGGTCGCATTATACGAAGGTGCATAAGGGAAAATGTCGATACAGGCTATCGATACGGTGGCGATGAGTTCGCAGTAATCCTCATTGATGCGGATATCGAGGTAGCAAGGCACATTGCCAGAAGGATTCAAGAGGCCATCAAAAGCGAATGCGAAATTGAGGCCAGCTACGGCTGTGCCACTTTTAAAACGGGGATGCAGCCCGAGGATATCCTGTCACAAGCAGACAAGATCCTCTACCGGAGGAAGGGAATCCGGCTCAAGGAATCGGAAGTTTCTTAAAAAACCGCTTGAGCCTTTTTAAAAATTTTAGTTACGTCTGATAAGATATATTATGTAAACCAATCTTAATGCGCCCATACCACAAGACCCGCTTTTCAGCCTCCCCCTTCTTTCCTGCACTGCATAGCTACCTATTTTTACTGTTTTTTCTTGACAGCCTGTCCCTCAAATAGTAAAAGAAGCCATTCTCAAACGGAGGCGAAATCTTAATGAGCAGCGTTGTAAAGAAGCGAAGAAAGAAGATACGAAAACACAAGTACAGAAAGATGAGAAAGAAGATGCGACATAAAAACAAGTGACCCTCTTCCCCTCCTTTCAAACAAAGAAGGCAGCCCCTTTGGGCTGCCTTCTCTTTTCTTTCCCGCGCTTTAGGCGGGCAAAATTATTTGCTGTAATCGTACCAGCCGCCGCCGGTCTTTCTGCCAAGTCTCCCGGCCCTGATCATAGTCTTGAGGAGGTTTGGTGAAACCCATTTGGATTCTTTATTTAGCTCTCTATAAAAGTACTCTGTCACAAAATAAGCAATGTCGATTCCAGTTAAATCCATGAGCTCAAATGGACCCATAGGATAGTTGAGGCCGTTTTTCACAGCGGTGTCCACGTCCTCGATACTGGCAATTCCTTCCTCCACGATCTTAATGGCCTCAATCATATGAGGAATCATAATCCTGTTTACTATGAATCCGGGCGAGTCCTTTTTAACTTCTACGGTTATCTTGCCCATCTTCTTGGCAAGTTCAGTAGTGGTGGCCACAGTGTCATCGCTGGTGAAATACCCCCTTATGACCTCGACCAAGCGCATCAAGGGTACCGGATTGAAAAAGTGCATTCCGCACACCTTGTCGGGTCTGGAGGTTGCCGCTGCAATCTCGGTAATGGACATGGACGAGGTGTTGGTAGCAAGAATTACCTCCGGCCTGCAAAGTTCATCCAATTGTTTAAAGACCTCCTTTTTAAGGTCTAAATTTTCTATGACCGCCTCCACCACGAAGTCCACGTCCTTCAGCTCTTCCATGTCAGTGGTACCCTTGATTCTACCCAGGATAGCGTCCTTTTCAGAGGCCTCAAGCTTGCCCTTCTCAACGCTCTTGCTCAGGAATTTTTCAATGTTTTTCATGCCCCTTTCTACAAAGGAGTCCTCCACGTCCCGCATTATGACCTCGCAGCCGATCTGGGCTGCCACCTGGGCAATGCCATGGCCCATTGTTCCGGCTCCAACCACGCCTATCTTTTTGATTTCCATGCCTTTCTCCTACCTCCTTCTTTACTCAATTTTCGAAGCAACAAATCTTGAACCACTGGGCATCCCATGCCATAGAGGTGGTCTAACTAGATCTCTTAAACCGCCTCTACAGCCTGTACCTCGGGAATATTCTGCTTCAGGATGCGCTCAATTCCCATCTTTAGAGTCATTTGAGACATTGGGCACCCGCCGCAAGCTCCTGTAAGGCGTACCTTAACTATGCCGTCATCGCCCACCTCAACAAGTTGGACATCTCCACCATCGGCCTGAAGCGATGGCCGCACTTTGTTTAACGCGCTTTCTACTTTTTCCTTAAGTGTTGTCATGGTTTCCTCCAAGGTTCAATAATTAATTTTTTATGTTTACCATATGCCACCGCCGAATGCTAGCCAAAAATTTTGTGCACCCTTCGATCCAAATAGGCAGACAGGCCTTCAGTGTCCCCCGGGTTCCATCCCATGGATTCCTCCCACACGTCAGGGGACTCCATGCAAAGATATAGACCTAAATCGTCTGACCACTGGTGTAAGTGCTCCATCATGAAATGATAAAGCTCCACCCTAATGGGCTTAAAGTAACGCATTTTTCCGTCTTTACCGGGAATAAATTCCCCGTTTGCCACTATGGAATGGGGGTGTCTCTTCCTGATGATTCGCTTCAGCGGGGGCATGAACCGGAATGAGCCAAGACTGATCCAAATGATTCGTTCAGGGCGAAGCAACCTGTCCATAAGCTCTAGTGTTTCTAAATAGCCTTCTTTCCATCCTGGGTAAGAAATGAGAGGATCGAAGTGAAAGCCTATGGCAAAGCCTTCACTCTGGCAGAGCCTTGCGGCTTCCAGTCTCTTGCGCACAGATGCAGCGCCGTGTTCCTCTTTGGACGCAATCCAGGGGCTATTAAGGGACCAAGATATAACAATTCTGTCGCGACAATCAGAATGCAGCACACCCTCAATATTATCTGTTTTAGTCTTTAGCTCAAGTACAGCGTTCTTTCTGCAGGAAAAGCAAGGGATCAACAGCTCGGCCCAACCGGTAACCGGATCAAGAGCAAGGCTATCGGTAAACTCGCCTGTGCCTACCCTAAAGATCCGATTCGGTTCCGAATCTATTCTGCGAAGTACAATGTCCAAGCCCTTCTCAATATTAGCGAATACCTTTAGCCCTCCTTCACTGAAATACGATTGAAGGATACAATAGCTGCAGTCCATTGGGCAGCCTGTTCCCACATTAAGAATCTGGTACCCGCAACAGATATGCTCAGTGGTCCCAGGACACGGCTTGAGAAACTCACCTTGGTAAGAAAAGAAGCAAAGCAAATCTTTAGAGAATCGGCTTTCCTCGGACGGCTCGGGACATTGGGTGAACCATATCTTGGCTTGAGGCAAAAACCTTTTCACATTGCCAAGGGCTTTGCTAACAAAGGAATACTCCTGTGCTGCTGGTTCTATTCCTACGTTTTTTATGAGAAATCTCATTTTCTCGGTCCCTTCTTGTCCCCATGGCCTTCAAAAACTTTAAGCCCTTCTGACAAAGGCGGCTCAAGAGAGATTAGGTTTGGGTCGTTAGCAATTTTCAATAGGTTTGCTCGAAGGCTCGAGCCCTCCTTGAATAACACCTCGAGCTTATACTCCGTGCCCTCCAGGTTGGGAGGAGGAATGATTCTTGCGCCCGGAGGCATTTCAATGGCGGCAAACTTTCTTCTCAGCAGCTTCTGAGTGCTCGTTACCTTTGGGTATCTTCTAGATCTTAAAATATCAAGTACGGTATTAACTTGCTGGGGCACATTCTTTATATCTTGGTCAATAACTGAACTTATTCCCAGTTCGTCGAATAAATCTCTAGCAGATACGCCTTCAATTTTCATTAGATCGACTGTCATATCAACAAATTGGTGCCATTGGTTAGCATTCAAGTTTAACTGTTTTCCATAACTATAAATTATATCAATATTTTCTTCATCAGCTTCAAGTAGAATTTCAGCTGTTTTTAGCTGGATCTTTCCTTTGGCAAGTGCCCATTTTACCGAGTCAGTCAATCTTCTCTGAATTCGCAGATATTGCTCATATACTTCTTTTCTCTTCGCAAGTCCCATCAGAGGCATGTATGTTTCCACGATCTCTGCAGCTGTGTGGAACCGGCTAAGGTGCTCGAGGGCAAGACCTTTCTCAATCACGTTGAAAGAACGTGTAGCGAGATTGTCGTAGAAGGCCACCAACAGGGCATGATTGGCATTCATCGCGTGACAAGAAACGACCATACACTGTATCTCTTGTATCCCTAACTCATGTGCAGCCCTTATCCTCCTGTACCCGGTTACCACCTCCATGTCACCCCTTTCCCCCTCCCGCAGGATAGGAGGATTAATCAGCCCCACTGAAGCTATTGAAGCCTTTAAAGTCGCCAGATCAAAGGCAAAGCTCATAAGGTAGGGATACGATTCCTGGTCAGAAATCTCACTGGCAATATCCACCTTTCTTATCGTTCCAGCAGTAAGCCCTATTCTCTGAACTTTCATCTCTGAACACTCCTACTTCCCGGTTGGATTGATATTAACATACGCATGAAACGGTTAATAGACAAATTCAAGTTTCTTAACTCACTTGCATTTGTCTTCGGTTGTTAATAATATGATTCTTTCTCATCACCCATTAAGGCTTAAAAATGAAAGGAACGGAGCGCTTCATAATTTTCCTCATAATAGAAGTGGGCATGCTCTGCATTGCCGCCATTAGCGCCTGTTTTGGCGAACAGATCAGCGTAGGTATTCTCCTTCCCCTTAATGGCAAGATGGCAATTATCGGAGACATTGAAAAAAAAGCATTTGAAATGGCTGCCGAGGAATTACAAAACTACGATTCCTTCAGCCAGCCAAGGATTGTCCTTTACTTCAGGGACACAATGGGACAGCCCGAAGTTGCCAGACAGGCTGCCCTTAGCCTCATAACAGAAGACGGTGTCTCCCTAATAACCGGGGGATGTAGCAGTAATGCAACCTTCGCAGCCATGCAGGTCGCTGAAGAACACTCCCTGCCCTTTCTTATTACCACAGCCTCTGCGGACAAGCTGACTGAGATGAATATGAAGTACGTTTACAGGCTATGTTCGCCTGCAAGCGAATACACAAAACCCTTTCTGGCCCTTCTCAGTAAATTTAGAGGCTCAAAAAGGGGATGTATCTTACGGGAAAATTCACGTTATGGGCGCCATGAAACCAAGCCTATTGTAAGGGTGTGCCGCAAAGCCAGAGTCTTGGTCACCGACATCATTACTTATCCTGCGCAAGCTGTCTCTGATGAGGCTACCTATTTTCAGAAACTCCAATTAATAAGACCTGATATCCTATTTGTGCTAGCAAGAGGCTCAGAACCGGTGAGAATATTGGCCCTTGTCCAGGTTTTAGACAAGATCCCGAGGCTTATCTTTTGTAAGGGAGATGCCTTTCTAAAAGCAGATACTTATATTGAGGCCCAATCAGCCCTTGGAAACATTTATACCACTGCTCCCTGGCATCCTGCTGTCACTTACATGGGTGCCCAGGAGTTTTACCAGAGGTTCCGTGAAAGGTATGGAATCGAGCCAGATTACCATGCCGCACAGGCTTATGCATCCTTGCAGGTGATAGCTCACGCCGTTTCCCAGGCCCTTTCCCCGGATCCGGAGGGGATACGAGAGGCCTTGGATCTATCAGAGCTAATGACTGTGTTGGGCCTGGTGCGCTTCCAGTCTTACGGCGACAAAGAGCGCCAAAATAGGCCTCCTATGGTTCTCCTGAGGTGGACCGGAGAAAATCTCCTTCCAGTGTCCTACTGAGGCAGTATTTGGGGGACTATCAGCCAGGCAACCGCCCATTTTGCCTCATTGTCTTGCTCGAGACACAAAATGCCTCCCTGCTGGAAACGGGCCACACCTTTTTCAGGATTGTCCGTCACCAGCAGAGAAGCGAACTTACCAAGATGGGGGAGATGTCCCACTATCATGGTGCCGTCACTCAGATCCTGAATCTCCGAGGCAATCTTTGAGGGATCGTCAAGCGGCGAAATTCCTTTTTTCTCCACGGGGACTGCTCCAGGATTGAGGCTCAAGGCCAGTATTTCGGCGGTTTCTTTTGCCCTAAGCTTTCCGCTGTGGATGATTACAGGCGGTCTAATTCCAGCTTTTTTCAGGAATTCAGCTACCCTGCTAACCTCCGCCCTGCCCTGCTCCGATAATGGTCTTTGGGGATTCTCTTCCTTACTCACCGCCTTTCCATGTTGGACCAGATAGATCTTCATCCTCTGACCCTCCTTTTCTAATAGATCTATGGGTGGAGAAAGGACTCCGCTCCCCCCTTTTCTCTCAAGCCCTCGAATCCGCGCCCTTCCAAAAGTCGAGATTAATCTCCGGTTTCTTCTACAAACCCCTTACTCTCCAGAAAAGCAATATCACCAGCGATCTCATCCCCGGACTTATTATGATCATCGAAGTCTATTGTTCTTTAAAACATTAGCTGCAGTGTTTCAAGCCCAGCCATAACACCTTCCACCGTGATACATGGTATCAATGGGTTATGGATCTTTCGAAGGAGGGCATCTTCGCCCTTCAACTCAGTTCACATAAATATCTGCTTCTTCGCGCAGGGATTCTATGTAGCTCTCCTGTTCCCTCCTCATTTCCCTTCTCCGCCTCCCTACCAAGTCTCTCTTTATTTGCTGTCTCACCTTGATTTCAATCCGTTCCGGAGTGGTACCCCGCGCTACTTCCCGTTCTCTAAGCCAATTATAGGAGGCGCTCTTAGCAGCGTAATACTCTTCCACTTCTTGGCGCGTTACCTTCTCTGCCACCAAACCCTCGTTCTTGAAAAGCTTCCTGATGAGCGCAGTCTTAGCTACACGCTGTGCCCGCCACTCCTTATCTTCTTCAGACAAGGAAGAGATTTCATCCAGATCCTTCTTTGTATCCATCAGAATTCTTGCATATTCTTCGTCGTCCATCAAACCTTCTTCTATTGCCTTCTCTACCAGCAGGGCCTCATTAATAGCTTTGTTAACGTATTTCCTATAAGCAGTTGCGGGGAGCGTGTCTCTCAGGTGCAAAACGTTAGGAGGGACCACATCCTCAATTGATACCGGTTTCCCATTTACCGTTGCCACTACGCCCTTTGGATTGATGGCGACAACATTAAAGGGTTCATCACTAATTTTCACTTTTTCCGTCTCTGAACTGTTATCTTTGTTACGGCCTACCCCGGTATTGCGCGACAACGTGAACCTAGTCAAGCTATCTTTACTCCCTCGGGTCAGCACGCCCTTATCCGCAACCTTTTTGTCCCCAGCATCTAATCTTGATGACCTAGAATCCAGTGTATCGCTGCGAAAAATAAAGAAGCCGGCAGCTAGCCCAGCAAAAAAAACAAGCAAGACAAGAAATATCTTTTTCATATGCTCAGTCCTAGGTAGGAATTAGACAAGAGGGGGAGGTGAAAAGATCCTCCCCACTCTTTTACTGTCAAGACGGTGAGGTGCTTTATTTTTTCCAACTATAAGTATTGCGCGTGTTGCCTTTCCAGTAATCATCTTTTGGATCATCGTCTTTAAGATCGAAGGTCTTAGTTCCATCTCCATTGCCGAGAGCGGTGTTGTACTTAATTATGCTCCCGCTGTTGCCACTCGCATCAATGCCATCGCCTGCATTATTTTTTACAATATTGTTTTTTACTATACAATAATAAACATTGGTAATCCCATCACCATCGTTGGCCTTGACGCGATTGTCCCGGATCATTGTTTGGTAGTCGTTGTAAATCCCATCACTGCCATTACCCTTAACTAAGTTGTTGGCGATCAAAACCCCGTAATCGTCTGAATAGATTCCTAGTCCACCGTTGTTAGTTGAGGTGTTATCAGTCACAACAACAGAGTCATAGTAAGGCACTATTCCATCCCCTCCGTTGTTGTCACATAGGTTCTGGGTAATAATTGCCGAATCGTCGTCATTTAGGATTCCATCCCCATCGTTGTCAGTCACCGTGTTGTTAAGAACCTGGGCCCCGTAGCCATAACTCTGGATACCGTAATCCCCTAGGTTTCCATCCACGGTGTTGCCCTCTATAAAGCAATTGTAATCATTTACATAAATGCCGCTGCCTTTATTATCTGTTACAACATTGTACATGATCATGCCCGCGTAATCAGCATATATGCCGTCACTTTCATTCTCTCTGACGGTGTTACGAACTATTTTGGCTGATTCGTACACATAGATACCATAGCCACCGTTACGCCTCACATTGTTCTTCTTAACCTTATTTTGATACCCACCGTAAGAATCCTCGTAGATTCCAGTATCACTGTTGTCAGTAACCTTATTCCTGGCAATTAACACCGGAAAACCATACTCATTGTCAATACCATACCGTCCATTAAAGGTAACTTCATTATCTGTTATTTGGTCATCGAGTCCGTAATAATGGTAGATTCCTGTCGACGAGTTTCCTGTTACCTTGTTGTAAGTAATAAAATTTTCCCCGCACATCTCAATAAACTACCCCGCCGCAAGCAGCGGGGTATTCCCAAAAGCATTGAACGCCCCAAGGGGCGGGGAATA
>Ga0164318_10003713_pt1 | contig 14543 bp, 14 predicted proteins | sample GuaBasSedimGuay9_FD_113734 | JGI IMG/M metagenome (GOLD analysis project Ga0164318, IMG submission 113734) | Subseafloor sediment microbial communities from Guaymas Basin, Gulf of California, Mexico - Guay9, Core 4571-4, 0-3 cm | ecosystem: Environmental > Aquatic > Marine > Hydrothermal vents...
GACGGTCTCTTTTTATTATTCCCATAAAAAAAACCGAGTAAAACCCGGTTTTAAAAAATCAAATCAATCAACTAATCTAAAATTTATGCAATAGCTATAAGCTTTTTAAGCTTTTGCTCTTCTTTCTTTTTGGGTATTTCTAATCGTAATATACCATCTTTTTGCTCGGCTTTAATAGCTTCACCATCAACAGTTTTTGGTAAACTAAAAGAACGACTAAAAGACTCTATTGAATATTCTTTTCTCCATTCTAAATCATCATCTTTTGGTTCAACTTCTGCTGAAATGGTTAATACGTTATCGTCCAATTCAATGTTGATTTGCTCTTTTGTATATCCGGGGATTAACAAATCTAATTCAAAATACTTGTCTGTTTCTCCAATATTTACTGCAGGCTCATAAGTTGAACGATTAAATTCACCCTCAAAAAAATGATTCAATAAATTTCCAAATGTTGGTTCGTTGTTAAATTTCACTAAACGTAACATGATATTTCCTTTCTTTAATTAATTTTATTATTTAATGTTTTTTACCCTTGTTTCTTTTCCTTTTTTCAAATTTTATACCAACATGATATTTGTGACTATTTGTCAATAATTATAAATACCGCCTGACTATTTGGCATATTATATGTTTTGTTTTTTATTTATGACTAACGATTCTTTGATTACCTTTGTTGAGATTTATGCAAAAGATTAAAACCGAGAGTGGTAAAAAAATATTAGATTCTCTAAAACCAAGCCGGATTATCTTACCTATTGTTATTGGTTTAGGAGTAGCGGCTTATTTATTATTTAGGAATTTTGATGTTGATCAGTTTTCTTTTTTTCAATGGTCAGCGGGGGCAGCATTATGGATTTTTGTCGCAATATTAATGATGTTTGTTCGGGATCTGGCTTACATTATCCGTATTAAAATTTTATCAGATTACAAATTAGGTTGGCGTCAGGCTTTTGAAATAATTATGCTTTGGGAGTTTAGTTCGGCAATATCTCCTTCTGTTGTTGGGGGAACCGCACCGGCAATTTATTTTCTTTTTAAGGAAAAAATAAGTGCGGGAAAAAGTACAGCTATTATTTTAACGGCCATATTTTTAGATGAAATCTTTTTCATTATTTCCATACCCATTCTTTTACTTGTTTTTGGAAATAATATTTTTCCTCTTCAAGATCATTTTAGTCAGCTTAAATATTACTTTTGGTTAGGTTACGGATTAATATTTATCTATACGGCACTATTAGGATATGCTATTTTTATAAACCCTTATGTTGTTAAAGCAATATTTAGATGGCTTTTCCGCTTTCCTTTAATAAAACGTTGGCAAGATAATGTTTGTTTATTATCTGATCAGTTAATAGAAACTTCTAAATGGTTTAAGACAAAAAGTTTTTCATTTTGGCTTAAATCTTTTTTTGCTACTGTTGTTGCTTGGACAGGTCGTTATGGAGTAGTTAATTTTATGTTTATGGCGTTCTTTATGGGAAGTTTAGGATTATATGAACATTTGTTAATATATACTCGTCAGTTAAGTATGTGGATATTGCTTTTGGTCACTCCTACACCCGGAGGAAGCGGTTTAGCAGAAATTTTCTTTAGCGATTTTTTAGGTGATTTTATTCCTAATCAAAACTGGGTTGTTCCTATGGCTTTACTTTGGCGTTTAATTACTTATTACCCATATCTATTTATTGGAGCAATTATTTTACCACGTTGGGTAAATAGAGTGTTTCGTAAGAAAAAAAACTAATTTATTTTATTTTTTTCTATCCACTGATCGTGAAAAGATTTTTCGGCAAAAGGAGGAAATTTTCTGTTATTTCCCCAAAGTTTTTTTATGAAAAGCGAAATGAAAAAATTCTTTGTTTTAGAACTAAAAAAATCAAACCATTTTCTTTTCATTAAAAATTTAGTGCTTCCTTTAACCGCCACTCTTTCTATTGTTGTAGTATATTTTTGAGCAACAGCATCACGACGATTTAATAATAATAAATCGTGTAGAGGAATATTAACCGGACAAACTTCCGTACAGGCACCACAAAGTGTAGAAGCAAAACTTAAGTGTTTATAATCCTTCATACCCAATAACCAAGGCGAAATAACAGAACCTATGGGTCCGCTATAGGTTGCTTCATAAGTATGTCCTCCAATATTTTTATATACGGGACAAACATTTAAACAAGCTCCACAACGAATACAAGATAATGCAATTCTTTGTTCTTCTTGTGCAAGCAGTTCGCTACGTTTATTATTTAAAATAATCACATAACTCTCTAAGGGTCCGTCTTTTTCATTAGCTTTTTTCGGACCGCTAATAATACTATTGTAAACAGTCATACGCTGACCTGTTCCGTGACTGCTTAATAATGGCCAAAAAATATCTAAATCGTTTATACTTGGTATTATTTTTTCTATTCCCACAATAGCGATATGAACAGGTGGCATAGACATGCTTAAAACACCATTACCTTCATTTTCTGTAAGCGCAATAGATCCCGTATCTGCAATTAAAAAATTAGCTCCTGTAATACCAATATCAGCATTATAAAATTTTTCTCTGAGTTTTAATCTTACTTTGTTTGTAATTTCTTCAGGACTCAAATTTTCATTCCACCCCATTTTTTCATTAAACAAAAGAGCTATATCCTCTTTTGATTTATGCATAGCCGGAGTAACAATATGATAGGGTTTTTCGTTGGCTAACTGAACAATATATTCTCCTAAATCTGTTTCTAATGATTCTATTCCATTTTTTTCAAGAAAGGCATTAAGTTCTATTTCTTCGGTAGTCATCGATTTCATCTTAACTACATGCTCGGCTTTATGTGTTTTTATAATTTTAAGCACTTCGTTTTTAGCTTCTTCAGCGTCAACTGCCCAAATAACCTTACCACCATTTCTTGTAAAATTTTGTTCAAATTCTATTAAATATTGATCTAAATCGTTAATTACTTTTATTTTAATATTAGCGGCTCTGTTTTTGGCTAAGTCTAAATTATCATATTGCAACAATCCCTTTTTAAAAGCTTCATTATACCTTCCTATGTTAAAATTTATCTTCTTTCTGTGCTCCAGATCAAAGGCCTTTAGTTTTGATTCTTTTAAAAAATTTTCTGCAACTAGCGACATATTTTTCTTTCAATTAAAGAGTTTGTGAAATTTTTTTAACACGTGTATTATGTCTGCCACCTTCAAATTCAGTATTTAAAAATACTTCTATCATTTTCCAGGCAATATCAAAATCTACAAATCTACCCGGAATAGAAATAATATTAGCATCATTATGTAAGCGTATAAGTTTTGCTTGTTCTACCGACCAGCATAATCCGGCTCTAACACCGGCATATTTATTAGCCGTAATTTGAGCACCATTTCCGCTTCCGCACATAATTATTCCAAGAGGGTAAACGCCTGTGTCTATAGCTTTAGCAAGTGGATGAATTATATCGGGATAATCTACACTTTCTTCAGAAAAAGTACCAAAATCTTTTACTTTAAAACCAGCTTTTTGAAGTTTATCAATTAAAAATTCTTTCATCGCAAAGCCTCCATGATCAGAAGCAATTGGAAGTGTAATGGTTTTATCTATCATTATATTTTTTTTGCAAATTTAAAGATATTGCTTAGCTAAGCTTTGTAAATACTTAAAAATAATTTATATGTACTTTATTTTCAATAAAAATACACAATTAATAAAAACACTCTTAACATAATGTTCATTTCCTGTTAATAATTGTTTATAAATTGTCTTTTATTAACAAGCCTCCTACATTATTCTATAAAACATAAAACTTATACTATTTTATTCAGATTTATTACTGACTTATAAACAATTTGAAATACAATTTTTATCTATTACTTTTTAACTTTATTAATATTAACACTATGTTTATAAGGTTTAAAATATTTTAATAATCAACTATATACTAAAAATAAAATGGTTAATATTTTGTGTGTTTTTTTAATATACAAGCTTTGAGAAAAAAGTTTTACAGCTATTCACAGCCTATAATAATAATAATAGTTCTTTATTTAAATTTAAACATATTTATATGCTGTTCATAAAATCAAAAGATGATAAAATTAACAACATTCATCAAATAGTTTTGTTTAAGTTTGCATCAAATATACAAAGCAATGATTGATTACGTTCAGGAAATAAAAAGATTAAAAAAAGAGAAAAATGCTATAATTCTTGCGCATTATTATCAAATACCTGAAATACAAGATATAGCAGATTATATTGGAGACAGTTTAGGTTTAGCTCAGGCTGCAGTGCAAACAAAAGCTGATATAATTGTTTTTGCCGGTGTTCATTTTATGGCCGAAACAGCAAAAATGCTTAATCCAAATAAAATGGTATTATTGCCTGATTTAGAGGCTGGTTGTTCTCTTGCCGCTTCTTGTAATGCTGTTGATTTTGCAAAATTTCGCGCAAAATACCCTGACCATATTGTATTGTCTTATATTAATTGTACCGCTGATATTAAAGCATTATCTGATGTAATTGTTACTTCGGGAAATGCTGTTCAAATTGTAGAATCTTTTCCGAAAAATCAAAAAATAATATTTGCGCCGGATAAGAATTTAGGAGCTTATATAAACAGAATTACTAATCGAAATATGGTTTTGTGGGATGGTGTATGCGAAGTACATAATCAACTTAAAACAGAAACAATTATAAAATTAAAACAGCTTAATCCCGAAGCAAAAGTTGTAGCTCATCCCGAATGTGATGGACCTATTTTGGCATTAGCCGATATGATAGGATCAACAACAGCTATGCTTAAGTATACAGAAAATACAAATTTTGAAAAATATATTATAGCTAGCGAAACGGGTATTTTACATAAGATGCAGAAAAATTCGCCACAAAAGAAATTTTTGGTTGTTCCTGCAGACGAAACATGTAATTGTAATGATTGTCCTTATATGAAACTAAATACTATGGAAAAATTGTATTTAGCTATGAAAAACGAATCACCGAATATTGAATTATCGAAAGAGCTAATAGAAAAAGCTAAAAAGCCAATTATTAGTATGTTAGATATTTCTAAGAAATTAGGATTGATATAAAAAATCCCGATAGTTAGTAAACTGTCGGGATTGAAATCTTGAATTTAATAAATGTTAAATTATACTAATTTAACATTTACTGCATTTAATCCTTTTTTTCCTTCTTGAAGTTCAAAAGATACTTCATCGTCTTCTTTAATGTCATCAATTAAACCGGATACGTGAACAAAATATTCTGTACCTGATTCATTGTCTTTAATAAAACCATAACCTTTGGTGGTGTTAAAAAACTTTACTGTTCCTGTATTCATAATAATTTATTGATAAATAGTTAATTCACAAAGTTATACTTTTTTTGAAATACTTTGCTTAATTTTTTTATTTCTTAAAATAAAACATTTTTTCTATTTAAATTCGCCGCTCAAAAAAAATAGAATATGTCAAAAATAACTATCAGTCTAAGCCTTTTAATTTCTCTTTTTATTGTTGGATGTTCAAGTACTTCAACTTTAAATAAACAAACAGATAAAGCAAAACAAGCCTATATTAATGGTGACTTTGAAACAGCTTTTACACTTTATAATACTTTTATTGAGCAACGTAAAAGTTCAAATAAAGAAATTAGTGGAGAAATATATAGTACAGCAGCAAAGTCTGCTTTTGAATTAAATAAATTAAAAGTTGCAGAAGGTCTTTTTAAGCAAGCTTATTATAAAGATTATGCTGATGCCGATATGTATGCGGATATGATTAGCATTTATAGAAGTATAGATAATTTGTCTAAAGAAATAGATGCTTTGGAATATTTTACACTACATTTTTCTGATGATTCTCGCTTTACCGATTTAAATATGCGACTTTTTGAAACCTATATTGAAAGTGAAAATTGGGATAAAGCAGTTCAAAAATGGGCTGATTTTAGCGCAGAAACTAAAGCGAATGTTAAAGCTATGGAATTATATTTAGTAGCTCAAACTAAGCTCGAAAATTATAAGGAGGCAGATAAATTAGCAATTGATATTTTAAAAAAGAACGCTAAAAGTGAGGTGGCTTTAGAGCGTATGGCTGATAAATATTTCCAGAAAGCGGAAAATCGTTATCAAAAAGAAATGACTGCGTATGAAAAAAACAAAACTATTAAGCAATATAATATTATGCTTAAAGCTTTAGATATTGTAACTGTCGATTTTAAAAAATCATTAAAGTATTACGAAAAACTATATAAGATGTATCCATCTAAAAAGTACGCCAAAAAGATGGCTAATATTTATGCTCGTTTTCAAGACAAGAAAAAATCCGATTATTATCGCAGACTATCTAAATAATATCGACATATCAAAATATCAACAAGTCTCTTATTGATTATTTTTAAATAAAATTAGAGCTTCTTTTATAAATTCATCATTTTTTGCAAATACCGGATAGAAACCATCTTCAAATAGATTTCGTGAAATTTCTGCCTTTAAAAGAGTTAAAATATAAGGTTTTGAATTTTTTATATCTTTGGTTTTCGGTTTAAGTTTTTGTACATCAGTTAATTGTATTAACTGTTTCAATAATATTTCATCTTTATTAAAGCCCAACATAAACTCATCGACGGTTTTAAAACGTTCTAATTCTTTTCTGTTTTTATCAACATAATCAAAAGCGAATTGATAAATGATAGACTGACTTAATAATTGGTTATAAAAAGAAAAGTTTATACTTGTATCGGCAGCAATAAAATGATCTGGCCAAATACCTCCTCCACCATAAACCGTTTTTCCCTTAAGGGTTTTAAATTTTAAAGAATCGTTTATTAAAGAGCTGTCGGGAGCCAGTAAAGATTCGGAAATAATTCGATGATAATAATCGTTATAATAGTCTGCTTTGCCATTTTTATAAGGACGCTGAATACTTCTACCACTTGGTGTGAAATAATGTGCTACCGTTAAACGAACGGCTGATCCGTCCCTATAATTTGTTTGTTCCTGAACAAGTCCTTTACCAAAGGAGCGTCTTCCTACTATTATTCCTCTGTCGTTATCTTGGATTGCTCCGGCAACAATTTCCGAAGCAGAAGCGGAATTTCCGTCTATTAAAACTATTAAATCTCCATTTTTGAACGAAGTATCGTCAGACGCTCTGTAAATTTGTTTTTTTCTATTCCTTCCTTCGGTATAAACAATTAGTCGATCCTTTTCTAAAAATTGATCGGCAATATAAATGGCAGCACCAAGGTAACCCCCTCCATTTCCGCGTAGGTCGAGGATTAATTTAGACATTCCTGAATCGTTTAGAATTTTCATTGCCTCATCAAACTCATCTATTGTACTTGCAGAAAAACGACTTAGTTTAATATATCCAACCTCTTTATTAAGCATAAATTTGGCGTCGATACTGTATGTTGGAATGGCGGCTCTTTCTAAAGAAAAAGGTATTAAATTTTTTTCACCTTTTCTTTTTATCCAGAGATTTACTAACGAACCCCTCTCACCTTTTAATATTTTTTGTATATCTAAACTATTATAATTTTTTCCGGCTAAAGTATCTTTATTTGCTATTATTATTCTGTCGCCAGCTCGTATTCCGGCTTTTTTTGACGGACCGTTTTCTAAAGGTAGAATTATTACAACGGTATCATGCACCATTCTGAACTGAACTCCAATACCATCAAATTTACCCAAAAGCGGATCGTTAGCAGCATTAAACTCTTCTTCGCTTATGTAAATAGAATGAGGATCGAGATTATCTAACATCGCTCTAATAGAAGTTTCTTCTATTTTTTGAATATTAACGCTATCAACATAATCACTTTCTATGTAGTGTATAATATTGTTTATTTTATTATCGCCATCAGCAAATGATGAATTATTTTTTTTCATCATCGACTGTCCGAGAAGGATTCCCAAAAGAAAGATAAGTACAAAATAAAACGGATAATATGATTTATTTTTTAGCATAATTGTAATTTTAAAAAAACAAAAATACGTGCTTTTTCAATAGAATAAGTTTTAATGCGCCAAATCCATCTTTTTGTTTAATACTTTTATATTTTTGCAGACTAAAAATTGTAATATGCAAACTTGGTTTAGTTGTAAAGTAAAATATCAAAAGATTGACGATCATGGTAAGATGAGTCGTGCCTCGGAAAATTATCTTGTCGATGCAATAAATTTTACTGAAGCGGAAAAACGTATCTTCGAGATTATGGAGCAATACGTGAGTGGAGATTTGGAAGTTGTTGGTATTTCACGAACAAATTTTACCGAAATTTTTAATTACGAAGATGGGCAATATTGGTATAAGGCTAAGGTTGGATGGAGTATTTTTGATGAAAATAGCAGTAAAGAAACTAAAGTCAATAATCAAATGTTAGTTGCTGCCAATTCTGTTAGAGATGCTTATGATCGTATTTCTGAAAATATGGAAACTATGTTGGTTCCTGTTGAAATAACCGCAGTTGCTTTAAGTCCTATTTTAGATGTATTTCCTCTTTTTGATTCAGAAGAAACGGATGACGATAAAGTAGAAAATACGCAAGAGCAGAAGTAATAAATTTTTTATAGAAACGGTAACCTATTTTTCTATTTTATGTATAAGAGTTAAAAGTCACTTTGATTTATTATTAGTACTGACAAGTTTTAAAAACCATGTTTAAACATAAAAAAATACAGATCAACTCAAGCCTTACCGAGCTTTATAAAATTGAGGAATTCGTCGAAAGTATTTCAGATGTATTTAACATCAATAATAACTATTATTCTACTATTCTTATTAGTTTAGACGAGGCTGTTCGGAATGCGATAGAACATGGTAATAAGTTTGATGAGAATAAAAAAGTTGAAATTTCTTTTGTCAGTACTAAAGGAGAGTTAATTTTTTCTGTTAAAGATGAGGGAAAAGGTTTTAATCTTACTGATATTCCAGATCCAACTAACCCTAAATTGGATGATAATCAGGAAGTTGGTAAAGGTTTGTTTTTAATGGCGCAGCTAAGTGATGATTTAAAGATTAATGACGAAGGAAATAGAATCTCACTTTATTTTAAAGTTTCCAGTATTAATAAAGAGTTAGCGATAAAAAGAGTTTCTGCCTTGAAATCCTTTTTCCAAGAACATAAACATAGAGTTAAAGCTTAATAGTGGATTCCCGTATTTTTTTTAACGACAATACTCAAACTCTCGATATTGATGAGTTAAATTCCTTACGTTCCTGGATAATTTTTGCAGCTAAAACCGAAGGTTACTTTGTTGGTGAGTTGGGTTTTATTTTCTGTGATGATAAATGTTTACACAACATTAACGTTAATTTCTTAAATCACGATACTTATACCGATGTAATTACTTTTGATTACGGAAATAATACATCTATTGAAGGAGAAATTTATATTAGTTTGGATAGAGTTCGTGAGAATGCTACTAAATTTAACGTAAAAGTTTCTCACGAAATACGACGTATTATTATACATGGTGTATTACATCTATTAGGTTATGAGGATAAAAACCCTAAGGATAAAAATCTCATGACTTCCAAAGAAGATTATTATCTATCTTTGCAGTCTGATTCTGAATAGTTTTTTCGTAAGATTTTATACATCTCTCATATTCAGTTATTTATAATAAACGTTTCACGTGAAACAATGAAAAATGTTTGAAAAATATGATGTCATAGTTGTTGGTGCGGGGCATGCCGGCTCTGAGGCTGCTGCTGCTGCTGCAAATCTTGGTTCAAAAACACTGCTTATAACTATGGATATGAACAAGATAGCACAAATGTCTTGTAATCCTGCTATGGGAGGTATTGCTAAGGGGCAGATAGTAAGGGAAATTGATGCGCTTGGGGGTTATTCAGCCATTGTTACCGATAGAAGTATGATACAATTTCGCATGCTCAATCGCTCAAAAGGACCTGCAATGTGGAGTCCACGCGCTCAAAGCGATAGGATGAAATTTTCTGAAGTGTGGCGAGAAATGTTAGAGAAAACCGAAAATTTAGATTTTTGGCAAGATACTGTTATAGGTTTGATTGTTGAGAATAAAACTATAATCGGACTAAGAACACGGATGGGGCAAACAATTTTTGCAAAATCTGTAATTCTTACCGCAGGCACTTTTCTTAATGGTAAAATGTTTATTGGTGAAACGGTATTACATGGTGGTCGTATGGGAGAAGCTGCGTCTGTTGGAATTACGGAAGATTTAATTAAACTTGGTTTTAGAGCTGATCGCATGAAGACGGGTACACCCGTAAGGATTGATGGAAGGACTATAAATTTTTCTAAGCTCATTGAACAGCCCGGTGACGAGAAAGTGGGAAAATTCAGTTATTTACAAACACCCAAACTCGAAAAACAAAGAAGTTGTTATCTTGCTTACACAAGCGAAACGGTACATGAAACCCTGAAATCCGGTTTTGATTTATCTCCTATGTTTACCGGTAGAATTGGAGGTGTTGGACCTCGTTATTGTCCATCTATTGAGGATAAAATCGAAAGGTTTTCAGATAAAGATAGTCATCAATTATTTGTAGAGCCTGAAGGTTGGTCAACCATAGAATATTATTTAAATGGGTTTTCTTCCAGTTTACCTGATACTGTACAATTTGATGCATTAAGACAAATTCCCGGATTTGAAAATGCAAAGATATTCCGACCCGGTTATGCAATAGAATATGATTATTTTCCACCTGAACAACTTGATTTTACCTTGGAAACAAAATTAATTTCCGGTTTGTATTTTGCAGGACAAATTAATGGAACAACCGGTTATGAAGAAGCGGCAGCTCAAGGTATAATGGCAGGAATAAATGCTGCTCTAAAAATCCAAAACAGAAAGCCGTTTATATTGGGCCGTTCAGAAGCCTATATTGGAGTTTTAATTGATGATCTTATTACCAAAGGCGTTGATGAGCCGTATCGTATGTTTACTTCTCGTGCTGAATACAGAATATTACTTAGACAAGATAATGCAGATCTTCGTTTAACAAAAAAGGCTTATTCTATTGGTTTGGCATCTGAAGAACGGTTTAAGCGGGTTAATATTAAAGCTGAATCCGTTGCTTTAATTACTAAATTTTGTCAAAAAACATCGGCTTTGCCGGAGGAAGTTAAAGAATATTGTATTGAATCAGGAACTCAACCTATTGCTCAGAAAACAAGGATTGAACAATTATTATTACGTCCACAATTACATCTTAAGGGTTTAATAGAAAATATAGCCGTACTTAAAACTTTTGTGGAATCACATCCGGAATTCGATACGGAAATTTTAGAAGAAGCCGAAATTCAAATCAAGTATTCAGGCTACATAAAAAAGGAAAAAGAGATTGCGGCTAAACTTCAGAAGTATGAGGAGATTGAATTACATGCCGATTTCGATTATCAAAAACTACAATCAATTTCTTATGAGGCCCGAGAAAAATTAAGCGCAATTAAGCCAAGAACTATTGGACAAGCATCAAGAATCAGCGGCGTTTCACCTTCCGATATTTCCGTTTTATTGGTATTTTTAGGACGATAAAATTAAAGGTTTCACGTGGAACATAAAATGGAAAACATAAGCATTTGTCCTATTTGTAAAAGCGAAAAGATTAAAGAGCATCTTAAAGTAAAAGATTATTTTCTTAGTCAAGAATCTTTTATAATTCAGAAATGTGAAACTTGTGGTTTTCAATTTACCAGTCCACGACCTTCAAAAAAAGCCGTAAGCACATATTACAAATCAGAAAATTATATTTCACACTCCAACAAAAGCAAAGGTATGTTTGCGGGTTTATATCAAATTGCTCGTAAAATAAATTTGGAATCTAAATACAAAATTATAAAAAAACATGCGGTAGTTGGAAATGTACTCGATATCGGCAGCGGTACAGGTCACTTCTTAAATTATCTGCAAAATAAGCAATGGAAAACTCAAGGGATAGAACCGAATGAGGATGCTGCAAAATTTGCACGCGCAAATTTTAACTTACAAGTCGATTCCGAACAAAAATTAAGCGCATTAAAAAATAATTCTTTCGATTTAATAACAATGTGGCATGTTTTAGAGCATGTTCATGATTTGAATAATCGTATGATAGAATTAAGTCGATTAATAAAGCCGGACGGGCTGTTAATACTGGCTTTACCTAATCCCGAATCCTTTGATGCAAATTATTATGTTAAATACTGGGCGGCCTATGATGTGCCTCGACATCTTTATCATTTTACGAAAAAAGACGTTCAGCGTCTTGCAGAAAAGCATAATTTTGAAATAAAAAGAATCTACCCAATGAAATTAGATGCTTTTTACGTGTCTTTACTTTCTGAAAAATATATAGGAAAAAAATGGGGCGCAATTAGAGCATTCTTTATTGCTTTGCTTTCAAATAGCAAAGGTTCATCAAAAAAGTTGAATACTTCCTCATTAATTTACATTTTAAGTCCAAACAAGGGCTAAATTTTAGATTTAAGCGATTTTCTATACCCGGAATGTTAATATATCTTTATTTTGAGAAAGTAAAAGAGAAAAGATGCGTTTTGTAAGTGTGTCAAAATCAGCAAGTTATAAGCGCTAAAATACCAATAATGTAAATTTTCCGGCATTTCAGACCCTTAAACATTGCCCGGGTCAATAATTTGTATTTCCTTTACGGGTTATTTAGAATTAATATAAATAAGTATGTTACATAAAATTCAAAGTATAAGAAACCTGACCGACTCGGTTTATATTATCCGAATGGATAAAAATAATTTTGAGTTTCGTTCGGGACAATATTTAAGTTTGGGTTTGCCTGATGACATAAATATGCGAGAATATTCCATTTATAGCGGAACAAATGATCCTTTTTTAGAAGTTTTGATAAAAGAAGTGCAAGAAGGTGATGTATCAATTATTTTAAAAAAGACAAAAATTGGACAAATGCTTAATGTGGAGGGACCATATGGTTTTTTCACTTTGAAAGAGAAGGATATTGAAAATAAAGCCTTTCTTTTTCTTGCAACAGGAACAGGAATTTCGCCGTTTCATAGTTTTGTTAAATCTTATCCCAAATTGAATTATAAGCTTATACATGGTGTACGTTTGTCTTCGGAAACTTACGAAAAAGAGGCTTACTCAAACGGGCATTATTTCTCGGCAGTAAGCAAAGATAAAAAAGGGGATTTTAATGGTCGTTTAACAACTTATTTGAAAACGCTAAATCCCAAATCCGGAACGCTTTGTTATCTCTGTGGAAATGTAGATATGATTCACGATGCTTACGATATACTACAGGAAAAAGGAATTCCAGTTGATCAAATTCATTCTGAGGTATACTTTTAGGGAAGACTGAAAGAGAAAAAGGGGAAGAAGTTGAAAGATGCCGAGATCGTCTATGAATAAATCCTTCATACCGATCCGTTGGTAGATGGAGAGATATCTCAAAAAAAAATCTCTCTTTCGTCTCGTTGTTATCGGGACTTCGTCGAGGGAAACGCGGTCTTAGTTGAGATATGGTTTTTTTTGATTTGAATTATTACTTAGAGCCAAGCCATAAATGCAGTACGTTATTTATGAATTTAACTATCTTTGAATAAAATGTTTTAAAATAAAATATATGTTGAATATAGCTCTATTTGGTCCTCCGGGTGCGGGAAAAGGAACGCAATCGGAATTTTTAATTAAGAAATATAAACTTTATTATATCTCAACTGGTGATATTTTAAGAAAAGAAATCAAGCAAAAAACCGAATTGGGTCTTCAGGCTAAGAACATTATAGAAAACGGTGGTTTAGCTCCCGACGAAATTATAGTTCAAATTATAGAAAAAACGATTAAAGAAAACCCCGATTCTAAAGGTTTCTTATTTGATGGGTTTCCGAGGACATATATTCAGGCGTATATTCTCGAAGGCTTAATGATAAAGCTTAATACAACACTAAATTGTTTAATAAGTTTAGATGTTAGCAAAGAAGAATCGGTAAAACGATTATTGATTCGAGCTGAAAGCTCCAAACGTAAAGATGATAACGAAATTGTAATCCGTAAACGATTAATAGAATACGACAATAAGACAAAACCCGTACTTCAGTTTTATAAAGAACGCGGAATTTATTTTCCTGTTAACGGCTTGCAAACTATTGAAAAAGTGAGTAGGGATATTGATGAAATTGTGCAAAAGGAACTTCATAAAAGTTTGTTTAATATGGTTTTGTTTGGTTATCCCGGATCGGGAAGGGGGTCGCAAGGAAAAGCATTGGCAAAAAAATACGACTTAGAATTTGTTGCTACCGGTTCTATGCTTGATCAAGAAATAAAAAACGGAACGCTTATCGGCAAACAAATAAAAAGTATTTATGAGAGTGGACAGCTCGTTCCGGATCATCTTGTTGTTCAGCTTATCGAAAAAAAATTAGAAGAATCTAAAAGAGTAAAAGGTTTTATTTTTAAAGGCTTTCCTCGTACTTTGGTTCAGTCATATATATTAGATGGTTTACTTAAAAAACATAATTCTTCGGTTTCTATGGTTATAGATATTGAAGTGCCAACATTAGAATTAATACGTCGTCTTGATGCTCGTAGTAAAACCGA
>Ga0164318_10003714_pt1 | contig 14543 bp, 18 predicted proteins | sample GuaBasSedimGuay9_FD_113734 | JGI IMG/M metagenome (GOLD analysis project Ga0164318, IMG submission 113734) | Subseafloor sediment microbial communities from Guaymas Basin, Gulf of California, Mexico - Guay9, Core 4571-4, 0-3 cm | ecosystem: Environmental > Aquatic > Marine > Hydrothermal vents...
AGAAGCCTTTGATGCAAAATGATGTTTATGATTTGCTAATCATTTCTCCTTCTGAATTCTCAGATGCTTTACAAGCTTTAGTTGAGCATAAAGAAAACCATGGAATAAAAACAAAGTTGGTTACGCTAAATGAAATTTATAATGGCGCTTATTTCACCAGCAAAGGAAGAGATGATGCTGAGAAGGTAAAATACTTCATTAAGGATGCCATTGAGCAATGGGGAATAAAGTATGTTTTGCTGGTTGGTGGAAGACATGGTGGATTAACACAGCAAAAGTGGTGGTGTCCAGTGAGATACACAAATTTAGATGATGGAATCAATTGGGAAACGGGATATCTAAGCGATTTATACTTTGCTGACATTTACAAATATGAAGGAAATGAGACAGTATTTGATGACTGGGATAGTAATGGTAATGGCATATATGCTGAGTGGTGGATAATGGGCAAAGATACTCTAGATTTTTATCCAGATGTTTATGTTGGTAGACTTCCAGCAAGAAACAAATTTGAAGTAACAAATATGGTTGAGAAAATAATAAATTATGAGACAACAACATATGGGCAACAATGGTTCAAGAAGATAGTAGCTGTTGGAGGAGATACATTTCCAGGAGAGGATGACCCCTACTATGAAGGGGAGTTAGCTACTTCAAAATCAGTAGAATATATGCAGGGATTTGACGCCGTTAAACTTTACACCTCTGACCATACTCTTGGAAATGCAAATGATGTCATCAATGCTGTTAGGCAAGGATGTGGCTTTTTGAACTTTGAAGGACATGGAAATCCAATGGGATGGGCAACTCATCCTCCACATGATGAAAATACATGGATTGATGGTCTGAAGGTACAGGAAATGCATCAACTTTCCAATAAAGGCATGTATCCTGTTTGCGTCGTTGGAGGATGTCATAACAGCCAGTTCAATGTAAGCCTTCTCAACCTCCTAAAAATATACGAAGGTTACCAAGAATGGTACAGCTATATATACAAAGGGGAAATGAGTCCAGAATCCTGGAGCTGGTGGATAGTTAGGATGGCAGAAGGAGGAGCAATAGCATCCATAGGCTGCACAGGCTTAGGATATGGAACCATTGGAGACTTTGATGGTGATGGCATACCAGATTGCATACAATATCTGGGAGGATTCATTGATAGCGAATTTTTCAGAGTATATGCTCAAGAAGGAAAAGATATTCTTGGAGAAGCATATGGAACAACATTAACAAATTACATTGCAAAATTCCCACCGATGGAAGACAAAATAGATGCGAAGACAGTGCAGGAATGGGTATTGATGGGTGACCCAAGCCTGAAAATAGGTGGCTATCCCAGCTAACCCTTTCTCTTTTATTTTGTTAATACCTCTACCCCATTTTTTTTGACCAATACATCATCCTCTATCCTTATACCAAAATTTTTGAGATATATTGCAGGCTCGACTGCTAAAATCATATTTTCTTTCATAATTTCATCATTTTTTTCATTAATGGAAAATCCATCATGGGGGGAGAGACCTAGGGAATGACCTAGGGAATGAATCATTTTTTTAAATCCTTTTTTTATAAAAAATTCATTTACAGATTTTGCAACATCTCCTGCCTTTACTCCTTCTCCCATCATATCCAAAGCAATGAATTTTCCTTCCTTTACAACATCATATACTTCCCTTTGCTTTTTGGATACAAATGTCCTTGTTACATCAGAGCAATAATTTTTATATGCTGCTCCAAAGTCACACAATACAGGCATGACAAATTTTTTCTTTACGCTTTTATGGTGAGGGCGAGCAGAATTTTTTCCGAAGGCAACAATGGTATCAAAAGCAGGGGATGCATTTTCCTTTTCCATCATGTAATTTATTTCCGCCTTCACATCACATTCCCTTATATTAGAATCAAATAAGGAATATAGCCGTTCCGCAATTGATGCAGAGATATTACATGCTTTTTTTATATTTTTTATTTCTTCTTTATCTTTAATCAAACGCGCTTTTGCTATTGCCTCCCACACATCAAAAAATTTTGCTTTTGGGAATAATTTCTTTAAATTCCTATATTCCTTATATGTAAGCTTGTCTCCATTAACCCCTATTTTTTCTCCAGAAACTTTCTCCTTAATAAGGCGATTTCTTTCATTAACATCCTGAAATACGCTTGCATTTGCAATTCCCTCCTCAAGTTTAGGACATATTATTTCATAATCCCCACTGGGATATGCTATTGCTATAGAGTTTTCAAATAAACCCTCTGTCACTCCCGTTATATAAAAAAATGTTTTATCGCCGCTCATACCGGTGGATATAAGGATTATGTCTACCCCCTCTTCTAAATTTTCAAATATTTTTTTGATTCTTTCCCTCATTTTTAATCTCCCATAGCATATTACTTAATTCCACAATTTGTTCAGGAGAGAGATGACCGATCCTCTCCTCCCCGAAAGGTATCCTTTTTATATCTTCCTTTTTCATCAATCCATTATTCACCAATACATTCTTTATCTTTTTCCTTCTCTGGGAAAAAAGTGATTTAACAACATGTGCAAAAAATCTTTCATCTTTTACCGGAAATTTCATTTTTGTCTGCTTCACTCTTACAATGCAAGAACTTACCTTTGGTTTAGGCGAAAATGCTGAGGGAGGTACAATTTCCAAGATTTCCCAATCGGCATGGACGGATGCCATTATAGAAAGGCGGGAATAATTTTTTTCACCTGGTTTTGCTACCAATCGTTCAGCAAATTCCTTTTGATACATGATTACACCAATATCAAAATCAGTTTCAAGCAACTTAAAAGTGAGGGGAGATGATATCTGGTATGGAATGTTTGCTATGATTTTATTGAATTCAATTTTTTCCAAATCTACTTTTAAGACATCTCCCCATATTACCTCCACACCTTTAATATTATTTAAGTAGGAAGAAAAACGCTCATCAATCTCTACCGCTATTACCTTTCCTGCCTTTTCAGCAATTTTTTTTGTGAGTATGCCATACCCTGGACCTATTTCTAATACAATATCTTCTTTTTTTACATTGGCATAAAAAACTTGTCTTTCAGCAATAGATTCATCAATCAAAAAATTTTGTCCACGCATACTATGTTCTTATAGGAGGACGTGTAAAAAGCCTGTATTTTTGGTGAGCGTCCATTAACTCTTCCTCCACCCTTCTTGCAATTAATTTCTCAGGATGGTGAAGGTTTTTTACACGTGTACACATATCCTCAAAACTTTTGAAAGGCATTTTCTTCCTTTCCTCCACAATTTCCTGCATAGTCTTTTTCCCAAGCCCGGGAAGAAGTTCCAGTGCATGATACCTTGTTGATATGGCAGGACATTCATTGTAAAATTTCACGAATCGCTCTTCATTATTTTTAATTATATCCAAAATAATGTAAAACAATTCTCCATGGGCAGCAGCCGTTAAGTCTTCATAATTAATTCTTCCCTTTACCTTTGCTATTTTATCTCTCTTTTCCTTCTCCTTTCCCACGTATACCCTTTCTCCGATAGCAAGAGTAACATTGGGCTTCGGAATTAACTCAAGTAGCGTAAATTGATTTTCCCCCACTCCATACGCCAATGCTCCTTTTCTATATCCAGGTTTTCCTGATGATAAATAATCCAAAATATAGACATAATCTTCCATTTTCCTCCTTATAAATATTCCTTAATTATTTCTAAAATTTTCTTTTTCCCTTCATCAGATGGCATAACTGTTTCCTTTGCAAAAATTGCCATCAGCTCCTCCTCATCTTTCGGAAGGAGGTCTGCAATTTTATATGCCTGCTTTTCGTTAACTCCATCTACTTGCATAATTTTCTTTATCAAATCCTTTGTTTTCTTGGCAGAGAGTTTTACTACCTTTTCGGCATGCTCCAGCGCAATTTTTTGCTCTCTTGTGAGTTCTCTCTCCTTTCCAAGCTTCATAAGCATTTCTTTTACTTCTGCCAGAGAAACAATTTTCATATCACACCTTCCTTAAATGTTCTGGGCGGGCGATAATATGTTTTATTTTTCTTCCATCTCTTATTTTTACAGCATATGCATCCCCTCTCTTCCCTTCGATATCTCCTGTTTTTCCATGAAAGCGCGGGTGAGGCATACCCTCCTGCACAGAGGGATCAAGAACTATGGAAACTTTTTCTCCTTCTTTAAATTCTTGCAATGCTCTTGTTATACGATTGGCATTTTTTTCCCTAGTCTTTTTCTTTAATATTTGCCTGCTTTTACTTCTGGTTCCCCTCGATCTTTTCACCATTTTTATCACCAATTTTTATTACATCCAATTGTTTGACTTCTATTGCACACCCAGCAATTTCGCTAAGTGAGGGTACAGTCCTTCCTTCATCTCCTGTTATCAGTTCCTTAATGTAAGTGCCGGATTCTGCCTTTATGACAAGCGTTATCTCATTCATTTTTTCCTCTTCTATATATATGTCATGTATTTTTCTTTTCCTTATTTTATCTGCTCTTCTATGACTTACCCTAGATGGCGTTCTTTGATGGATTGTGTAACCCCTTAATGCACGAACTGCTTCATTAATTTTTCCCTTTCTCTCCATTTTTATTATAGCCCTATAAGTTTTATCCCATTTTGCAGATTTTAATCTTTCAATATCTTTCTTCTCTGCCCAACTAAGGTCAGAAACTTCTACCTTTCCTTTTCCGTAATCATTTATCATTTTTTGCAATATTGAAAGATCAATGCTCCTTTTCTTTGGCATCCTTATTTCTAAAATGAAAGGGCGCCCATTACCAAGCATCAAAACATCTATATCCTCCCTTCCTGCCCCATGAAAATATTCCTCTTTTGCTTTTGTTAACTCCATTACCTTAGCAGCAATAATTTCCTCAACGCTTTCTTCATACATTTTTCCTGTATTGTTGCAGTAATCACATCCCAACCCACGGCATTTCCTGCAATACCACTTCGTTTGAGGAATCCCTCTCTTCAATTTTTTGTACCTTCCTGAGATGTAAATGGACCTTACATCCAGCTCAATTACATTATAAATAGTATTTACAATGGCAGTGATATGAGGGCGGATGAAGTCCACTTCTTTTTTTGTTTTCTTTTCCACCAACTTTCCTACTTCCCTATTTATTTCCTGTTTTATAGACTCCCCATAAGGTGTTAAACTTCCAATCTCTGCTTCCTTCCTCAATATATCTTCTTCAACCTTACTACCAATAAGGAATGTATCATATTCATATTCATCTAATGCTTCTATAACCATTTCGCTAAATTTTTCTATTTCATCCATTAATCCATCACACAACCAGCATTCTTCTTTGAAAGGCAATCCAAAATATTCACGAATTTTTTTTCCTCTTTCCCTATTGCTCATTCCATGCCCCACTTTTGCAAATTGTCTTCCTAGGCAGGAATCACATAGGTTATAGGATGCCATTTTTTTTGCTATCTCTTGAATGTCCTTGTTCTCTATTTCTAAGTCCATCTAGGCATGAATGGATGCAAGGGTTAAAATAAATTCGGTATTATTGGTCAAATTTTTTTCCACAGTAGGGGCAAAAAGCATGATCGATGGGCACCATTCTTCCACAATTGAGGCAAGTGCGCTTTTCTTTTATTTTGGGCTTTGACCATGTAATTGCTAATATCCCTCCTATTATCCCAAGAATCATACCTACTAGGAATCCTCCACCACCAAAAATACTTAGTATGGAAAAAATAAGTACTACAGTCCCCCACATCCTACTTTGGCTTGGTCTGTTATAAATCATTATTCCTCCGAGGCTAACAAGTATTCCAAAAATTATTCCCACTATGGAAAATATTATGAGTAATTTACCTATAAATTCAAATGGTAAATCCTCTCCCACTTCTTTCTCCATCTCCTTTTGAAATTTTTCCATAAGAGGTGTTGTTGAAAGAATAAAAACCCCATAAAGGATAATAAGCACTCCTGCTGTGATTGATAAAGCAATGGCAGCTGTTGGCTTCTCAGCCATCTCACTCGCTTTCTTCCTTAGCTTCTTCTTTCTTCTCACCAGGTGCTGCCCCGCAATATGGGCATACATTGTATTTCACTGGATACAATCTCCCGCAATTAAGGCATGTGCGCTTCTCCTCTCTTTCTGGCTTCTTCCAAGCAAGTCCAAGAGCACCTCCAACAATACCTAAAATCATTCCTATGATGAATCCTCCACCAATGATTATGCTCAGCAAGGAAAAAACAAGTACGATTGCTCCCCATGCCTTTGCTTGTCTTGGTTTTGAGTACATCATGATTGCCGCTATTAGAACGATGATTCCAAAAACCAATCCTATTGCAGCAATTGCAACTCCAATTGCAGGGAAGAGCACCCCAATGATTGAGCCTATTGCGGCGTATACCAGTCCATTTATTAATATAAAGATTCCCGCCACAAGAGAGATGACAAATGCTGCTGTTGGCTTATTCTCTGCCATTAAATCACCTCATATTAATACCTTTCCTTATATTTAAAATATGACAATTTTTTTGAATGGATGAAGTAGTTTACCCATACATAATTTTTGCCTCTGGTATCACTTGTTTCTGTGGCTGGGATTCTTTCATAAATTTTTTTAATTGCTGCTCGATAATCTCCGCTTCCTTATACAAAGGCTCTGGGTCTATTTCTATATCTGGAAGCATTTTGTTCACGACTTCCAAAATTTTTGCTGCTGCCTTTGCATCTGGATATTCCATGTGCGTGCCAGCAAGCAAACAAATAACGTTGAATCCCTTTTGCCTTCCCTCGTATAAAAGCACACCTGAAATGCCACCTACCATACCCTCCTGCATTATCTCAACATCATATTTTTTTAAGAAATTTTTTGCTTTTTCCGTACTCGCTATTCCGTAGAGAGGAACGTCCTCCTCCTTTCCTGAATTGAATCCTTCAATGGCAACGATGAATTCACAATTTTTCTTTTCACACCAATCGATTATTTTATTCGCCAAAGGGCGAACTATCGTTGGGACGGGCATGAATTCTGATGTTATGACTATAATCTGCTCACATCTTCCATCTGGTCCACATTTTTTGTCTCCTGCATATATTCTTACTGGTGGGAGAGGGACCCCCTTTGATATAATTGTTACGGGCTGAAAATAGTCAGAAAAAAATGCTCCAATTGTTTCTAAAGATAAAGCATTAATTACGAAACGGGAAGCAATTGTGCCTACTATACCAATTGTTGGAAATCCTGTTACCACTAAAGCATTTGAAATGTCTTTCTTTTTATATTCATATAAAGATATTAAATCATCTTTTGCCATATATGCACAACACCCTTTTTATTATAACTATTTCTGTTGTTTGGCAAGAGAGATTTTTTCAATAAATGCTTCTTCTGGTAAAGCCCCAACAAACTCAAAACTTTCATTTATAACTGTCTTTGGAACACTCATTACATTATACTTATGAGCAAGATGAGGAAACTCTGCTATCTCCACCATATCTGCTCTTATATTATCATTCTCAATTGCTGCTTGGTGGGCAAGATGGACTGCTGAGGGACAATAAGGGCAAGTAGGCGTAACAAAAACTTGTATATGCATTGTTTCATCTATATCAGCTATCTTTTTTTTCAATTCCTCTCCGAGGCTTGTTTCTCCCTTTGATACTTCTATTATGTCTTGAATGAGTGTTGTGAACTCATAGCCAGAGGGAATGCCATAGAAGCGAATGCCATAGTCCTTCTCTCCGATGATTAAAATTGCAGGGATTTTATCCACCCCATATTCATCCGCCTTCTCTTTATCATACACGAAATGGTAAACTTTTGCTTCTATTTTGTTGCTTAGCCCAGCAAGCGTTTCCACTATTTCTCTCGTTTCCATACAAAATCTGCACTCATGCTCCTGCGTAAACATCACCAACTTTACCTCTCCGGAAAGTTTTTCTTCAAATTCCTTCCTTAAATAATCCTTATCCTCATCACTTATCAAAGCCATGAGTAAGCAATCACACCCAATATATAAAATTTGAGTAAAGCTAAAAGATAAAGATTTAAGGGAGATTGCCATTTACCATCATGCAGGCAGTAATACTTGCAGGCGGATACGGCACACGCCTCGCTCCCTTAACTTATAAAAGACCAAAAGCGCTTTTACCCATCCTCAATAAACCAATGCTCCATCATCTCATTTCCTCTCTTCCAAAAGGGACAGATATCATTATTGCTACAAATTATAAAAAAGAGCAAATTGAGGAATATTTTCAGAAGGAAGGAATAAATATAATCATAAATGATGAACCACAGCCCTTGGGAACAGGAGGAGCAACAAAATTTGCAGAGAAATATATCAATGATGCATTTCTTGTTTTAAATGGAGATATCATTTCCTCCCTTAATATAAGAAAATTTATTCAATTTCATAAAAAAAAGAAGGCAACAGCTACCATCTCTCTTTGGCCAGTAAAAAATGTATGGGAATTTGGAGTTGTCGCCATGGAGTCAGATGGAAGAATAATAAAATTTGTTGAGAAACCGAAGAAGGAAGATGCTCCTTCTAATTTAATAAATGCAGGTGCATATTTTTTAGAGCCGGAGGTATTGGATTATATTGAGATAGGAAGGCTGGTCTCGATGGAAAAAGAAATTTTTCCAAAAATAATTGAAGATGGAAAAAGATTTTATGGCTATACTTTTGATGGCTTTTGGATTGACGTTGGTCGTCCCCAAAGTTACATTGATGTAAATAAAATGCTTTTGAAAATGAAAAGAAAAAAATATGTTTCTGGAAAAAAATGCAGAATTGAGGGCATATTAAAAGAAAGTTGCATCGGAGATAACGTAACTATTGAAAAGAAAGCTGAAGTGAAATCGAGCATTATCTATGATAACGTAGTTGTAAAAGAAAATGCTCTTCTTCAAAATTGTATTGTTGCATCAGATTGCATTGTCGGAAAAAATGTTGTAATGAAAAATGTTGTTGTTGGTGATGGAGAAATTATAGAGGATGAAGAATTTTTGGAGGATGCAAAAATATGGAGAAAGCCAATTCCAGATGGCTATCCTGAAAAACAGATAGGGAATCCCTTACAGGAGTAATTTTTTATAATATATTTTATTACTTCACCATGCGTCTGTTCGGAACAAATGGTGTTAGAGGGGTAGCAAATGAAGATATGAATGCAGAACTGGCTTTAAATCTAGGAATGGCGATAGGAACATTTTTTTCTGGCAATATCGCAATTGCAACAGATACCAGGACATCAAATGAAATGTTAAAAAATGCAGTCATATCTGGTTTACTCTCGACAGGATGCGATGTGTATGATGCTAATGTTGCCCCATCTCCAGCCCTACAATATTATGTAAAGATGAGTGAGATGGATGGGGGAGTTATTATTACTGCCTCCCACAATCCTCCTCAATTTAATGGGATAAAAGTTGTGGATGGAGATGGCACAGAACTGGCAAGGGAAAAGGAAAAGAAAATAGAGGAAATTTATTTTCGGAAAGAATGGAGAAAGGAGAGCTGGGAGAAGATAGGGAAAACAAAAGAAATAGATGCTATCCATTCATATATTGATGCCATTGTCTCCTCTGTAAATAGCAAAGAAATCAAAAAAAGAAAATTTACTGTGGTTTTAGATTGCGGGAATGGCGCAGGTAGTTTAACAGGTCCATATATTCTTTCCAAACTGGGATGCAGAGTAATTACACTCAACAGCAATCCTGATGGAAACTTTCCTGGCAGGAATGCAGAGCCGATAAAAGAAAATGTGAGGGATTTACTTATTGCTGTAAAAGAATGGGATGCAGATGTTGGAATTGCATATGATGGTGACGCTGATAGAGCCATTTTTGTTGATGAGAATGGAGAATATATCTATGGAGATAAAACATTGAGCATAGTTGCGGGATATATGGTGGAAAAAAGGGGAGGAACAGTTGTCACTCCTGTCTCAACATCTTCGTGTGTTGAAGATTTTGTGAAAAAAAAGGGAGGAAGCGTTTTGTACACAAAAGTTGGAGCCCCCATTGTGGCAAGGAAAATGATAGAAATAAAGGCTACTTTTGGAGGTGAGGAAAATGGTGGTTTGATTTTTCCTGATCATCAATACTGCAGGGATGCTGGTATGGCAACCGCATCAATTTTAGAAATTATGGCATTGAGGAAGAAAAAATTGTCTGAGCTGGTGAAAGAAGTTCCTAATTATTTCTTAGTGAAAACAAAGGTGGAATGCATAGATGAAAAAAAAGAGAAAATAATGCATGAATTTTTGCAGATGGAAAAAAATAAAGTTGATTTGACAGATGGAGCAAAAATTTATTTTGATGATGGATGGGTGCTTATCCGCCCTTCCGGAACGGAGCCCATTATTAGGATATATGCAGAGGGAAAAAGCAAAAAAAAGGCAGAGGAGATGGTGGAGGAATATAAAAATAAATTAGAAGAAATCATTTCCCGCATATGTTAACAAAGCATACCACCATTTTATTATTCCATTGAACAATCCATCCATCAATTTTTCTATATCCACATTTTTTCTATGCAATGAGGTTACGGTTACACTCAGTGGGTCAGACCATTTGCTTTCCGCTCCATTCTCATCCATTGCTTTTATCCTTATGGTATAATTTCCTTCCGTATTCCACGTATGAGATACTGTAACAAGTTCTCCAGATTCATATGGTCCAAGCCATTCGCTTTCATTTCCATCCCCCCAATCAAACATATAGTAAATTCTATCCCCATCTGGATCCACAGAGAATGTTGCATAAGTACAGGCACTTCCTGGCTTCCCCGAATTAGGACCAATAGGCTTTTCTGGCTTTCCGGGGGGATTGTTCTCTTCCTTTCCCAGTCCATATGTCCTAAAGCATTGGTCTTTTATTGCATATTTGTTATACTTCTGCCAAGTTTTTCCCTCATCTATGGAGCAATGAACCATTCCATAAGGATAAGGATTGAGGTCTGTGCAACTCCATTTATACATCTCTTTATGGGGCCAGTCACCCCCGTCTGTTTTACATATTATATAATACGTTTTTCCTGGTTGAACATCAATATCTGGGAAATCAAATTCTATCCAAGATGGACTGTGACCAATCAAAGAAGAAGTGACTCTGACAGAGGTTAAATCATCTCCTGTCAGGTTATCTCTAATTATGAGAGTTACATCACTTGCAATATCATTAAGTTTCATCAATCGTACCTCTGCTCTCGTTAAAACTGGTAAATTTGGTTTAAATGATTGTGCAATCCAGTATGGCTGGCATACAACAGAGCCACTGCTTGTTGCCATTTCTTGCTCCTGATCAAGCTCGTCCTCATGGTTTGAGTGTGTTATAATTCCTTCTCCAGGAATCTTTTGGATTATGAATGGGAAAGAACACACTATGGAAAAAACAACCAGGCACCCTATTATTTTGCGCTTTGCTCTCCTCATTCTATGCCTCCATGAATGAAATAGCTAATCATTACTTATATTTAACGGAGGATGATGTGCAGGAGATGGCAAAAATTAAATAAACAAAGAATCTCAAAAACATCAAAACCTTTTAATAAACGTTTTTGTTTTACCTTTACGGTAGGTGAGTTAGATGAAGAAAATTGTTGAGGAAGCGATTTCACGTGCCAATAATGAGGTTGAAGTAGAACTGAGCGAGGAAGAAATGAAAGAATTTGAAGAGCGAAATAGAGAGCTAGAGGAAGTTCTTGCAACCATCACAACGACCATAAAAGTAATAGGATGTGGAGGAGGTGGAACAAATACAATTGAAAGATGCGTGGAGGCAAAAATTTATGGTGCAGAATTGATAGCCATAAACACAGATGCTCAACATTTATTACATGCAAAAGTACCTCATAAAGTTCTGATTGGGAGGCATGTCACAAAAGGTATGGGAGCTGGTTCACTTCCTCAAAAGGGAAAGGAGGCAGCACTTGAGAGTGAGGATGAGATTCGCTCTATTATTCAAGGAGCAGATATGACTTTCATCACATGCGGATTAGGAGGTGGAACAGGAACTGGTGCCGCTCCAATTGTTGCAAAACTTGCACGTGATGACGGGGCATTGACACTTGCTATAGTTACATTACCATTTAGTGTCGAAGGGCGTATAAGGAGAGAAAATGCTGAAATGGGACTTGCCCGCTTAAGAGATGTGTGCGATACCGTTATCGTTATTCCAAATGATAAACTGCTGGAAGTCGCTCCTCGATTGCCATTAAATGCTGCTTTTAAGATGGCAGATGAAATTTTAATGAGGAGCATTAAGGGAATAACGGAGATGATAACGAAGCCGGGTCTCATCAACCTTGATTTTGCTGATTTAAAGACAATTATGAAGAGAGGCGGTGTCGCAATGATTGGAATGGGAGAATCAGATAGCGAGAATAGGGCAGCAGATGCTGTTGCAGAGGCTTTGTCATCTCCTTTGCTTGACGTAGACGTTAGTGAGGCAACAGGAGCTTTGGTGAATGTTATTGGCGGAGAGGACATGACAATTAAGGAAGCAGAGGGAGTGGTGGAAGAGGTTTATTCGCGCATTAATCCTGATGCATCCATAATATGGGGAACATCTATTGATAAAAATTTGAAGAGAGCTATAAAGGTCATGCTTGTCATTACTGGAGTTAGGTCAAAGCAAATTTTTGGTCCATCCACAGAGGCGGAAATGGAAGTACATAAAGAACATGGAATAGATGTAATAAGATAAGGATACAATGGGAAAGGTAGTTGATAAAGCGTGGGAAATACAAGAAAAAATAGAAAAGAGGCTACAACGAATAGGTAAGGGCAAATATGGGCGCGTTTTCAAAATGGCGAGGAATCCAGATATGGAGGAGTACACAAAAACTGCAAGGATGACAGCTATTGGCATTTTTATCATTGGTTTTATTGGTTTCGCAATTTATTTACTTGCAACAAAACTGGCGCCATGGATAGCTGGTTTACTGGGGATTTGAAAATATGGAAACAAAAATTTTTGTTGTAAAAACACAAGTAGGGCAGGAAGAAAATGTTTCAAATATGCTGCATAAGATTGGAAAGAAAGAAAATGCAGATATTGTTGCAATTCTTGCCCCTCGCGAGTTAAGAGGTTATATTTTTGTTGAAGGGCGGGATATAGACATTATAAAAAAAATGATACGGCATATGAGATACGCCAGGGACGTGCTTGAAGATACAATACCTTTTGAGGAAATAGAGCACTTTCTTTTCCCGCCCTCTGCGGTTGCAAATATTGAAGAAGGGAATATAGTGGAGCTGGTTTCTGGACCTTTCAGAGGGGAAAAGGCTAAAGTAACAAGAATTGATGATTCAAAGGAAGAAATTACTGTTGAGTTGCTTGAGGCGATGGTGCCGATACCAATAACTGTGAGAGGAGAACAGGTAAGAGTTCTAAAGAAAAAAGAGGAATGAAAATGGCAGAAACAATAGAAGTACTTGTAGAAGGAGGAAAAGCATCTGCTGGTCCACCCATAGGACCTGCTCTGGGTCCACATGGAGTGAATGTGGTGGAAGTAGTCAATAAAATAAACGATGCAACAAAGGATTTCAAAGGAATGAAAGTTCCAGTAAAAATTATCATTGACCCTGCGACAAAGCAGTATGAGATAAAAGTAGGTACTCCGCCTGCATCGGCACTCATTCTTCAAAAAGCTGGAGTAGAAAAGGGGTCATCTGATACAATGGAGGCAGCTGGAAATATTACAATGCAGGATGTCATAGAAATTGCTAACATGAAAAAAAATGATTTGCTGGGAAAAGAAATGAAATCAAGGGTAAAAGAAATTGTTGGAACATGTGTTTCCATGGGGATTACCATTGATGGAAAGAAAGCTAAAGAAATTCAAAAGGAAATAGAAGAAGGGAAATACGATTTTTAAATGTTGTAAATAGAAATATCTATTTCATCCTTTGCAGTGTTTCCTGCCTTATCAGTAGCAACCACTTTTAATGTATGACAGAAGAATATTGTCTCATCCCACTCCCATTCATATGGCTTTTTGGTGTCTATGTGCTTGCTCACATTGTCAACAAAGAATTCAACTTTATCTATTCCAGAGAGGGTATCATTCGCATTTGCAGTAATGGTAATCTTTCCAATGATCACTGCCTTGTGGCGGAGTATTGGCATGATTTCTCTGTTGAAAAGATAGAGATAGTTTGTCTTTGGTTTTTGTAAACTAACAGAGGGAGGAGTATTATCTATAGTGAATATGCCTGAGATATTACTGCCCTCATTTTTAGAATCATTCACCTTTACCATTATTCTATAATTGCTTCCATCCTCTAAATCGGTTGTATTCCATTTATATTCCCCATCATTTTCCTGATTCTTCGCTATCAGATGCCATAAGTTTCCGCCGTCACTGCTATATTTTAACGTCACTTTTAACGAATTTTTTGATTTGTAATTATCAGTTGCATTCCATTTAATTTTCACAGTTCCAGATATATTTTCCCCGCCTAAAGGATAAATGAGCTTGACCGTTGGAGGAGTGATATCACTTATTACAAAAGATTGAGTGCCAGAAGCATTTTTATTGCCTGAGGAATCAATGGCAAAGATAAAGAATG
>Ga0164318_10003715_pt1 | contig 14541 bp, 10 predicted proteins | sample GuaBasSedimGuay9_FD_113734 | JGI IMG/M metagenome (GOLD analysis project Ga0164318, IMG submission 113734) | Subseafloor sediment microbial communities from Guaymas Basin, Gulf of California, Mexico - Guay9, Core 4571-4, 0-3 cm | ecosystem: Environmental > Aquatic > Marine > Hydrothermal vents...
CATCAGGGCGAAGCTCAGACCCGACAGGACCATCCAGGCCAGGGCGCGGCCCATGCTGTCGGGCCGGTCCGGGATATTGGCGGCAGTGGTTTCCGCGGTGGCAGGGAAGGGCTCAGGTTGTCGGGGCATCGTGAGCCGCCGTCCGGAGGTGCCTGGCCGCCTCGGGGCTGAACTTCATGATGTGTCCGCTCCAGTGCGAAGCAGCCCGGGCCGACTGCCCCGTGCGCACGAGCTCGTACATCTCTTCCATCGACGCGATCATGGCGGCGGGTTCGAATCCGCCCATCGCGGCGGCGAACCAGTAGCGGCGGCCGAGGGCCTCCAGGCGCAGCACATCTCGGCGCAGGACCAGGTTGGGGCAGGCCTCGACCAGCAGGCCGGCCCAGCCGCTGATCAGATTCGCCAGGGGACCAGCGATGGCCGGGCTGGATCCCGTCAGATGCAACTTGCTGCGCCCCAGGAGGTTGTTCAGCTCCATGAGACGCCGGCCGGGGTAGGGCATGGCCGCTTCCAGGGCCAGAGGTTCGAGACGGGCCAGAACGGCCTGGATGTCGTTGAACCTTCCCGGGTCGAGGGGTGGAACCAGGAAGCCCCGGCCCATGTCGCTGGCCAGGAACCCGGTGGCCTCGAGCTGCAACAGGGCCTCGCGCAGGGGGGTGCGGCTGATGCCAAGGTCGGCCGACAGATGGGTCTCGTTGATGCGGGAGTCGGCGGCCAGGCGCCCGTCGTCGAGACGGGCGCGGATCTCCTTCTGGACCTCGTCGCGCAGGGGTTGGCGTTGGAACATGGGCTCTTTTCCGGCTGGGATCAGACCTCGACCACGGAATTCTCGGCGTCACCCACACCGCTGGGAGCGTAGGCATCCGCCTCCCAGTCGTTTTCCCAGGTCTGATCCTCGATCAGGTAGCGGAACTGGTAGCGTCGGCCCCGTTCCAGGTCCAGGGTGATCTTGAACTCCCCGTTGCGCAGCCTCTGCATGAGGGTCGCCTTGGGGTCCCAGTTGTTGAAATCCCCCACCAGGGCGACCTTTCGGGCGTCGTGAGCGGCATCGCGGGGCAGGCGGAACGTGACCTTGCTCACAGGGCGTGTCTTCAATGGTTTTTTCTGCAGGCTCATGATTCATCCTCCATGTGGTTTCCGGCCGAACCGGAGACCTTCTCCCTAAGATCTTCATGTCGCGAGCAATATGATCATAACCCCTGAAACCGCAACTTGAATACCGAAGATTGACAATGATGGTTTCCAAGTCCCTTTCCCTGGTTCATACTGCAGAAGTCAACAGCATGAATACCCCCGCGCCGGAGAACGTCCCATGATCAAGAAAGTCCTGTTCACCGCCCTGTTGCTGGCGGTCGTCCTGGCGACCGTTTCGGTTCAAGCCGAGGAAACCGTCGTTCCCGATACCACCTTCTGCCTGTCGGCCCGCATCCTGGGGCCTTTGCCGGCGGCGCCGGACGCCGAGACGACGGAAATTCCCCGCGGTTCCCGGGAAATCGTGCCGGAGATCGCTCCGAAGCGCATCCTGCCTCCAGCCGCCAAGGAGGGTTGGCGAGAGGTGACCGCCGACATCGGGGGACGTTTCACCATGCATGAGCCGGGTGTCTACTGGATCGCCGCCCGCCTGCGTACCGCACGCTACGGCAAGGCGACCCTGGTTCTGGATCACGGCTCGGCCCTGTTCAGCGCGGGTGAAGAACTCGACAAGCAGGATCCGGGCGCCACGGCCGAGCCTCTGAGTGCCGAAACGACCCTGACCCGCGGTTGGGTGACGATCATGGGCCGGGTGATCCTGGACGAGGATGATCCGTTCTTCGGTCTCGGGGTCGCGGCCGATTCGACGGTCCAGGCCGTCTGGTCCCTGGCTCCCGCGGTGGCGGTGACGCGTTTCGCGGACACGGACCAGGTGGCCGCCCTCGGTTCCCTGGTCGTGGCCGACGGCGGCAAGGTAGTCGTGCGTTTCCTTTCCCGCCGCAGCGACGATACCGGCAGGCTGGACATTCTTGATGGACGGGGCAACGTGGTCGCGGCCGATGTCGGCGGCGGCAAGGAAAGACCGGTGGGATTCCTGCCGAAAGGCAAGCGGTTGCTTATGCGTCGGGGTCGGGATCTTGTCCTGTGGGATACGCCCGACGGACGGGAACGCCTGGTCCTGAAGGACGAACCCGGGCTGGGGTTCGTGAAAATCGGTGCCGAGGGCCGGTTCCTGCTCTTCGCCTCGGAAAAGGGCTTCGAGACGGATGACCCGGTTGACGGCCCCGGCCGCCGCTACACCCGTTTCCGGGAACGGATCAACGACTACACCCCGGTGGCCCATCTGCACTTGCTGGATCTGCAGACCGGAGTGCGGCGTGTCCTGACCAGGCCCGGTGATTTCGTGCTGGATGACGCCGTGTTCGCCCCCGACGGGAAGTCGGTGATCTACGGTCGTACCTTGCCCCAGACCGAGCGGCCCTGGTTCACCAGCGAGATCCGCCGTATCGATCTGGAGACCGGGGAGGACCGGCTCCTGACCGGGTTCACCTCCGGCTGGGAGGTCAGGCCCCAGACCTTCGCCGTCAGTCCCGACGGACGACATCTGGCCTTCATCGGGCCCCCCGCCGAGATCCCTGCCGACCGCACGGCCTCTCCCCAGCACAACGTGTACAACAAGCAGGTCTGGCTGCTGGACCTGGAAGACGGCACCTACCGGCGCATCACACGGGACGAGAGCTTCGCCTTCGAGGGCGGAGGGGGATTCCCGGTGTTCAAGGACAGGGATCATCTGCTGGTCCGGATCATCGACGGCTCGGCCAACCGGTTGGCGACCCTGACCCGCGGCCGTGACCGCTGGCGTGCCGAGGCCCTGCCCCGGCAGGGGACGTCCCTGGGTGCGGTGGCGATCAGCCCCGACGGCAGGTACACCGTCTACGCGGCCTCAGATCCGGATCGGCCGTCGGCCCTGTACCTGGCAGCGGTGGGCAAGGTCGGCCGTCTGCTGGAGGATCCCAACGCCGGTCTGGATGAGCGCACCCTGTGGGCTCCTGCCCGGGACATGACCTTCACCGGTCCCGGCGGAGAACGGATCGATGCCTGGTTCTATCCGCCTCTGCAGATGACTCACGGCGGTGGCGGTGCCTTCGGTGAACCCGATACGGGGCGTGCTCCCCTGATCGTCTACTACTACGGCGGCTCGGCGGCGACCATGCGCTCGTTCAACACTACCTTCCAGTTCTTCGCGGCCAACGGTTACGGCGTGCTGGCGGTCAATCCCCGCGGTGCCGCCGGCTACGGCGAAGCTTTCGCCGACCACCACGCCGGAGACTGGGGACCGGCGGCGGCCGCAGACGTCATGGCCGCCACGGAGCATGTCCTGGCCGCGGTACCGTATCTCGACCGTGGGGCCATGGGCATCTACGGCGGCTCCTACGGCGGTTTCATGACCGACTACCTGGTGACCCACACCGACATGTACGCCGCGGCCGTATCCATGTACGGCATCAGCGACCTGATGACCTATTTCGGACAGGGGGCCTGGGGCGTGACCTACGGCGACATGGCCCTGGGCGGCCGCAATCCGTGGGACGATCCGGGCTACTTCACCGATCATTCGCCCGTTTTCCAGGTGGACAAGGTCACCACGCCGCTGCTGCTGCTGCACGGTCTGGCTGACACCAACGTGACCACCGGCGAATCCATCCAGCTGTTCACCGAGCTGTCGGTGCTGGACAAGCCGGTGGAGATGGTCCTGTTCCCCGGCGAGGACCACGGCATAAGCGGCACGTGGGAGAACCGTACGGCCCACCGCACCATGATGCTGGAATGGTTCGACCGCTGGTTGAAGAATCAACCCGAGGCCTGGGAAGATCGCTGGCAGTAGCTCGCAGGCCCGCCGTTTCTTCGGCACCTTCCCTGCAGGATCTTCCGGTAGAGATGACCGGGGGAAGCAAAAGGAACGCTGAGAAACAGGGGGCAGGGCAAAATGAGATCCGCAGCGTGCGCAGAGGGATTTTTGCCCACCGAGGAAACGCCATGAGTGAACTTCGCCATCTTCTGGAGTACCGGGGGGAGCACATTTTCACGACCCTGGGGGCCTGCCCCTCGGTTTGCGCGGCCTACAAGTTGCTGCTGGACGGGGATCACGAGGCTGCCGAAGCCAGATTCCGCCGCATCCTCAAGGATAACCCCAAGGACAACGAGGCCCTGGCCGGCATGGCGGTCTGCGTGGCAGAGGAAGGCGGGCGGTTCCTGACGGCCGAGAAGCTGGCCCGGCAGGCCGTGCGCCTGGACAAGAGCTCGGCGGCGGGCTACATCGCCCTGGGCTATGTCAACCTGCTGGGCGGCCGCATCGAGGAGGGCTTCAAGTTCCTGATGAAGGCCAAGCACCTGGCACCCAGGGATCCGCGCCTGCAGAAGGGGTTCGCCCTGTACGACCGCGAACGACCGCCGGTCATCGCCGGGCTCTCGCGGCGCCATCCCCTGAACAGGACGCTGAACGAGGTCCGCAATATCAAGCGCAACCCCGCAGCCTGGGCCTTGGCGGCGGCCGTGGTGGTGGGCGGGCTCTACCTGGCCGGCAATCTGGTCACCTGAGTTGCGTGGACGCGGCGCTGCCTGTGGCCGCAAGGGGGCGGAGCCTGTCTTCGCCCCTTGACTCGTACCTTGTGCCTCCGAAATTGTGTCCGCCCTCCATGGCTCCCGGGCCTCCATGACGCCATTTGACAGCAGGTTACATCCGTGAAGACGTGGGTCCGATATCCGGATTATCAGGGCGGACACAATTTCAAAGGCACAAGCTACGTGATTCTGAAGGTGAATTCCGGCAGGGCCGCTTCGACCTGCTTCCGGTAATCCCGGCCTGCGAAGTAGGCCTTCATCTCCTCGGCCACCGGCAGGATCATCAGGCCCGGCTCCCACCGGGCCGGTCGTCCTGTCCTGGTATCCAGGATACGGCCTTCCCTGAGGGCCCGGGCGGCTTCCTCCACCCTCAGATGGGCGGTGGCCCGGCGCAGGGCGAGGAAGCGGGCCTGCCGGCGGGGGTCCAGGAACAGGGACTGAGGATCGGCCAGACAGGCCAGATGGAAGTGGCTGGGGGTGAAGGCCAGTCCGTCGAGCTCCAGGTTCTCGCAGGCGACGATCAGCACCGCAGCGGTGTCGCGCAGCAGGCCCAGGCCGGGGTATTTCTGGCCCGGCAGCAGGGGACGCGAGATCTCGAAGGAACTACGGGCATCCTGGATCAGCAGCCATTCCACCATGAGGAAGCTGCGGCCCGGATCCACGGCCCGCTCGATGCGCAGCCGCAGCTCGAAGACCGTCAACGGGGGATCGTCACGGGTGGTGATGCGCAGGGTATGGCCCAGGGGGTCGTCCAGGTCCATGCTCACGGCCAGCCTGTCGAATCCCTTGGCGCGCAGGCGGTCCAGCAGACCGAGTTCCTCCAGGATCATCTCCAGTCCGTGGCGGCTGAACACGCCCAGGAAGAGCTGATCCCGCATGGGACCCGTCCCGCCGAATTCCTCCTCCTTCAGGCCCCAGTCGTCGTCGGCGGGGGAGCCGGGATCCTGTTGCAGAAGACGCGGGTTCTGCAGGAAGCGGCTGAGGCGGCGGTATACATCCACCGGTAGTTCCATCTCGGGAGGGATATCCAGGTCGTCGCGGCCGCTGAGCAGCCATGAGAAGAAGGCTGCGCCGTGTCGCCAGGCGGTGGGGCCGTATCCTCCGGCCAGCAGGACGGCCACCGGCACCGGCGGAATGTCCCCGCCGGGACGGGCCAACTCCATGACCAGGCGGTCCCGCTGCAGCAGGCCCGGCAGGGTCACCCGCCAGTCCCCTAGCCGGTCATCCACCCCCGGGTCGCTACCGGCCAGGTAGAACACCATCTGCGGTTTGAATTCCGCGAACACCGCGGGCAGATGGCTGCGCACGGCCTCCAGGTAGACCCGGTCTTCGACCCCTGTGCCCAGGGCGATGCTGGTCGAGGCCGTGGCCATCGTGTCGCCCAGGTCCTTGTTGTGGATGGAAAACGTATGGACGGTGGGATCGTCGGCGAAGATGGCCCGCGTGCCGTCCCCGTCGTGCAGGTCCAGGTCCACCACCAGGATCGGGGCGCCGAAGCCCCGCTGCCGCAACGAGGCGATGGCCAGGGCCACGTCGTTGAAGGCGCAGAAGCCGGAGCCGCGGTCACCGGCGGCGTGGTGCAACCCGCCCCCCAGGTTCACCATCACCGTGCCCCGGTACAGGGCGCCGCGGGCGGCCCGCAGGGTGCCTCCGCACATCAGGCGCTGGAAGCACAGGAAACGGTCCTGGGAACCGCTGTCCAGGGAGATGCCGAGGATGGATTCCAGGGCCGCGTTCGAGCCCAGGGATTTCAGGTAAGCGGTGTCATGGACCAGCTTCAGCCGGCGCAGGGAAACCGGCCGGGGCCTGATGAGCATGCCTCTCTTGAGCAGGCCCCGTCGGCGCAGGTACTGAAGGATCCGGAAGGGGCGCTGGGCGTCGTACTGGGGAAACGGGATGTCCACCTGGTAGCGCTTGTGGATGACGAAGCGAACACCGCCGTGGGGGTCCCGGCGGCCCAGCAGGTTTTCCAGGGGTTTCCACATCCGTGCGCTCCAGGTCGGGGCCGGGCGGTTCGTTCCGGCTCAGACGCTGAACCAGTACGAGAGCTTGGCCAGCAGGGTGTTCCCAGGCTCGGTGCCGAAAGGGAATCCGGCGTCGAAACCGTTGGACCACTCCTGCGGGTCGGGAGATCCGCCGCGCCAATCATAGCGCTCCTGGCTGTGACTCCATACCAGGAAAATGGTGGAGCCCGACCGGTACTCCCAGCGGTACACCAGATTCAGGTTGAAGGCTCCGTAGTTGAAGTCGTATCTGCCGGCGTCCAGATCGTAGGGTCTCAGGTCGTAGGTGTCGGGCGTGGCCAGATACCTGGCGTCGGTGTAGCGGCCGCGGGTCAGAAACGGCTGCACGTACAGCTGCAGGGAGCGGTTGCGGTCCAGCAGGTAGTTCGTGCGCAGGGTCAGGACCCAGGTGCGCTGATCCATGACGGCGAACACGTAGTCGATGCCGCCGATCCCGTTCACACCCGGTTGCGACCCGTCGTTGACGTAGTTCCACAGCCACTGTGCATCGTTCCAGGTGTGGCTGAGCCCGATGCCGACTGTGTGGGAGAAGTGCTCGTTCTGGTTCCAGCGCAGCCCCACATCCAGGCGCTTGCCGTCCATGTGGTCGCTCAGGTCGCGGTGCAGGTTGAGATTGACCGACAGAGGGCGGCGCCAGTCCGACGATACTCCGCAGGCCAAGCTGACCCACCCGGGATTGGCCATCAACGGTCCCCGGGGGCTGTTGCGGTCCCCGGGATCGGTGTGGCGGGTGGCGTATTTGCTGGTGCCGTCGAAGAACTTGCCCGCCCAGAACCAGACGTGGTGGAAATCCCGGTGCTGGGCGAAGGTGCTGAACTGGATGCTGGAGCTCTGGCGATGACCGCGGCCGTAGCTCCACACGGTCTGGCCCGTGTCGGGATCCAGGCCGCAACCGCCGGCGTAGAGCCAGCTGCGGGATCCCTCGACCTCGACCTGGAGGCTGTTCAGCCAGCTTTCCGACCCCTCGGAGTTGTAACGGTATTCCACCTGTCCGTAGAGGTTCTCCTCGTCGGGTGCGCGCAGGAACCCCATGTCGTTGGGGTCCAGCTTGTCGCTTTCCCAGCGGCCCTGCACTTCGCCGCGCAGGTTCCCGCCCGCCTTTTCCAGCTTCAAGGCGCCCCCGGTTCCGTACTTGGTGTCGCGGTCCAGTTCGGGATCGAACATGTCGGCGAAGCTGTCGACGATGGTGCCCACGGCCGAGCCGGAGATCCGGTAGTCCCGATCGGCGAAGTTGAGTTCGAAGTCGAGGCCGCCCGTGTAGGCGTCGCGCAGCAGACGACCCGCAGTTCCCACGGAGGCGAACGAGTCGTGATCGCGTCGCACGACCGTTCCCATGAGATTGCAGCGGTGATTGCCGGCGTCGAATTCGCGGCCCAGGCGCACGAGGCCGTAGTATGTCTTCTGCGAGCCGCCGATGAAGGGGTTGTGGGTCTTGCCCGGCACGCCGATGTCCGTGGCGGCGGCCAGCAGGGCTACCGAGGTGTTCCCGTCGAGCTTGCCGGTCAGCTTGGCCGCCCCGCGGATCCGCGCGTTGGGGTCGCCCGTACCGATGCGCCGGGAATAGAACAGCCGGAAATCCGGATGCTGGAAGTACTGCGCGCCCTCGATGAAGAAGGGACGTTTTTCGGCGTAGAAAGTCTCGAAGGGGGAGAGGTTCAGCTCGGCGGGGTCGGCTTCGACCTGCCCGAAATCCGGCTGGAAGGTGGCGTTCAGGGTGAGGTTGGACGTGATCCCGTACTTGAAGTCCGCCCCCAAGTTCCAGGGGTTTTGCCACTGATCGGTGGCCGGGTCCGGATCGGCCGGGTCGACCAGCTTGGTGACCACGTAAGGCACGACTTCCAGCTTGCGGGGGTTGGGTACGTCCCGGATCCCCGTCAGCTCTCCCCAGCGGCTGACGAAACCCTCGGCGTTGCGGTCCCAGACCACCCAGCCGGTGTCCTCGCCGCGGCCGTAAAGCCAGCGATAGACCTGCAGCCCCCAGGTCATTTCCTCGCCCGGCTTGAAGCGTATCTGGGAGAAGGGAATGCGCATCTCCACGTACCAGCCGTGGTCGTCGCTGCCGACCTCGGCCTGCCAGACGGCGTTCCAGTCGGGGTCGCGGCGACCGTTGTCGAACAGATAGGAGTCCGCCTGGACGCCCGCGGGGTTGACCCGGAAGTTGTAGCCGGTGGTGCGGTCGTGGTAGGGATCGATGTAGATGCTGACCAGGTCCGTCGACTGCAGGTCGTCCCGTCGGGTCAGGCGGCTGGAGACGTCGGTCATGTCCTCTTCCCAGCAGGCCACGGCGAAGTAGACGGCGTCGTGGTCGTAGGCGACCTTGAAGGTCGAAAGGACGGAGGCCTGACCGCCCCGCGAGGGGTCCTGCTGGCGCCAGCCCCAGCCCGTCTGGGCGTGTTCCCAGGCAGGATCATCGAGGATGCCGTCCACCTTGATCTTGTCGTTTTCCAGCCGGTAGGCGGCGATGGAGGGGACGGCCGTCAAGGTGCCGTTGGCCCGGGTGGTGTATTGTGGCCCGTGGCCCGTGGGCAGGAAACTCGGCACGCAGTCGGCGCCGGCCGGCCGGGGAACGGCCCAGAAGACCACGAGAACGAGAGCGGGCAGGACATTGTACTTGAAAGGCATTGCGACTCCGGGAGTGGGAAAGGTACCTGCCACATACGAGGGGGACTCGGACGTGTTCCAGAAAAAATGCCCGGGACACCGAACCTGGCGCAGTCTGCTGCGTCTATGTTTCAGGATCCGGTGAGATGACCACGCAAACAGGATGGCCATGGACCAGACCGAACTACTGAACCGTTGTCGCCAAGGCGACGAACTGGCCTGGGAGATGCTGGTGAGACAGCAACAGGGACGAGTATGCGCGATGATCTACAGCTATCTGGGCGACCGGGAGGAAACCCTGGATGTGGCCCAGGAGATCTTCGTGCGCCTGTACCGCAAGCTGGACCAGTGCGCCGACGCCGCCCGGTTCGGTCCCTGGCTGGCCACCATCGTGCGCCACGCCTGTCTGGATCATCTGCGCCTACGCAAGGCGCGCCCGCCCCGGCAGGATATTCCCGCCGCCGAAATGACCTCCCTGGCCGCCTCCGGCCCCACCCCTGAGGAGCAATGGTATCGCACGTCCAGACAGCGCCTGGTCCACCGGGCACTGCAGGATCTGAGCGAAATCAACAGGGAGGTCATCCTGCTCAAGGATATCCAGGGGTTACCCCTGGAGCAGGTGGCCTCGGTGCTGGAAGTGCCCCTGGGAACCGTTAAATCACGGGTTTCCCGGGCACGCATCGAACTGGCCCGGGCCATCATCGCCCTGGGCGGCGGGCCGGGCGGCGACGGCGAGGCGACGGTACCGGGGGCGGCCTCATGACACGTTTGCCGGACAGTGATGATCGCCGCGAGGACCTGGTGCGCAGCATCCTCGATCGCACCTCTGGTCCGGCCTGCAGCCGCTGCCTGGAGATGTTGCCCCGGTTGGCCCGGGACGACCTGGCCGGGCTGGACCGCACCTTGGTCCAGGCTCACCTGGAGCACTGCGATCAGTGCCGTGCGGTGGCCGTGGTGCTGGGCTGGCTCCAGGGAGAGTTGCCGGCCATGGCGACGATCGATCCGGGTGAGGAGTTCACCACCGCGGTCCTGACGCGCACGGCGCGACTGCCTTCCCGGGCGGCGGCCGCCGGACGTCTGACAGGTGGGGCCGGCCTCATGGACCGGCTGGGGAACTGGTGGGAGCGACAGCTCCGGCGTCCGCTTTTCGTCTGGCAGGTGGCCTATGTCCTGACGGTGATCCTGGTGATGTTGACGACGTTGCCCGGCGCTCCCCTGCACGGAGTGCCGGAACAGGTCAGGACCTCGGTGCAGACCGCTTACGTCGGGGTGCCCCTGACGGAGCAGGTCATGCAGGCCGCCGACAGACGGGTGAAGAACCTTGCCGGCCTGATGATCGACTCCACCTGGGGTCGTTTGCACCGCGAACTGGTCCTACGTCGAGCAAACACCATAAGGGTGCGCGGCGGACTTGATGATCACATGTCTCGACTCTGGTCCGACTTCCACCAGGGCCGGTCCGGACAGGCCGTCCTGCAATTTGTGGCTATCGGCCGCGACCTGAAGCGGCTCTGGCGTGCCTGGTGGCACCCTGACCTCCCATTCCCCGAACAGGTACCCGAAAGGAGACCGTCATGAACGGCACCCAACAGGACAACACCCCTTACGCATATGGGCACGAGACTCGACCGGCAGGTGAAGATCTTCCCCAGGGGAGGCCAACCGCGGTAACCGTTCCGCCGGTCCGTAAATCTCCGGCCCTGGCCACGCTCCTGTCCTGCATGCCGGGCCTGGGACAGGTCTATGTGGGTTATTACCAGCAGGGGTTCCTGTGCGTCGTGGCCGTGGCCACCACCATCATGATCCTCAAATCCCCGGCCATGCGGGCCTGGTACCCCTTCTTCGGGGTCTTCCTGGCCTTCTTCTGGATCTTCAACATGATCGACGCCAATCGCCGGGCCATGCATTACAACCGGGTGGCCGCCGGTCTGGGCGGCGAGGAGATACCCGAAGGGTTCGCCCTGCCCGGCACCGGCGGTTCTGTCGCCGGGGGCGTCATCCTCGTGGTCCTGGGCCTGATGCTGTTCCTGAACGTGAAGTTCGGGGTCTCCATGGCCTGGCTGGAGGACTGGTGGCCCCTGGCGCTGGTGGGCGGCGGAATCTGGCTCATCGTCCAGGCGCGGAGGGAAAGGGACTGATCTCGGCTTGGTCGGGATAGGGGCAAAAAAAGCCCCCGGACCGTGAAGGTCCGGGGGCTTTCGTCATCAGGACCGGAATGACTACCAGGTCTTGATCATGCCCACGCTGAAGCCGTAGGGGTCTTCGGTGGAGTTGGTCGGATCGCCATCGTCGTAGGGGTCCATCATGGCCCCGTGCGGCGCGGCGCCGATGGGATAGGCCGTGAAGTCGCTGTTGTTCATCATGGCGAACTGCACGTAGAAGGTCATGTCGGGAGCGTAGGTGTGATCGATGCCCAGGGCGAACATGGCGGCGTCGTCGTCATCCACGTCGGTGTTGGGATCGAAGGCGTAGAACTGGGACTTGAGCTTGTAGCTCTCGCTCATGGTGTAGCAGAAACCGCCGCCCCAGGTGATGCTGGTCAGGTCGCCGACCACGTTGTCCAGGGTGTACTGGTGTCCGTCACGATTCTGCAGGGTCTGGAACATACCGGCCAGTTCCAGGTCACCACTGGTGTACCGACCGACGAAACGCAGGCCGATGGCGTCTTCGGGGTTGGTGAAGCCGGGGTCCTCCACCCAGTCATTCCCGTAGCTGGTGGGTTCCCAGTGGCCGCTCGGAGCGACGTAGTAGTTGTTCTTCTGGATCATCTCGTAGGCGGCGCCCAGGAAGAAGGTGTCGTTCTGATAGGCGGCGCTGGCGCTCAGGGCACCGGTGTCGGCCATGTACACGTCGTTCTTCAGCTGGTAGGCGGCGGTGATGCCGAACCCGTTGAGGTCGGGAGTGGAGTAGATCAGGGCCTTGTCGAACCGGCGGTCCCAGTTGAAGGTGGTCTGGCGCAGGTCGCCCAGCTCGTCGACGAAGAAATCGGCTTTGCGGCCCAGGGTGTAGAACGGGGAGTCATGGATACCGGCCTTGAACGTGCCCCAGTCACCCTTGAGACCCAGGAAGGTGTTCCTGTTGGCCAGGGTGGCTTCCCAGGCATCGGACCTGTTGGCGATGTCGATCTCGGACTCGAACTGCCAGATGAAGGTGAAGTTCTCGTTCATTTCCTGCATGCCCTTGACTCCGAAGCGCGAGTCGTTGCTGGCCAGGAACAGCTCGGTGGTGTCACCGTTGTTCAGGGCATCGAGGGACGTATGCAGGTAGCCATAGATGTCATAGTTACCGGCCTGGGCCGTCACGGCAGTCGCCGCGATCAGCATGACCAGCATGGTGGTGAGCATCTTCTTGTTCATCGAATCGGACCTCCTTGAAATCCATCCTGTGGGGAGTTTCCCGTCCGGCTGTCCGGCCGGGAATCGATCGCACCTCTTCTGAACGTCGAACATCGTTCCCGAACGTCTGGAAGGCGTCCGGAACAACACCGCGCCACCGAAGTGGCATTTTCCAACTCAGCCCTGATCACGGGTGCCGCGCGGCCGGGAACCCGTTGGGTGACACAGAAGACCGCCACCAGTACCGGCGGGCGGGACCGGGGACGGATGAAAAAGGTTCCAAGTGTCAGTTTCCATTTTCCTCTCCCCGAGCGACAGGAATCCATCCTGCCGCGGGGTGGATCAGGGCCATGCCGGGCACGGCCGGGTCCGGGCGCCGTTCCCTGTCCGAACCCAGGAGGGAACAATTCCCGCTCCTGGGACTGGACAGCTCATCCATGAGGGCGAAATTCCAGACCAACTCGCCCCATAGGTTAATGGGTGGCGCCTCAGGATCAACCCTTTTTTACGTTTAACTCCTTATTTTTTTAACAACCAATCTGGCCGCTGAGGGGGATGTCTGCTAGACTCCCGGCGGCTTGAAAGGCCCGGCGGCAAGGGAAAAACCGAAAGGCGGGACTCATGAATCACGGTCGGGAAAAGTTGGTGCGGTGCTTGGTGACGGCGGCCCTGGTTCTGGCGTCAGGGACTGTCGTCGCCGGGGTGACCACGCCTTTCGAGGATGGCGGCCGGAACGTCACACCGACCTACGCCGAGACCGTCGCCTGGTGCAAGGGGTTGGCCGACTCCTCGCCCCTGCTGGAATTCGCGACCTTCGGCGTCAGTCCCCAGGGGCGCGATCTGCCCCTGGTGATTGCCTCTGCTCGAGGCGATTTTACTCCGGACGGGTCCGGCCGCGACCCCGATCAGGTGGTGCTGCTGGTCCAGGCGTGCATCCACGCGGGCGAGAGCTGCGGCAAGGACGCGGGCATGCTCCTGCTGCGCGACCTGGCCGCCGAACCGGAGCTGGCCGCCGAGCTGCTGGACCACGTGACCCTGCTGTTCATCCCCATCTTCAACGTGGACGGCCATGAACGGTTCGGGCCGTACGGCCGTGTCAACCAGAACGGTCCCGAACGGATGGGCTGGCGGGTCACGGCGCAGAACCTGAATCTGAACCGCGACTTCCTCAAGGCCGACACGCCGGAGATGCAGGCCTGGCTCGGGCTGTGGAACCGCTGGTCCCCCGACTTCCTCATCGACATCCATTCCACCGATGGGGCGGACTACCAGTACGCGGTGACCTACGGTCTGGAGACCCACGGCAACATGGATCCGGGCCTGACCGGCCTGGTGCGTCGTTACGAGCAGGACGTGAACGCGGCCATGTCTGCCGACGGCCGGCCCATGACGCCGTACGTATCGTTCCGCAACTGGCACGACCCGCGCAGCGGTCTGGCGGCCTGGGTCGCCGGTCCCCGCTTCAGCCAGGGCTACACGGCGCTGCACAACCGTCCGGGTCTGCTCATCGAGACCCACATGCTCAAGGACTACGCCACCCGGGTGGAGGGCGCCGGCCTGCTGGTGCGCCATACCATGACCTGGCTGAACGAGCACGCCCATGAGTTGACGGCCGCCAACCGGGCCGCCGATGCGCGCACCACCTCGCCGTCGTTCCGGAAGCAGCCGTTCCCGCTGACCTTCAAGCTCACCGATGAGCACCACCCCGTCGAGTTCCTGGGCATCGACTACACCACCGAAAAGAGCGGTGTCACCGGCGGGGACTGGAACCGCTTCACGGACCGGCCCCTGACCATGCGGCTGGAGTTCTACGACACCCTGGTGCCCGACCGGACGGTTTCATTGCCGGCGGCGTACATCGTGCCTCCCCAGTGGACCGACGTCATCGACAGGTTGCGGTGGCACGGGGTGGTCTTCACCCGCCTGGCCGAGCCGACGACCCTGAAGATCCGCAGCTACCGCTTCGAGAACCCCCACTGGCGGGAGCG
>Ga0164318_10003716_pt1 | contig 14537 bp, 13 predicted proteins | sample GuaBasSedimGuay9_FD_113734 | JGI IMG/M metagenome (GOLD analysis project Ga0164318, IMG submission 113734) | Subseafloor sediment microbial communities from Guaymas Basin, Gulf of California, Mexico - Guay9, Core 4571-4, 0-3 cm | ecosystem: Environmental > Aquatic > Marine > Hydrothermal vents...
ACTATAAAGTCAGAGTACATCTTTCTTTTACATCTCCAGATTCTACGAGAATAGCTTATGGTTTAGGAATACCTATAATATTATTATCTGATTCTCCTCACTCAGACATCGTCAATAAACTGACTATCCCGTTAGCTAATAAACTCATAGTTCCAAAATGTACGTATAGAGAATTCCTAAAATATAGAATAGACACCGAGATAATATCCTTCGATGGTGTTTTTGAGACCGTATGGACAAAATCATTTAAACCAAATAAGAAAGTTTTGGGAAAATTAAAACCCTATTCATATGTTATAGTCAGGCTAGAAGAGATAAAAGCAAGCTACTATCCAATAAAAGGACAATATACATTTATGACTTATATCATCGATTATCTTTTAAAAAACAAGATTAAAATTTTAGTTTACCCACGATATAGGGATCAACGGATTTATATTAAGGAAAAATATAGAGAACATATTAATAAGCTTATTCTGATTCCTAAATATGCAAAAGAGCTACAATCATTAGAATATTATTCTTTAATGGTTATTACTGGTGGTACCTCTATTGCCCATGAATCATCGTTATTAGGAGTACCATCAATAACGATATTCCCTAAAAAATTACCTGTAACAGAATATATAATAAAAAAAGGTTTTCCTTTATTTGCTACTCATAATAAAAAAGATATTATAAATCTCATCCATGATATATTTGAGAATAATGAAAAATATAGAGTAAAAAACGATGAACTTAGAATATTACATGAAAAACTTGAAGATCCAACACCTCTAATATTAAATAACATTAAATTATTCCTTTAGGAAAAACGACGAAAAGAATTTAAGAATTAAATCTAAATACTTCTAGCGATTGGTGATTAGAATGGAATACGTATATGCAAGTTTGATATTACATCATGCTGGAAAACCAATAACAGAAGAAAGCATTAAAAAAATATTAGAGGCAGCAGGAATAGAAGCAGATGATACCAGGATAAAAGCTTTGGTTGCCACATTAAAAGAAGTTAATATAGATGAGGCATTAAAAACTGCTGCAACATTACCTGCAACCGTAGTTGCACCCACAGCCCCTCAAGAGGCTCCTCAAGAAGAAAAGAAAGAAGAGAAGGAAGAAAAGAAGGAGGAAGAAACTGAGGAAGAAGTTGCTGAAGGACTTTCAGCACTATTCGGATGAAGAATAATTCATTAATATATCATAAATCTCTCTTGGCCTCGAATAATATAGGCGAACTCTTGATTTCATGGTAGCTCCGCCCTGAGCAGTAGACGTAAGTATTTCAACATATTTTCTTTTATTATCATAAGATACATTATTTGACATTATAGGAAACTTTATGGAAGACTTGTCATCAATAATTATTCCTCTATCAGTGATTATATACTTTGAAGGTATCATGAGAAAACCTTTTTGTTTTTTACTGTAAAAACGTGTAAATAATGAAGAAGATATAGAAATTATATATATTAACATATAAAAGAATATATACGAGATAAAATTAATTAAATTTTTATCATCTGTTAATAGCTCTGCTAAAGGCATTAAAAAGTTTCTAGGATTAAATATAAGAATAATAAACATGAAAATAAAAGGTATCATTGTAATAAGTGTCATTTTTCCTTGCTCTTTTAATTCATCAGTTAAGATATGCATATCTTTTATTTTCATCTTTTCTACCTCATCACGCTCAACTTCAATAAGAACTTTTCCCTTTCTTACTTCCTCTATATCCTTTAGCATCTTAGAAGCACTTTTACCAGTAAATATAAACATTATTGCTCCCATTACTATGAAATAAGCTATCATCAATAGTCCAGAATATTGAACATAATAAGTATTTATATAAGCAAATACCAACATCAACACAAATCCTACAATATAGTTTAATACCATAAGATTCATTTATATCACCTTACGATAATCGCTAATACACTATTTTTGTTTTTTGCTAATCCCAATATTCTCTTGTACGTAAATAGTTGTTTTCAGCTTTAATTATATTTTGTATTAATTCTTCACGATTTCTAGAACTCCTAAGAATTTTCAACGCAGTATATGGCCCGATTCCTCTACCTGCTAAAGCAACTATACCTTTTTTGCCATAATTGAGAAACACTATGGCAGATTTCTGAAGATTCTTTATTAATTTTCTTTCTTCCTTTGTTAATTTTCCTTTATTCTCTTTCCATTTTTTTACTATAGGTAGAGGATCTTCTATCCAAGCACTATATACTGCTAAAGCCTTAGAACCACATATTGGACATTTATCAATAGAAATATCCCGAACCTTAATTATCGAACTCCATTTTCCACAATGTAAACATAGAAGTCTAATCTTAGTATTAAAAAGTCTTTCTTCAACAATTTTAGTAATTAATGGAAGAGATAGATTACTTATAAGAAAACCTGTTTTATAATATTTTTTAAATACTTCTTCTCCTAAAAGAGATTTATCACCCCTTTTGACTTCTTTATAAACTATCATAATCCTATGTTTCCTTATATTAGAAATAAAAATATTTAATGCATCAATGTCAAATCTTGTATGAATAGTCTCACTTAAAGCCTCATCTTCGACTGGTGTATTAGCGAAAAATCGATAAATATTTGATAAAATATATTTGCTTTTGTTTTTCGATAATAATCCCATCCTCTTAGAAACTTGTAAAAACTTCCACTTAAATAAATTTGTCTTCTTAACGGCCATATTTAAATAATTTAAAATATCTTCACTTTCCGTGATATATTTTAAAACCTTATTTATTTTTTCCTTATTAATTTTGCTGTTAGAAATAAGAATAACATTATATGGATCTGTTTTATAGGCTATATTATCTCCATATATTAATGAGAAAAGATATACTAAAAGTATGCCTAAAGCCTCATTACCTCTACTTCCTAAGCATGAATTAATTATCGCTATATTATCTCGCAACTCAATCAACAAATTCCTTCTTTCTGATAAAATCTCTATTTCTTCCTCAAATTTTGAAAAATAATTAACTAATTCGTCTAAAGTTTTCCTAAAGCTTCTGATTTCTCCATAATCTTTTAGGAAACTTTTATACTTACTACATTTAATAAATTCAAACAGTCTTCTTCTCAATGCACATACTTCACGAGCAACCTTATAGGGAACTGGAAGATCCTCTCCAGACCAAGCTGGTAAAATACCATAACTAAGCCTAGCCTTTCTTACATAAATAATTCTTTTCTCTATATCAATTTTTAAAATATTCCACACATTTCCGCTAAGAATAAAATGTCCTCCCTCAGATAATACTGACATTACAAAATCTGAATCGATACCTCCTATTCTTCTTTGAGAAGAAGACTCTACAACTATAAAAGTATCTACATCTGGAATCATCGAGGTTTCAAAATAATATTCATAAGATCTTGGGCCAATTCCTATTATTTTATCCGTATAAATCTTAAGTAGTTTTATTTTCTCCATAAATTTGATTAGATCATAAAACCTTGAAAAACTCAAATTTCTATAGGGATATGCTTTTATAATTATATTATATACTTCATCAACTCTAATTCTTCTATATTCCAGTAGTAAACCCACAACTTGGTGAGCTAATACATCTAAAGCTTCCTCTATAGGTTTATTTTCATCCAGATTACCCCTTAATGCCCTCATAGCGATAACAATAGATTCTAAATATTCTTCAACACTTGATGTGAGTATGACACCTCTAGATACTTTCTCTCTAATATGCCCTGATCTACCTACTCTTTGTAATAATCTATTAACCTGTCTAGGAGACATATACTGGATAACCATATTTATTAATCCAATGTCAATTCCTAGTTCAAGAGAAGAAGTTGCAACAACCGCTTTTATGATTCCTTTCTTAAATTCATTCTCAACATTGATTCTTTCATCTCTAGAAAGAGACCCATGATGAACTCTGATATCAAACGGAGCTAGTAATCTTAGCCTTGATGCTAAAAGTTCTGCAGTATCTCTGGTATTTGTAAATATTAAAGTATTTCCAGACATTTCAACTATCTCTACTATTCTTTTTAGTCTATTTTCAAGCTGTTTGTGCTCATTTACATCCTGATACTCTAATAAAACATCAATATCAATCTCCTTTTTATCAGTGCTTCTTATTACATCCATTCTTCTTCCTTTATTGAAATACCTTGATGCAATTTCTTCGTTTCCGATAGTAGCCGAAAGAGCTATTCTTATAACTTTATTTACTGCTATCTTTTCTAATCTCTCTAAAGCTACAGCTAATTGTGTACCTCGTTTAGACTCAAGTAATTCATGAACCTCATCTATTATCACCCATTTGACAAACATTAACAAATTACGTAATCTTTTTCCTACTAAAAGGAACTGAAGCGTTTCTGGAGTAGTAATCAAAATATCTGGTGGTTCAACTACAGTTTTTCTACGTTTATATTTAGGAGTATCTCCATGACGTAACTCGATAGAAATATTCAGATCATTTCCAAGTTTTTCTATTCTTCTAAAGATATCTCTATTTAAAGCCCTTAAAGGAGTAATATACAAGCAACTAATTCCTTTTTTATCTAGATATCCCTTATATAACATCCAAAATATAGGAAAAAGAGCTGCTTCTGTTTTGCCAAACCCCGTAGGTGCCATTATTAGAGTATCATTTCCTTTAATAATACTTTTAAAAGACTTTAATTGAATACCATTCAATGATAAATAACCATATCTTTTTAACACATCAACAAATCTTTTATCATCTATTATTGTTGATAAACTATATTCCTGCATCTCTTAATGCACTAATAAAGTTCTTTTTCAATTTCTCCAGCTTCTATAAAGCCATCTGGAGATATAATAAATCCTTTAAAATTTTTATACTTTTTGGAAAAAGTTACATAAATTGTTTTTTCTGGTAAAACACCATACTTTTTTATTAAATAGTCTAATCTCTTACAATCTTTAAAACTTTGCTCACCACAAACATATCCATCTACAATTTGAAAGATATTCTCTTTTTTTAGAATATTTATACATAGTCTTTTAGGAAAAAGAGAGATAAAAAAGACCCTTGCGCCTTTGCCCTTGAATGACAATATTCTTTCTTTTAATATTTTCTTTATTTTTAAATTATCGATATCTATATCTTCTAGTATCTTTAGAACCTGTGATTTCTGATGATTATTTAGATATTTATCTAAACAATTTTCAAATCTTATAAAGTTATCTACGCATTCCATTGGGAGATCTATCAAAACCCCCTTTTTTAGTAATATATCCATTAAAATAGCTGGATCATAAGAAAACCCTGTAATTATATCTTCCAATTTAAAAATTATTGCCTGAATAAACATTATAATCTAATTGATTATATCTTACTTTTATATTAAATTTGTTTAATCTAATAAACCTAATATATGTAAGTATTCTCTTATTAAATATGCCGTTTTTCAAAAGGAAAGAAAAAAAGAAAACCCAGCCTACAATACCTCGTGATGTTCTTCTGAGAAGTAAATTAGTTAGAAATCCAAATGTCAAATGGGATAAAAGAGATGATGGAAGCATTCTCTTAAGGATCCCATTACCCAAACAAAAACCTGGTCTATTTAGCGGCTTTATAAAACAACCCGAAGAGAAAAAAATACAACTCGATGAAATTGGAGGTTATGTATGGGAATTGTCAGACGGAACAAAGACGGTAGACGAAGTAATAAATCTTTTAGCGGAAAAGTTTAAGTTACATAGAAGAGAAATTGAGGCATCATTTATGGTTTACTTGAAAACGCTTATGCAGAAAAGACTGGTAGGTTTAATACTTCCTGAAGATTTTGTGGAAAAAATAAGGAAAAAACATGAGACTCAACAAAACAAAGAAAAAGCTAAAAGAGACCAAAAAATTTAGATTTAATTCTTAAACATATAATAACAGATTCTATATGGCTTCATTAGATTATGAAAAACTTTTAGAGGAACTAGCTTACCTAATAAAGAAGAAGTCAAAGATATCATGGAAAGAACTAAAAAATTGGACCAATTCTAAAAAAATAGGTTTTCTTACATTGTCTCTTTTACTAGAAGATTTAAAAGAAAAATTAGGGTCAAATCTTAAATTCTCAGAAGAAAAAATACTATTAGATGAAATACTAGAAATATACGTTCCTAACGAAATAATGTATCTAGAGAAAATAAATATTGATACAAGCGAAGAAAAAAATATATCATTAATATTAAAAGAAGATAAATTAAAGAATAAAAATAAGGAAAAAAAGACTGCCAGAAAAAGAATCATCCAAAAGAGTACTAAAGTAAGCATATTAGATTTTTTTGAAAAAAAGGAAAAAATATTATCTTCAAACAAAGACTTTAAGAAAAAGGAATATACATTTAGTGAAAAGAAAAATGATAAAAAGGACTTATTTATAGAGCATGAATCAAAAAAAGAAGAAACATCTATTAAAGATCTAGCTGACAACAAGGATATGGAAATAGCTATAAGTTACTTAGCAAAATACTGGAGTGTTGGAGAAATAAGGTTTGTCCAAGATCTAAAAAGAATGGGTGTAAAGGATCCGAGAAAGGTTATAAATAAAATGATAGAAAAAGGTTACATCGAGAGAATAAATATCGGTATAATAAACGCAAAAGAAATAATTAGAAAATATAAGATAACTACACCTTTATCTGAGATTTTTAATTAGGCAGCTACATATATGGGTACTCTACGATTTTTATCCACAGCCTTTATGATTCCTTGAGTTTCTAATTCTCTCAATACGTTTTTTGCTCTACTTATTTTAAATCCAAATTTTATAGCAACTTGATAAGGCGTTATATATGACATCTTTTTTATTTCCTTTATTATATGATCCATAGAAGTTTGTGTTAATTCGCCAGCAGCATCATATGTCATCTCAAATTTCTTTTCTTTACCCTTTTTAGCCTTTCCTCTTTCACTTTTAGACATTCTTTTCTCAAGTTGTGAAATACTTGGCTTCTTCCTTCCACCCATAATTATCTCCACTTGTTATTAAATTCTCAATTATTTAAATTATTTAGGTTTAAACAATAATAAAACTGTTGCTATAATAGAAAGTATAAAAATAATTATTATAATTATTGAAAACATTTTCTTCATTTTATACACCTATAAACATATTATTCTTCATTAAAATATTTCTTATCCCAAAAAACAATCCATCGATATACCATTATAATGATTAATGAGAAAAGTATGAAAAACAAACCTATGTTATCTATCAATAAATAAATAAAATTATATAGAGAAGATATAACTTTTAAAAATTCCTCGAATTTTGAAATATTAGTTAATTCTTCCTTTGCTCCTATGCCTATATATATGATCTTACCCTTATATACTACAAGAACAGTCGGATAAGAGCTTATATTTAGTTTACTATATATATTCTCACTATCTTTTAATATTGTCCAAGGTATATTGTATTCTTTCTTATATAGTTCGATAAGATATTCATTATCAGATGGATTTACAGTAAGTGAATAAATCTTTACATTCTCCTTTAGCGTCTCATTCTTTAGGATGTCCTTAAAAACAGGAATTAAATATTTACATCCCTCACATCGTGTATAGAAAAACTCAATTATAGTTATTCTAGATGAATTATCTAATATCACCTCAACCTTCTTTCCGTCAGGAGTAGATGCAAAGAAAGATTTGAAAGTATAGTTTAATTTTTTAGAAAACTGAATAGTATTATTGATTATGTTTATAACTATTTGTGGATCTATAATATTATTTTTTGTAAGATTTTTCTTACAAGAAACAACTATAGAAAAAATAACATTTTTACTAACAACGATTTGATCAGTATCATTAATTATCTCAACAGGACAATAAGATGACTTTATTTTTATATCATATATCCCTGGCATAATATTTTTTATTAAAACTTTTTCTCCCGTTAAATCTTTTTTATAAGCTATAGAGTTATTAGCAACATTAATAAATTCCAAATATGATAAATTTAATAATTTGGTATAATTAGTAACGATATTTACAGTCACATTATACATTTTTCTTCTTAAAGGTATCGTAATATTCATTACATTTTTATCTAATAAAATTGTTAAGTTCTTAACAAAATATTCATCTTTTCTAACAGTTATCAGATATTTCCCTAAATCAATATCTTCAAATCTTACAACTCCGTAATCATCTGAAACAGCACTATAATAGCTTACGTTATTATTTATTACCTGAACAAGAGCACCCCTTATCGGTGATAAATCATCCTTATCCACAATACTTATAATTAATACTGATTTAGGTTGTACTTCTCTTTTTAAATATATTTTTAAAATAGAATCTCTGTAAACAAAAATTTCCCTTTTTTCATAGACATAACCCTTAGCATTAATCTCTATTTTAGTCTCACCAGCCGTTACTTTGACTTGATAAATTCCCTCAAAGCTTGTTTTTCCTTTTATAACCTTACCATTCGAAAGAGTAATAGTGACATTCGCATCTCTTAAAGGATTATTATTCGAATCATATACGTATATAAATAAATTAAAATTCCTTTTAGCTTGCAAAATATATATGAGTTTCGATCCAAATTTCACCAATAAAAGATCATTCCTAGGTTTGATATACATCTCAGGAGCTCTTGGTGGGATAGTATTGTTAACAATTATACTTTTAACTATTTGATTTCCACTAAAAATACGTATTCTAGATATAGTAGCTAATACAAGGTAGTTATCAAGTAAACCTAAAAGCCCTCTTTCTGAAAAATTTATTTTGAAATATGTTTTTCCATTATTATATTTTGATTCAAGGATATATTCCTCTTTGTTTTTTGCATTAGTTTTGTATAAAAAGAAGAGTTTATCACCATAACTCGCTACGGAAATTATTTTTCCATATACCTTACCATTTATTTCAGACCATTTATTTGTATCAATAATGGTGTATGGACACGATAAATCTCTCATATCTTGAGAATATCTTACAACAGTTAATTTTCTATTATTTTCATCAATATTTATAACACTTAATCCAACCATCTTCTCATAAAGTATTTTTCTTGAAGTTACATTAAAAATCGCTATTCGTGCTTCAGTTAATTCACATAATTCGCAGATAGTATCGATATATTCTATTACAATTAAGTCGTTCAAGTAACTTTTTAGAAAAAATAGCTGAACTAACTTTGTGGGCTTACTATAAATATCCCATACAAACAGTCTCTTAAAACTTTTAAGGCTTATAACGACAAGTCTATCAACTGTAACTCCTTTATATTGTATTTTTAATCCAAGAACCAGATATTTACCATTTTTAGTAACTGTAAAAGTAAAGACAATTTCTCCTTTCTCTAAAATATTTTCTTCTCTAATTAAACGCAGTGTTTGAGGATCAAAGATATAAAGATTTCCTTTATCCGATACCAGTATAAAAACGTCTAAAGACGAAACATAAGTGCTTTTTACTATTTGTTGGTTTAAATACTTTTTATGTAAAAAAATGATCTTATCATTTACTATATGATAGAGCAGAATTGTTTTATTAAGTAAACTCACAAGAAAATTATCTCTTTTGGTATCATAACAAAAAGATGTTATTCCTTTACGCGAATAAAATCGGAAATAATTAATTACTACATTATCGCTACGAACTAAGTTATCTATATTTCCTATAACTGAGAATAAATAAAATACAATAATCAATAAATAAAAAAATCTTTTGTCCATGTTATTCAGATTCTTTTAATAGAATCCTAATAGGAATGTTATTTAATGTTTGAACTAATACAACGAAACCGGGTTCGTTTGACGAGCCTAGTGCAGAAGCAAGTTTACTTATGACTTCTCTTACTCTTTGCAAGGCTGAAAGTATATCCCTTAGCGAAACAATAGTTTCCTCTAACACCTTTAATTCATCAACAGTTCTAGCACTAACAACAACTTTCAAACCCATAAAATCAATTTCATTTAGCGAGCTTACTTTTTCACCTACGAGTTGCTCTAGTGCTTGTTCAAGTTTTTTTATTCTTTCAGCTTTTTTCTTAAGTAAATTATAACGTTGAGAAAGCGTATTTACTTGATTCGTCATTTCATTTATTTGAGAATCTATAAATCTTAGTAACTCTACGAAGCTTTTAAATTGATACACGTTATATGACAATGCTTTAACACCCCTTTTTTATATAACATATTAAATATATAAAACTCGTTAATTAGTATAACATTCGACAATTACTAATTAAAACTTAAATAACAATAATGATTACTTTCACTATCATAATCCAAATCTCCGATGCCTCTTTTGATATGTTCTTATAGCTCTAAGTAGATCAATTCTTCTAAAATCTGGCCAATAAATATCTAAAAATATAAGCTCGGAATATGCAGATTGCCATAAAAGGAAGTTACTAAGTCTTTCTTCTCCACTTGTTCTAATAACCAGATCTGGAGATGGATGAGGCAAATGAGAAGTAAATAAATATTTTTCGAATAATTTTTCATCTATTTCTTCAACCTTTATTTTACCCTTAATTACATCTGAAGCTATTTTTCTTGTAGCATTAATAATTTCTAATCTTCCACCGTATGCTATAGCTATATTCAAAAATCGTTTATTATTTTGCGCTGTTTTTTCTTCTAACCTATTTATCTTAGATCTGATTCTCTTAGGCAATAAGTTTAGATTACCTATAGCCTTTACTCTCACATTATATCTTTCGATAGTTTCACTATTTATTGCCCTGTCGAGATACTCACTTATAATGTTAAAAAGTTTTTCAAGTTCCTTTTTATCTCTTTTTAAATTTTCTGTCGATAAAACATATAGAGTTACAATTTTTATTCCAAGTTCAAGCATCCAATCAAGAACTTCTTCAACTTTTTTTGCACCATACTTATGTCCTATCCAAGCAGGTAATTTTTTATTTCTTGCCCATCTTCTATTGCCATCCAATATTAAGGCTATATGACTTGGTAGTACTTCTTTTCTGACTTCGTCTTCTAGTACCTTTTCATAAACTTTATAGATTCCAAGTATTCTTGATATTTTTCTTAGAACACCCATACTAATAACCCTTTGATCACAACATAATCTTCTCCTGTAAACTTTTACTTAATTCATCTATTTTTGTCATATCATCTATAATTTCTTTTAAAGGTAAAAAAACTCCTTCTTCCTCATAATTTATAACTAAATATTTTTCATAACCTATACCTAAAAGATAATTTAAAAATACTGGAATATTTAAAACAGAGGATTTATCCAAAATTCTAACTGGTATTTCATCCCGATTATAGTTGCAAACCTTAATAAAATCTATAAGTCGAAAATAATTTTGGATATTTTTTATTATTTTTACCATGTTTGTATTTAAATTATTTATATTTAAAGATATTTTAAATACACCACCGAGATATTCTGTTATATCTCTATAAATATACTTTAAAAGTTTATTATTTTTAGATTCAAAAACTAATATTGCATTATAACTTGAAAACAGACTAAAAATATCATCCATATACTTCTTTATAAACAAATAACTTCCTTCATCGTTTACAGAATAAATAATTCTCTTACATCTTAATTCATCAGATATAATTATGTTTTTCTCTAGATATTCAAGAATAGTATTATCATCTAATATAGGAGCTATTTTAAACCCAACTATATTATTCAATCCTTCCAAGGGATCAGTGATATCGCCTACACCATTCTCTTTTAAAAAAGCAGAATTAGCAATATTTAATTCCAAAGGAAAATATTCATTTAAATACCTTATTTTTTTAAATGCCTCTGTCCCCTTAATCAACACTGAATAAACTATATTCACGTCAAAAACCCCAAATATTTGCTAATCTTTATTTATTTAAAAATTATTTGCTTAAACATAATACTAAAATATCTCTTTAAAATGATTTTATGAGAATGGCAAAAAAGTTGAGTTCTTCCAACGAGAAAAACCATGAAGAATTTAATAGAAACGTAATATATTCGATATTAGGTAGTGTACATAAGCGTAGAATTATTACATTTATAGGGGAGAGAGGAAAAGTTGGCTTCACAGACTTAAAGAAAGAGCTTAAAATGAGTGTAGGAAACCTTTATTATAATTTAGACACACTTTCCCCATTTATAACAAAAGACGAAAATAGAAAATATATGCTTTCTGAAAAAGGATTACAGCTTTATAATATTTTACAAGAAGAAGAAAAAAGGATTAAAAGTATCCTTCAACCCAAAAATATACTATACACATTTTTTTCAAATAAGGTCCTTCCTCTTTTCGTACCTAGAGGATTATTTTTAATTTTTTACAAAGATATAAAAGCTAATTTCATCTTCTTTTTATTATCACTTCTGCTAGGAATATTTGTAATGGAATCAACCAGAATAGATATGATATTTTTAGAAATTAAGGAAACACCTATTTTTAGCGAAAGTATAACAATTAAAGATTTTATATTACCTACATCTATATGGCTTGCTCTTAAACCATTAATAAATTCCTTCCTCATAGCTTTGATACTTGACATAGAGTCAAGATTCTTAGGATTTAGGAAAAATACACTTCAATTATATCTATCTACAATCATAGCTTTTATTCCTCTATATATTTACCCTATTCTTCTCTCGGTAACCGGAGGTATACAAGCTCTTACTTTATATCAATTAATCTTCTTAAGTCTTTTCTATCGAATCCTTCAAGTTTTTTCTCTTGGAATACTTACAGCCATCTTGACAATTTTTAGAGAACTTACATTAGAGAAAGCGTTTATTTTAGTGTTTATAATGTTTTATATAAGTTTCTCACTAAACTTCATGGTACAAAAAATACTAGTATTTCCTTAATATGATCATACATCCATATACCTTTAGGATATCAACTTTACTACTAGAGACAATACAGAGGAAAAAATATAGCTTAGATAAAGCATTCAATAATATACTTCTTAAATATAAAGATATAAAAAACCCTAACCAAGTCTACGAAATTACTGAAAAATCTTTAAAAAACTTTGCTATTGCAGACTATATTCTTGTAAAATCAGGATATATAAATATATCATTACGTAGAAAATCTGCTTTCCGTATAGCATATTCATTAGTCATTAACTACAATATTTCTTTAAATGAAATAAAATTTATTTCAGGTGGATTACTCTCATCAAAATTATTAAGGTTACTTGAAAAAGATAAAATCAACAATATAATTCAGGAAATATTATCCTTGGAAAAAATTAAGAAGTTTTCTTTAATATATTCTACACCGCCTTGGATAATAAAAATACTTTTGAAAAATATAGAAGAGAAAAAAGTTGAGAGAATCCTAGAGAAAAATAAAAAAAGGATATATTGGTTAAGAATAAACACACTTACTGCAAAAGTTAATGACATAGTTAAGAAATTAAAAAAGAATAATATTGAGTTTACAATAGATGATGACTTTCCATTCCTCTTAAAAATATCTAGAATAGACTCTCGAATAAAATTTCATAAACTGTATATCAAATTGAAATATCAAGTTATCTTACAAGACAAGGGAAGCATTATTGTTGTGAAATCTTTAGACCCACAAAAAAATGATATAATACTAGATATCGCCGCTGCTCCAGGACTTAAAACTTCACTAATACAACAATATACAAATAATAATTCAAACATTATAGCTATAGATATCTCTAATAAAAGAGTTTTAGAAGCAAAAAAACTTTTAAAAAGTTTAAGAGTAAAAAATGTATCATTCATTACTGCTGACGGAACCAGTATAAAATTTACCAAAAAATTCAATAAAATTCTATTAGACGCACCTTGTTCAAATAGTGGAGCAATACGTATAGATCCAGCTATACGACTTATTTTATGGAATAATCCTGATCTAAAAATCTTTCACATTATACAAAAAAAGTTACTCAATAAAGCAATTAATTTACTAGCAAAAGATGGCATATTACTATATTCAACATGTTCATTCTCACCTGTCGAAGGTGAAAAACATTTCGATAAACTATTAGAAACAGCATCTAATATCAGGTTAAAACCTAATATTAATGCTTGGGAAGGATACAAAAACTATAGATGTAGCAGATATGTTAGACGTTTGTTTCCTTACCCCCACGATACGATAGGATTTTTTATTGCTAGACTTTTAAAATAACTGCTATGTATACATATAGGGTATTCATCGTCAAGACTTTAAAAGGAGTTGAGAAAATAGCAGCATCATATATACGTGATATTATACCAGAATGTGATATCACAGTAAAACCTGGTGGTTATTCTGGAATTCTTTTGGTAAAGATTCATGAAAAAGAAAAACATAAAGCAAGGTTTCTTTACAATATCCCAGAAATAGAAAAAATAATACCCGTTGAGAAAGTTACAAAAGCTGAACTTAAAGAAATATGTTTAGAAGCTAAAAAATTAGCTGAGAAATATTTAAACAATAATATCACTTTTGCTGTACGAACTACAAGAAGAGGCAAACATGATTTTACTTCTCTAGATGTTAACATAAAGATTGGTTCATGTATCCAAGAGATAAAAAACAAC
>Ga0164318_10003717_pt1 | contig 14534 bp, 10 predicted proteins | sample GuaBasSedimGuay9_FD_113734 | JGI IMG/M metagenome (GOLD analysis project Ga0164318, IMG submission 113734) | Subseafloor sediment microbial communities from Guaymas Basin, Gulf of California, Mexico - Guay9, Core 4571-4, 0-3 cm | ecosystem: Environmental > Aquatic > Marine > Hydrothermal vents...
ATTCTCTCAAGCTTCAAGATCGAAATCTATTTGAGTCATTTAGATTCGCTTATCTTGCTCACCGGAAAATACCTCAAAAAACAGTATTATTCTAACTCCTGCTCAATCGGCTAAATAATTACAGAACATTTGCTCCTTTTTAATTAATAGGGGATAAGGCATGTTAATAACTTGTTGATAAATTAGATATGAAATACTATTTAATGGAAAGAATAAGCATATTTTTTGAAATTTATGTTGACAACATATTCAGTTTAAGGTAAATTATGTTTTACAAATTGTAAATTACAATATGTAAGTTACAAAATATAAATTATATCTTTGAATATTTCGTTCTCTTTATTTAGATGCATAATTTAGCTATTTTTATATGAAAAACCTACCACTTAAAGTTTTAGTACTATATGCAGTAATTATTATTTTTGTGTTGTATTTTTCACCTTCCTTTTTATATTCCCAAGGCATGGATTTTTATGAACAAGATGGTTTTTCAACACACGATAAAACAAAACTTGCTAATTTTTATTGGCAGTTGAGCCAGGAACTTTTTAAGCAGAAACAATTTGATGAAGCTATTTTTCAAGTCCAAAGAGTTTATGAATTTAGCCCTAATGACGATAGGGTGGCATCTTTTATTGAAAGTGTAAAATCGGCAAGAGATAGCAATAAATCTTCAAAACAGAGGATGTATAGAGCATTCATCGATAGAGAACAAGAAGATTATACAGGAGGGAGTGTTGATACGTACCTTCCTATGCCTGCAGAAGTAAGCCCTGCTTATGGACCACAAATAAGACTTCCCCAGCACGTCGAGAAATCTATAGAAAAAATGATTAAAAGAGCCCGCGTTAGTTATCAGAATAAAAACTATAATGATGCACTATATTATTTAAATGAAGTCCTTGTTATGGATTCATCAAACAGGGAGGCATTGAATTTAAAGAATAGAATTGTTAAAGAGAAAAGCTTTGTAAGAACAAAAGAACTGCCTTCGGCTCCCAAGAGGCCCGATGAGAGAGTGGCACAGGCTATGGTAAATGCTCAAAAGGAATATAAAAGGCGGAATTATGATGCAGCCTTATTTTATCTTAATGCCGTACTTATTTGGCACCCTCAAAATGAAGAGGCATTATCATTGAAAAATATTATTTTAAATGAAAGACGATCTAAATATGAAAGTGTATATGAGCGTGAGCGTAAACAAAAAGCAGAGGCATTTAGAGATAGAGAGGAAACAGGAGATATATCACCCCCTCAAGAGAGTATGGCTGATATTAAGGAATATGAGCGAATGCGACTAAAAATACAAGAAGAAAGATATAAAGAAGAGGAAAAAAGAAATAGATTAGCTGAAGCAAGAATCCGTGAGGATGTCCGTAGGCGTATTGAATTACAGGAGAAAGAAGACCTGGAGTTATTAATTCAAGAAGTTGAAGAGAGTAAATTTTATGAAAAGTTTCAAAGCTATGAAGAAGAAAAAGAACAGAAAAAAAGAATGCAGAAAAGACAAATTCATTCTTTCCTCCTGCGAGCTGAAGGCTTAATGGAGATGGGAAAGTATGAAGAAGCCGCTGTTTATTTAAATAATGTTTTTATGGTTGAGCCTTATAATGAACGTGCTCAAAAGATGCGCGTAAAGCTTGAGCAGGAATTGGTTGATAAAAAAATACGTGAAAGAAGAGAGTACGATAAACTTTTTGAGGAAGAGAAAAAAGAATATAAGAAAATCCGTGAAAATGTACGTAAAGAAAAGATCCGAACATTATTAAATGAAGCAGATCGTTTATATGATGAGGATGATTTGCTAACAGCACGGCAGGAATACCAAAAGGTGATTATTGTTGATCCATCAAACAGACATGCGAAAAGGTTTTTAAAGAAGATAGATAAAAAACTTCTTACATTGCAAGAGGAGATGCGTGCACAGGAAGAATTGCGAGAGGAGAGAAGAGCACAAGCCATGGAAGAATCATTTCAAGAGGCGGCACGAGCTCTTGAGATAGAATTAATAAAAGAAAAGAAAGAGGACCTCAGTATTCAGGAGCGTATAAGAGTATTTTTAGCACAAGCTGATCATAAGGCAGAAATCGAACATGATTATGATGGCGCTTTAGTTGACCTTAACAGAGCATATGCAATTGATCCTGGTAATAAGAAAGTAATGGATAAAATTAAAAAGGTGAGGGCACTTAAGGCAAGAAGAATAGATCATCCAGAGAAAGAAATCCATGAAATTCTTACGAGAGAGTCAGATAAATCAGAAAAGTCTATTTCTATCGCTGTAGATAGAGAAGAAGAGAAAAAAGCAAAAGAACAGAAATGGGAAGAATTAAAGCGTGGTAAACAAATATTAGGAGCTGCAGCTCGTCGAAGCTATCAGGGTAAAGTCGAAGAATATGTCAGCAATGCCCAGAGGTATTTAGAGCAGAAGCAATTTGATAAAGCTCGGTCGGAGGTTGAGCGCATTTTCTTGTTTGATAAGAATAATCCAACCGCAAAAGATTTGCTCGCCAGAATAACAGAATATGAAATTTCGTATGAAAAAAAGATGGAAGAAAAATCCCTAGATCAAGAATTTGAAACAGGATTGGAACTGGAGAAGCTAAAGGTTGAGATGCAGAGGAGAGCTGAGGGTAAGGTCATACGCGAACCACAGGAAGCTAAAATAGAAGATAAAAAGATTCAGGAAAAAACAATAAAGAAATTAATCAAAGAAGGAAAGTCACTTTACAAAAAGGAAAGATATTATGAGGCCTTAAATAAGTTTGAGGCAATTTTTGCAATTGATGCTCAGAATGAAGAAGCTTCTCGTTATGTTGATAAAATCAAGGAAACTATGCTTAAAGAACGCGAAGAAGAAAGAAAGAGGATTAGAGAAAAACAGCGGGAAGAAATAAATGAAAAACTAAACGAATATAGTAGTCAAATACAATCTTTACATAAACAGGGTCGCTATACTGAAGCTGCGATTCTAATTGAAAAGGGTTTGCTTTTAGATCCAACGAGTAAGTATCTCAAAGAACTTAAAAAGCTTAATCAAAGAGGTTCGGATGAGAAGATGCGACTTAATTTATCCGATGAAGAAAAGGTTAAAGATTTAATCAATATTGCAATAAAAGAATTTATACAGGGTAATTATCTTGAATCAAGAAAGTATTTTGAGAAGGTTTTAGAAATTAGTCCTGATGATGAAAAGGCAAAAAATTCAATCGCTAAGATTGATAAAAAAGTTAAAGAGTTAGGTTTGTAAAAATAAAATAAGGAGTATTAGTAATATGTGTAATATTACTTTAAAAGCAAAAGTAAAGGAGTATGTTAAAAAACAGTCAGTTTGTTTTTCCCTTATGGTTATAGCCATCAATCCGGTTTCTGAAGGGCATGAAGATGGTGGGAGACAACAATCGTTACCTCAAGCCACTGCTGTTTATGAACAAAACCAGCGGGTTGATAAAGAAAGAATTTCTTCGTCCGGTCATAATGATATTATTGACCAGAAAATTTTAGATTATTACAAACTTGGAAAGCTTTATTTATTACAAGGACAAATGGGGAATTCCTATAATGCATTTTTGATGGGTGAAAATTTAGAAGATATGGGAGCACTAAGTCATGGTAATTTATTAGGCACTCAGGGTGCTATGATTGCATCTAGTTTGCCTCAGCAAGGGAGTTCTATAGGAGACGATTCTTTGAGTGATTATTTAAAGAATTTGGTTTCTTTGTATTTAAAGCGGGTTGAAATTTTATCAAAGAATCCCATTTATTTAGACGAGGCACGCAGAGAAATTGAGAAAATATTTATTATTGATCCTCAGAATAAAAGAGCTAAAGAATTGGCAGATGAAATTAAAGATAAACAGAAATCACTTCAAGCCCCTTCAGAACTTAAGCCACTCGAGAAAGAAGTTAAAAAGAATGTGCCATTGCCAGAAATTATTCTACCGAAAGAAAAGCTAGATTCTCCTTTTATTGACGAAAAAGAGAGGGCATTAGCTACCGCGGAAGAGAAAATGAAAACTTCGATATTACAAAGATCTGATATGAATAAAATGGAATCAGCCCTCATGAAGCATTATGATTCGGGGAAAATAAATTTAAAGAATAAAGATTATTTTAATGCTATTAAGGAATTTAAAATGGTCTTAGCAATTGATCCTGAGCATCTTTATTCAAATTATGCACGTAAATTTATTGCAGCAGCAAAGAAGAAAATTCAGGAAAGAGAAGAGCATGACCTTAAATTAGTACAGCAGGAGAAAATTGTTAAAAAAGAATCGCAAGGAGAGGATTTTATTTCGAAGACGCCTTTTGATGAGGCAGTAGATACCCCTCAGGCTACATTAATAAAATCGACTCAAAATATTTCTTCCATTGATCATTTAAAGATTAAGAGAGAAGAAATATTACGTGCGCAATTTAAAAATGTTTTAACATCGGTTAGAAAATTTATACATGAGGGACGTTATTTGGCTGCGCTAGAAAATTTAGATGCCCTATTATCTATTGACCCAATAAATAAAGAAGCTCAGATACTTAAATTGCGTGCACAACAACTCCTAGCAGATAAAAGACAAAGAGAACGGGAAGAGATAGTCAGTGACATAATCAGAACTAAAGATGAAGAAGAAGCAAAGGATTCATATTTTTTAAAACAAAAACGGAAACAAGAGGTCCGTAAAGAAGTAAAAGAAAAATATAAAATGGCACAGGAGAATATTAAAGCTCTTTTAATGATTGACCCGTCAAATCAAGAAGCGCGTAATCTTGAGCTTCAGCTTAAAGATGTATTGTCTGAAAAGAAAGAGAAAGAAAGAATTGAAAGCAATATTCTTCGTATTAAAGCTGAGGAAGAATGGCGTAAAAAATATTTTGCAAGACAAAGAAAACGTCTAGAAGCGAGAAGAAATATAGAAAAAAAATATAAAGAATGGGAAGATATTAACCAGAAGACCATGAAACGTGAGGTGCAGAATAAAATAGAAGCCAAACTAAATGATGCACGCTATTGGCTTTCAGTTAATGATTATTTTAAGACAAATAAGGAACTTGAAACTTTATCAATTATTAGCCCTGTTAACAAAGAGGCGGATAAAATAAAGCAGGATTTACAGAATAATATCAGACAATTGGCATCATTGCTTGAAGATAATAAAAAGGAAAAGATTAATAATATTAATATGAGAAAAAGCACCGTAAAGAAAAGAGAAAAAAAATTCATGCCGACACATGGTAGTCAAATAAATGAAGGCAAAAGAAATAAAAAAGATGTCAAGACAGTTAAAAAGGTTGATCCTCAAGGTGCGGAAGATAACGGAAAGACTGTTTTTAATAAAATAAGTAATTTTCGACCCGTTACTTTATTTGATCCGCAGATTTCTTCTTCTCAGGTTAAGACTCCTAATGTGAAAGAATCGCACGAAAGAGTTGTTAAAGCTAATGAGCAGAAGGAGGAAAATATAGAGATAACTAAGCCGGAAGTTATAAATCAATCTAACGATATAAAGGTAGAAGATAAAAATCGAGTAAAAAAAGAACTTCAAGCCAAACCTCTTATCCAAGAGGAACCTTCAGTGAAAAGAAGTGTCGTTAGAGTAAAAAAAGCTATTCAGGAAAAACAGCCTAAAACAGTGAACAAAATAGTACAAAAAGAAACTAACAATATAAATAATAATCATGTAAAAAGAAATGAGAGTTATGATTTCGAATTAGAGAAAGAAATTTTAAGTCCTACCTCTAATGAAAAACAAAAATTAATGAAGTATTTAATACGTGGTAAGCAGCATTTCAGGCAGGGGAATTATCCCTTAGCATTAGTTTCATTCAACAAGGTAAAAAGCTTGGATAAAGAGCAGTTGTTTTTAAGTGAGGTTGAAGAACTTATTAGTGCAACAAAAAGACGTTTAGATAGCACTCAAGGTTAAAATTTTTTTTTTAGGTGTAGTTATTTTAAAAAGAGGAAGTACTGTTTGCCTTAATGTAAATGATGATATGATTTTTAAAGTGGTTAGCCTATATGATTAAAAGAGAAAAGTTATATAAGATAGGTGAGGTTATGCACTATTCTGGTTTTTCTCGTCAAACATTGCATAATTATACCTTGGCTGGGTTGATAATTGAAGCCCGTCGAACTGAGTCTGGACATAGATTATACGATGAGTCTGTTTTTGATAGATTGGAGAAAATTAGACGATTGCAGGAACAAAACTATACCTTAATGCAAATAAAGAAAATTTTGGAAAACGAAGAAAACCAAGCAGGTAGTCAAGAGAGCTCATTATGAATTTAAAAAAAATGGCAGAATTTTTAGGGATATCTGACGAAGAGTTAGTCCTTAAAGCACAAGAGATGAATATTGATCTCTCTGCCATTGGAGATGAATTGGATGAGGATTTAATTGATGAGCTAAAAAAACGCCTTAATTTATCTTCGGGTAGGAAAGAGGAAATTCATAAGCCTTCAGATAAGCCTTCTATAAAAAGTCAAAAAGAATCAACTCCTGAAAGTTCAGAACAAGCTGGGGATTTAGGAGAAGAAGAACTTACTTCAAGAGAGGTTTCTGATATTGCCTCAAAGGTAAGCAAAGAAGAGAAAAAAGGTCTTAAGGAAGTGGTAGAGCCGATTGTTAAAGATTCAGAAACTGAAGAGGAGGAAAAGGAAAAGACGCAAGAGGAAGAACCCCCTGAGGAAATCCAGCCTAAGAAAGGGCTACTTCAATCGGTTTTTGGTTTTTTCGAAGATTTCTTTTTTCCTATTTTCAAAACTCCTGTTCATAGAAATATACTTATAATTGGTGCTGTTTTTTCTGCTTTCATTGCTTTAATATTAGCATCTTTATTTCAGGTAAAAACTGCTAAAGAAGTTGAAATTGAAAAAAAACCGTTGGAAACCCAGATTAATATTCGGGGTGGATTTCGTGGGGAGAAAGATCTTTTTCAGCTTATTTGGGAAATGCATCATCAAGGTTATTATTCTCTGGCATATGAATATGCACAGAGGTTCCTTGATGAATATCATGATAGTGATTTAATAGGAGATGTTTATTTTAAAATCGCTGATATTTTTTATTCTTGGGATAGAGGTTCAGATACACAGAGATATAAAGATGCTCGAGAGGCATATGAAAAAGCAATTCAGTTTTCACCTGATGATACCAAAGTACCATGGGCAAAATTGCAGATTGCAAATACATATTTTAAACTAAATGTATTTGACAGTGCAGCTCATTCATATAGAGATTTGATTGAACAATATCCTACTTACAAATTACTAGATATTGCGCAAAGCCGATTAGCATTATGCTATTTAAAATTACATCAATATGATCGTGCCAGATTGGAGTATAAAAAGTTAATTGAAGTGTTTCCAAATAGTTCTTTAAAAAGGAACGCATATTTTAAATTAGCAGAGATCCATTATCGTAAAAGAGAATTACGAGAAAGTATTCAAGCTTATAAAAATTATCTTGATTTATTTCCTGACTCCCCTAAGCAAATCGAAGTGTATTTTAGAATTGCGAAATTATATAAATATCTTAAAGAGTATGATCGTGCGATTGAATATTTCAAAAAAAGTATAGGTAAGTATCCTAATGATACTTACAATGAAATGTCTTTATACCAGATTGGCGAATGTTACTTATTAATAAAGCAATATGAAAAAGCTCGTGAAAATTATAAAAAGTTGATTGAAACATATCCTAAGAGTGATCTAACTCAAATTGCTTATCATAGGCTTGGTGATACATATTTAAAAGAAGGGAATGATGATGAAGCAATTACATTATATGAACAAGCATTAAGCAGTTTTCCTAATATTACCGCTTCCCGCCTTTCGGAAATAAAACTTGCGGAACTTTATTTTCGCAAAGGTAATTACGAAAAGGCTATATCAATTTTTTCTGATATTTTGGTAAATGATCCGAATTATTTTGCAAATGATAGAATTGTTTTGAGGATTGCACAGATACATTATAAAAAAGGAAATTATCTAGAATCAGCTGATTGGTATCTTCGCTTAATTAAGGAGTTCCCGGCTAGCCCACTCGTTAAAAAGGCATATTTTAGTAAGGCTAAAGCTGAGGTTGCAAGTAAGTTTCATGAGCGGGCAATTGAGAGCTATATAGAATTTATTCAAAAATTTCCTGACCATCAAAGAGTAGATCTGGTTATGTATTTAATTGGTGATATGTATGCTAAACTCGGTAAATATATGGATGCAATAAGCTATTGGGAAGATCTTCGATCTAAGTTTCCTTTAAGTGATTACCGCTATATGGCACTTCAAAAAATAGGAGAAGCATATAAAGAAATGTCACAATCTGATGAATATATAGATATATTGCAGAAAGATTATCAGGTAAAGGGGAGTCCGGAAGAAATAAAAAATAGCTTAGAATTGAAATGTAAAGAAACTTTTATGCAAATTCTTGATAACAAGGCATTGGAAAGAACTGAAGAATATTTTAATACAGGAAAAGAGTTAGCATATTTTTATTACGAAAAGAATGAACTTGACAGCGCGGTTGAAGTTATACATAAGCTTTTAGGAATGTATACGGGACATCCTGATTTGTATTTGCTGCTGCAGTTAAAGGCAAAAATTTATTATGATTTGAATTTGACTGATGAAACTATTTCAGCATATGAAGATTTGATTTCTTTATTGACGTATAGGTTGTCACAAGGTGAAGAAAAGAAAAAAGAAGTATATTTAATGATGATCGCGGATTCATATTTTTCACTAGGAGATCTTTTTTATAGCCAGGATAAAATTTCAGAAAGTTTATATCTTTATCTGGAGGGATTAAAGAAATTACCTGAGAATAAAGTGAGTGGTTGGCCTCTTTATCAAATAGCAAATTGTTATAGTAACCTAGGTAATTATAATAAAGCAAATTATTATTATGAAAAACTTAAGAAAGAGTTTCCTGATAATTTTTGGACTGAATATGTAGGCTGGAATCAGGAACGTATAAAGTGGAAAGATAGCATTAAAAAGAGAGGTGTGGAGTCAGGATTATGAATACCGCCCAATTAAATCAAACAGAGTGCAAATTGCAAGATTTCTATGCTTTGTTGAAAAGAGAATATGAAACGTATATGAAAATATTTTACCTTTGCGAGGAAGATCGAAAGCTTATTGAATGCGGCGAAATACAACAGTTGCGTAAATCAATAGGTGAAAAACAGTCTTTATTAAATGAAATTTTGAATATTGAGAAGGAAATTTATGTTTTGAAAGAAGAGTGGAATAAGATTAAGGATGATTTGCCGGAATCTTCAAAAGGCGACATCGTCTTATTAATTAATAATTTTAAAGATCTCATGGAGAAGATCGTATCATCTCAGAAAGAGAATGAGAAGCTTTTATCAGAACGTAATTCCCATCATATTAATGAATTAAGTACTATTAGAAGGGGTAAGAATCTAAGCAAGGCTTATTCTGTTTATGGTAATAGTATTCCCCATTCAAGATTTATGGATAAGAGCAAATAAGAAGGATAGTGGATATGCAAAAAGAAGTTAAAAATAAAGAGCAAATGAATTTCAACATGCTTAATCAAGCATTTCAGGCTTTTAGTGCAACAACGACAAAATTTCAGGAAGCATATAATAAGCTTCAGGAACAAATTGCATATTTATCAAAAGAACTTGCAGAAAAAAATGCCGAACTTAATCGTAATGTTATCGAACTTGATCAAACTCAAAAATATATAAATAATATATTAGAGAATATCTCGGATGGTGTGATAGCTTTGGACCTAAAGGGGAAAATTACAACATTCAATAAAGCGGTACAAACAATGACTAATTATACAGCCGCTGAGATACTTAATAAACGGTACGATGAAATATTTTTAACTCAAGAAAAAGGTTCAGATTTAATAAATGATGTTATACAGGGAAGAGTTTTACCTGATGGACATGAGACTACTATTAAAAGTAAATCAGGGGAAGATATTCCGGTCATTGCTTATACTGCTCCTATTACAGATGAACATTCTCAAATTATCGGAATTGTTGTGACGTTTAATGATTTATCAAAGATAAAACAACTTGAAGAGGAGATTGAGAGGGCAAAGAGGTTGGCAGCATTAGGTGAAATGGCTGCCGGCGTTGCGCATGAGATTAGAAATCCATTAGGAGGAATAGAAATGTTTGCCTCTATATTGGAACGGGAATATATACATAATGAAAGGGAAAGGAAGATTATACAAAGCATACTCAAAGGAGTAAGAAGTTTGGATAAAATAATATCCGAATTATTATCATTTACTAGATCTTTTGGTAAATCAGATTTTCAGAATGTTGATTTAATTGATTGTATTGAGTCATCGATTGAATTTGCATCTCAGGAATTTGATAAAAAGATGATAAAAGTATGTAAGAAATATTCTACAGGGCAATCTATTATTGTATTTGGTAATGGGGATCAGTTAAAGCAGGTGATGTTAAATTTTTTACTTAACGCTGCGCAAGCGATATCACATGAGACAGGCATTGTAGAGATTTCATGCTCTCCTTATTACCGTGAAGGATACGTTGTTCTTGTAATAAGTGATAATGGTGAAGGTGTTAAGAAAGAACATTTAGAAAAAATTTTCGACCCTTTTTTTACAACCAAGTCAAAAGGAACAGGACTGGGTTTAGCAATATCGTATCGAATTATTGAGGAACATGGCGGAAAAATAACGGTGGAAAGTAAAGAAGATACTGGAACGCGTTTTTTAGTCCGTTTACCTTTAAAACAGAAATTTATGAATAAGGTGTGATTGCATGGCGAAAAGAAAAGTCTTAATTGTAGATGATGAACAGATAATGCGGGATTCAATTAAAGAAGCACTTATATCAACTGATCATATGGTTACGGTTGCTGAAGATGGAAATAGAGCAAGGGAGATTTTACAGCGTTCTGACTTTCATGTAGTTATTAGTGATATTAAAATGCCTGGATTAAGTGGTCTTGAATTGCTCAAATACGTTAAAGAAGTTGCGCCTGATACGTTGGTTATATTAATGACTGCGTTTGGGACTATTGAGTCAGCTATTGAAGCAATGAGAGAAGGGGCTTTTGATTATATTACAAAGCCTTTTTCCATTGATGTAATTGAAGTTGTATTAGAGAAAGCTTTTAACCACATTGATATTGTTTTAGAAAATAGATATTTAAGAAATACTTTAGAGGATAAATTCAATCCCTGTAACTTTATAGGTGAACATAAATCCATGAAAGCAACTTTCGATATTATTCGTAAGGTTGCTCCTTCTCGGGCAACAGTTCTTGTAACCGGAGAGAGTGGTACTGGCAAAGAGCTTGTAGCAAGGTCACTTCATTATTTAAGTCCCCGTAAAGGGCGCCCTTTCATAAAGGTGAATTGTGCTGCTCTATCATCCAGCTTGTTAGAGAGTGAACTTTTTGGACATGAGAAAGGGGCTTTTACAGGTGCTTATACGAAAAAGATTGGAAGATTTGAATTAGCAGATGGTGGAACTGTTCTTCTTGATGAAATTAGTGAAATTGGTATTGGTCTTCAAGCCAAATTGCTTCGTGCTTTGCAGGAAAAAGAATTTGAACGGGTCGGAGGTGTTAATTCCATTGATGTTGACGTTCGCATAATTGTTACTACAAATAGAGATTTAGAGAAGGCTGTGCGTGAGGGCACATTCAGAGAGGATTTGTATTATCGTCTTAATGTTGTTCCTATAAGATTGACTCCACTTCGTGAGAGAAAAAGTGATATACCTCTTTTAATGGATTTTTTTCTTAAAAGATATGCTAAGGAAAACAATAAAAAGATTGTTGGTTTTGAGCCCGAGGTATATGAGAAACTCAAAATTTATGATTGGCCTGGGAATGTTCGTGAACTCGAAAATATCGTTGAACGTGCTGTCGTTTTATCGAACGGAGAATTATTGGTGAAAGAATATTTTGATGTTGGTTATGCACATGAGCGGACTTTGATTAATAATTATATTGCGGCTGAACAATCATTGTTTGCGGAAAATGTTATGCCTTTGTTTGAGATAGAAAAGAAGTATATCCTTCATGCACTTTCAAAGTTTAATGGGAATAAAACACGGGCCGCTAAAGCTCTTGATATAAGTGTACGGACATTACGTAATAAGCTTGATGAATATAAGCAGACTGATCTTATTAAAGTATAGTAATTTTTTCCTACTAAGCCAATATAGGGAATAAAGAAATAGGAAAATTTTTCCTGTTTTTAACTAAATGGTATTATGGAAAATTTGAGCAGTATTAAGTTATTAGCTACCAACGACTTACATTTTAGGACAAGAGACGTCTGTGGCACACAATTTGCTACTAATAAAACGGTGAAAAATATGTCCATATTTGACCGTACTCCCATAACGTGTGCAAAAAATGTGTTGGATTATGTAACAACCCGGCAAAAGGTTGTTACTTCTAATGTTGCAAATGTAAATACACCTGGTTATAAGACGAAGGATGTTTCATTTAATAGTGTTTTGCAAGCTAAGAATGATAAATTGCGTCTAGGTCTTCGGTGTACACATGAGAAACATTTTAAAAAGCCTCTTGAAGATACTGAAGGGGTGGAAACGTTTTATGCCTATTCCCCCGTAAACACAAAAGATGGGGTAAACGATGTTGATATCGATAAAGAAATGCTTAAATTAGGTGAGGTTCAGACTTCATTTAATATATTTACCGAGTTATTATCCAGAAAATACCGCTCTATTCAAGGTATAATAAATGGAAACCTGTAAAAATTAAAGAAGGTTTATTATGAGCGATAAATTTATAACCCATTTTGATGTAAGTGCATCCGGATTAACTGCTGAACGAACTCGCATGAGAATCATTGCAAGTAATATTGCAAATGTTAATTCTACTAATTCGGTGGAAGGGGGACCATATAAAAGACAAGCTGCAGTTTTAGAATCTTTTAAAGTGCCTAATTCGGGACTTGAGCAAGGTGTACATATTAAGGAAATTGTCACTGATACCTCGGCACCTCGCTTAGTATATGATCCTGAACATCCTGATGCGAACGCTCAGGGTTATGTAGCATATCCTAATGTAAATCTTGTTAAGGAAGTAACTGACATGAAAACAGCAACAATGGCATATCAAGCAAACATAACTGCAATTAATGCAACAAAACAAGTTATTTCCCGCTCCCTTGATATTGGGAGATAATATTTTTAAATAGGAATACAAAGGAGAAGTTTTATGGATGGGGTTCATGGTAATGAGTTACATATAAAACCGGTAATGCCTAATTCTATTCTTCCCGGTGCTGCAAAGAAAGTTTCCGGTAATGCTGATAAATCGTTTTTTAACATGTTGAAAGATTCTATTCATGAAATTAATGAACTCCAGGTTGATGCAAACGAACAAGTTGCAAAACTTTCTCGGGGAGAGATAAAAGATGTACATCAGGTTATGATAGCTGCCCAAGAGGCGAACTTGACCTTTTCTATGATGATGCAGATCCGCAATAAAATTATTGATGCATACCAAGAAATCATAAAAATGTCATAATTAATTATTTAGTATAATTTTTATAGAAGGGAGTATTTACTGATGGATTTTTTGAATCAATTATTTTCACAAATAAAGTCAATTTATGTGAAGATGACCACTTCTCAGAAAATAAGCTTTATATTGGTTATAGCATCCATCGGTATATGTCTTGTAGTTGTTTTCCTATGGTCGGCGAAACCGGATTATGTTGTATTGTTTTCAAACCTCTCCACAGATGATGCTGCAAAAATTCATACGAAACTCGGCGAACTACAAGTTCCATATAAAATTGTTGGTACCACTATTGAAGTTCCTTCCAAGCATGTATATGAAACACGGTTATTATTGGCAAATGAGGGATTGCCAAAAGGATCTTACGTTGGCTATGAAATGTTTGATAAAGTAAGCCTTGGACAAACAGATTATCTGCAGCGTCTTAATTTTCAACGTGCCCTTGAAGGAGAACTCTCACGTACTATCAGTTCGCTTGAGACTGTTGAATTTGCACGTGTTCATCTTGTAATTCCTAAACCGACGATTTTTAGCGAAAAAGAAGAAAAAGTTTCTGCTTCGGTTATTATTACAACAATGGGTGGATCTACTTTAGCGAAAAAGAATGTTTTGGCTATTACGCACCTTGTCTCATCAAGTGTAGAAGGATTGGAACCTAGCGAAGTAACAATTATTGATTCAAGTGGAAATTTACTTTCTAGTGAGGTTGAAGATAATATAGCTGTTAGACTAACCAGTTCTCAATTGGAAGCTCAGCAGAATATCGAAAGATATTTAGAAAATAAAGTTTCGACCCTTTTAACAGGCGTTTTAGGTCCAGGTAAAGCTATTGTTCGTGTTTCTGCCAATATTGATTATAGTCAGGTGGAGAAGACCAAAGAAAGTTTTAACCCTGAAAGTCAAGTAGCGCGCTCTGAAAATAGGATAGAAGAGACCACAAACAGTGAAGAAGGTAACGGTGGATCGGTCGAAAAGACAATTACTAATTTTGAAATAGATAAGGTTGTTGAGCA
>Ga0164318_10003718_pt1 | contig 14532 bp, 9 predicted proteins | sample GuaBasSedimGuay9_FD_113734 | JGI IMG/M metagenome (GOLD analysis project Ga0164318, IMG submission 113734) | Subseafloor sediment microbial communities from Guaymas Basin, Gulf of California, Mexico - Guay9, Core 4571-4, 0-3 cm | ecosystem: Environmental > Aquatic > Marine > Hydrothermal vents >...
CGGTCTCAACCTCAGCCTTGCCTTCCACTCAACCTTACCTATCTTCTTCCGTCCAGCGGCGGGGATGAAGCATGGCTTCAGGGGAGAGAATGCGGTCAATTTCTTCTTTGGTCAGGAGGTTCCGCTCCAATACCAGTTCATAGACAGAGCGGCCGGTTTTCAACGCTTCTTTGGCAATGGAAGATGAGTTTTCATAGCCGATGTAGGGGTTCAGTGCCGTTACGATGCCAATGCTGTTTTCCACGTAGCCCCGGCATACATCCTTATTGGCTGTGATACCGAGGATGCAGCGGTCGGCCAGTGTCATCATGCCGTTTCGCATAATGTCAATGGACTGAAAGAGGTTGAAGGCAATGATGGGCTCCATGACGTTGAGTTCCAACTGTCCCGCTTCCGCCGCCATGGTGATGGCCAGGTCGTTTCCGATGACCTGAAAGGCAATCTGGTTGACGACTTCGGGAATAACCGGGTTCACTTTCCCCGGCATGATACTGGAACCGGGCTGCATGGCCGGCAGGTTGATTTCATTGAGGCCGGCACGGGGCCCGGAAGAGAGCAGCCGCAGATCATTGCATATTTTTGAAAGTTTCACAGAGATGCGCTTGAATACGCCGGAAAGCTGGACAAATACGCCGGTGTCCTGGGTGGCTTCTACGAGGTTGCCGGACAGTTCCAGATCCATCCCGGTAACGGCACACAATTCTTCAGTGCAGAGCTTGGCGTAGGCTGGATCAGCGTTGATGCCAGTGCCGATCGCGGTACCCCCCATGTTGATTTCATTCAGGAGTCTGGCTGCTTTCTTCAGCATCCGGATGTCTTCACCCAGCATGGTGGCATAGGCACCGAATTCCTGGCCCAGGGTCATGGGAACAGCGTCCTGGAGCTGGGTTCTCCCCATTTTCATTACCGTGCGAAATTCTTTTTCTTTCTTGCGGAAAGCGGCTTTCAGATGACGCATCCCTTCGAGGAGGCTGGTGATGGAAAGGAGAAGGCCAATTTTCAGTGCAGTGGGATAGGCATCGTTTGTAGACTGGGACAGGTTCACGTGGTTATTGGGATGGATAATGTCATATTCCCCCGGCTTTCGCCCCAGTTTCTGCAGCGCAAGGTTGGCAATCACTTCGTTGGCATTCATGTTGGTGGAGGTACCGGCACCGCCCTGGATAACGTCTACGGAGAAGTGACGGTGGTAGGCACCTGAGATTAAGTCATCACAGGCAGCAACAATGGCGTCGGCAATGTCCTGTTCCAACAGCCCAAGTTTCAGGTTCGCCAGTGCGGCGGCTTTTTTCACCATGGCCAGCGCCCGGATGAGGTTGGGATAGTGGCTGATTGGAACGCCGGTGATGGGAAAGTTTTCTATGGCCCGAAGGGTCTGAACACCGTAGTAAACATGGGCGGGAACACCGCGCTCCCCGAGAAGGTCATGCTCCATCCTGAATCCGTCGGCGTGGTAGTCTGCGCCCTGGTTCACCAACTTTTTACTGGAGCTTTCCAGCCGCCGGCTTAAGAGTTTTGAAATCCCTTCTACCATCAGGAAGTAGACCCGGGGATTCTCCCGGCGAATGACCTGGAGCCGTTCCCGTGTCAGCTGCATGACCCGAACCTGGGTTTTCGCCGTAGCAGTTGCGGAATGGACTGTGTCGTCCAGAAAAATAGCCTCTCCCAGAAAATCTCCCTTTGACAAAACAGCCAGCACTTCCTTTCCTGCATGTACCCGCTTACTGATTTCCACTTGTCCGTCCATCACTACCATGAAACGGTTTCTTGGAGAATGTTCCCGGAACAGGACTTCTTTTGCCCCAAATTTCTTTGATGTAAAACAAGCGGCAATTTTTTCCAGCTCTTCTTCGTTCAATTTTTCAAAAAGTACGGTGCCTTTCAAAAGTTCTTTTCTTTCTATCATGATGTTGTGCCTTTTGCCCAAAATCCGTCAGGGCAGTTTTTTCTTCGCCTCCGAATATTCCCGAACGACTTCTGCCAGGATTTCAGCTGCGGGTTTTGTGTCTTTTATCAGCCCCACAGTCTGCCCTGCCGACCAGACATCTTTCCAGGCTTTCTTTTTTCCGGTGGATGCTGATTCTCCCATTCCCTTCATCGCACGGTACCCTTTATACATCTTGAACCACTTCCTGGTAAAGGAAAATCGGGTCCAGAAACGTTCAAAGAACCCAAGCTCCGTACCCAGCCTCTCAAGGTATGGCGTATTGATAAAGTTTGCGTGGGCACCTGTAACCCTTGCAGTGAAAACAATGTCTTCCGGGTCGGATTCCAGAATGCTTTTCTTGTATTCCTCGTTGACCGCCGTTTCGTTACAGGCGATGAACCGGGTTCCCATGTAACCGGCCTCTGCACCCAGTGCCAACGCCGAGAGCAGGGTTTTCCCATCCGCGATACCTCCTGCAGCAATGACGGGAATTTTCAGGTTTTCCACCAGCCATGGTACCAGTACACTTCCGACAATTTTCCCCGCATGGCCCCCTGCCCCGTAGCCCACGGCAACTACGGCATCGGCACCGAGGGATTCCACTTTCTTTGCATAGTCCAGGTTTGTCACATCGCAGAAAACCTTTGTGCCGATTTTATGGGCTTCTTCAATCACCTGTCTGGGCGAGCCGAGAGAGGTGATTATTACCGGAACTTTGTTCCGGATACAGATTTCCAGGTGCTGTTCCTGATAAATATTGGACTTGTTCGTAATAATATTGACTCCATATGGCTTGTCTGTCAAAGAGTTCACAACTTTCAGGCCTTCTTCAAACTGTTCCGGTTTCCTGTAGTTCAGGGCAGGAAATGTCCCCAGCCCACCTGCTTCTGAAACAGCCGCGACCAACTCCGGATTGGAGACCAGAAACATCGGCGCCGCAATCACAGGAAAATCGATTCCAAGCATCTCAGTTATTCTTGTTTTCACTCAAACCCCCGACGATTTTTATTCCCCATCAATTATAGCGAATTCTTATCAAACTCTGCATAAACATTTTCTCCCGGAAAAGGAAAAAGCCGGGGGGTACCGGCTTTTAGAGGTAGAAATGGAGGCTATTCATTTCTGCACATTTATCATGCGAGAACAATGCCAACCCTCCACGGAAACCGGCTTTAATATTGTCGTCTCTATTTGAATCAGTGTGTTAATTCGGACAAATTTCAATCTACCCTGCTTGAAAACGTCTGTAACAACCGTTTGTTTATCGTGACTGCGCCATTATGGCTTACCAAAATATTCCCGGATGCCCCGAATGTCCACTTTACCGATGAGCTCAGCGAGTTTTTCATCCTTCGCGTCCAATACGGCTTGCAGTGAACCATAATGAGCAAGGAGGCGCCGGGCTTTCCGGTCTCCGATGCCGGGAACTTCAGTCAGTCTGGGAGAAGTTGCATGCTTCTCCCTGAGCTGACGGTTAAATGTAATGGCAAAGCGATGAGCTTCATCACGGAGTCGGATGAGAATGCGCGCTCCGGGTTCTCGTATATTCAGGACAATACCATCCGGGTAATGTGCAGAAAAAACCGTTTCCTCTTTTTTTGCCAATGCTGCCAGTTCCACCCGGCCCAAAAGCCCCAGGGTTGCCAGTTCCGCCTTTGCCGCACTCAACTGGCCTTTTCCTCCGTCAATCAATATCAGATCGGGTAAAGCTGACTTTTCTTCGAGGAGTCGTTGATACCTGCGCCTGACCACTTCCGCGACTGAACGGAAATCATCGTTTCCTCCACCGTGGCTGATCCGAAATCGTCGATAATTTCCTTTGTCCGGCGCTCCGTTCCTGAAAGATACCAGGGAACCTACCATAAACTCGCCACCAAGATGGGAAATATCAATACATTCCATTCTTTCCGGAAGTTTCTTTAATCTCAACATCTGCTGCAGGGTTTCCAATTCTTTCCGCCGGGATTCGGCCCTGGAAAGCAGTTCCCTTGCATTTTCCTCCGCCATATGGATTACAGCAAGGAAGCGCCCGCGCTTCGGGAATCGGATCTCGATTTTCTTCCCAAATCGCTGGCGGTGATAGCTTTCCAGAACATCCACCGACGGAACCGGCAGATTGATGAGAAGCAGGGGCAATGCCTGACGCAGGCGGTACAGGTGCTGTTCCAGTACTTGTCGAAAGAGGCCCTCATTGTTCTCAAACAGATATTCGCTTTTATCAAGGAGCCGCCCTCCCCGAAAATGCAGCACCACCACACCTGCTTTCCCTCCCTCCTCCACAAGAGCCACTGCATCGAGAACGGGTTCGCCTTCCAGAAAAACAGATTGCCTGGCTTTGAATCGCCGGATCTCAGCCAACAGATCGCGGATACGGCCTGCTTTCTCATATGCAAGCCGGGACGCATACCCTTCCATTTCTGTGGTCAGCGCTCTTTCCAGTATTTCGTAATGGCCGCCGAGAAACCACACTGCTTTCTCCACTGAGCGGTGATAGTTCAGCCGATCCAGATAACCGACACATGGAGCTGAACAGCGTTTTACCTGGTATTTGAGGCAGGGACGTTTCCGCTTTTCAAAATCCTGGGCACAGGTTCTAAGCTGAAAGAATTTCTCTGTTATACCGATGATGCGCCGCACCGCCCCAGCAGAAGGAAACGGCCCAAAATACCGACTTTCCTTTCGATTGCATTTCCTGGAAAAATAAATTCCGGGGAACGCATCCGCCATTCGAATTTCAATGTAGGGATATGTTTTGTCATCTTTCAGGAGAATGTTATAGCGGGGCCGATGTTTTTTGATGAGATTGTGCTCCAGAATCAGGGCTTCAACCTCGGTATTTGTAACATAGAACTCAAGCTTATTCGCCTCTTTGCGCAGCATTTCGGATTTGTGATTTTTGTCCCTGAGATAGGAGACAACCCGGCGCTTCAAATCCACTGCTTTTCCAACATAAAGGATGTTCCCGTGCGCCCCTCTGAAAACGTAAACGCCGGTTTTATTCGGTAGATTCAGTATCTGGTTTTTCAGTGGTTCCATGCTTCTTCAACGCAGATAAATGCTCCCGGATGGACATAATCAGATGCTTGGGAAAGGGTGAGCCCTCCTCTCTGAGTTCCAGGAGTTTTTTCAGAATTTGCTCCGCCTCTTTCTTTCTCTTCATTGAAAGCAATACGATCCCAAGATGGTACAGGGCCAGTGGATTTCCCGGTGACAGAGAAAGGCTTTCCTCAAGAAGGTCATATGCTTTCTCCAGTTTCCCTTTTCGGTAATTCACCCATGCCAGGGCATCCAGCGCGTGGTGGCGAAGATCTCTGTCAGATATTTTCAACCCGGTTTTCGCGCATTCCTCAGCATCCGACAGGTTTTTCAATTCGCACAAATCCATCGCCAGATGCACATAGCCCAATGTTTTCGCGTAATTTGAGGGATAGCGCTCCATCATTTCATGCGCAAGCCCAACCGCCTCTTCCAGCTGGCCCGTCGCTTTTAATGCGCTATGACGAATGCTGTACGCCGCCAGCCCCATTCCCTCAGGCACATCCTGGCTCAAAATCCGCTCCGCAAGTAACGCCGCCTCTTCCAGTTGTTCACTATCCACGAGATACATGGCCAGATATACCATTACCAACGGATTTCCCTGTTCCACAGACAACAATCCCCTGCAATATGCAATGGCACGATGGTGCTCTCGTCTTTCGGCAAATTTGTCACACTTTTCGAGCAGCTTCATAATTTCTTCATTATGCTGTACATATTCTATACTCTTATCATCCAGTTCAAATGGGCGAACCAGTTCAAGGCGGGAGGGATTCAACTGCAGGACTTCTTCAAACATGCCTTGAGCTTTTCTGGACCAGCCCAGTTCCAGGTACACCATTCCGAGATAGTAGTAAGCATCTTCAAATCCCGGATCAATTTCAATGGTTTCCAGCAGGAGTTTTTCTGCCTTTTTGGGCTGATTCCGATCTTTTTTCACCAAAGCCATGAAGAACAGGATTTCCGGTAATTTTTCCCGTTCAAGTGCCATACCCAGAAAAAAGTCAGCCAGTTTCAGGTTCCCTTCAAAATAAAAAATAGTGCCCAGTGTAAAAAACGGCAGATAGAACTCCGAGGAGATTTCTACCGCTTTGTTCAGGTGTTCAACCGCTTCCTCAATTTCCCCGGTGTCGTTGTGAACCAGGCCGAGGAAGAGGTTGGCATCATAGTCGTTGGGATGGCTCACGAGGGTCTGTTGAAAGAACTTGCGGGCCCGCTTCAGGTCGGAACGCATATAATATGTCTGGCCAAGATAGAAAGAAAGACGATAATTCTCCGGGTCTTTTTTCAGCGCCTTCTCCAGCGTTTCCAGGCCCTCATCCAGTTCGCCTTCATCAATAAGGCCCTCTCCCTCCAGTACCAGCTGTTCAAAAGCGTCCCGGTTTCGTCCATGAAACATCATCAGAATATTTTCTTTGTAAGCCTGGAACCGCTCCCGCTCTTCCTTATTCTGAATGTCGGAAAGAATCCGGTTTTCCCAGATGTGGGAAAATTTATCCCGTTGAATCAGGCCCTTCTCAGACAGGATTTCCACGAGAGACAACAAGCCGTTGCGCAGCACAACGACATCCTGGTCCAGTGTTCCGATTTTTCTCTTCATCTCTCCCATTTCTTCAAACAGGTCTGAAAAATTACTCTCAAACTTGGAAAAAACCTGAGCGATAATATTGTCCTTATCGAACTCTTCCAGAGTGCCGAACCGGGGATTTGCGTTGGTAATCAGACGGGTTCCACAATTGGAACATATCGGCGCATCTTCCGGATTGTAGAACCCGCATACATAACAATACATTTACATTACTCCTGTGGCCCGGCACAGAGCCATCCTGTGTTTTTTACCGGCTGTAGTCGTAAAATCCCTTTCCGGACTTCCGCCCCAGATAACCGGCATCCACCATCTTAACCAGAAGGGGGCACGGCCGGTACTTCGGGTCCTTGAATCCATCATACATTACCTGCAAAATAAACAGACACACATCCAGACCGATAAAATCCGCCAGTGTCAATGGCCCCATGGGATGGTTCATCCCGAGTTTCATCACAGTGTCAATGGATTCAACGGTTCCCACGCCTTCCATCAGAGCGAAAATCGCCTCATTGATCATGGGCATCAAAATCCGGTTAGCAATAAACCCGGGATAATCATTCACTTCAGCGCCGACTTTCCCCAGTTTTTCCGTCAATTCCAGTACCTTTTTCATGGTTTCATCACTGGTCTGGGCACCCCGGATAATCTCCACCAGCTTCATCACCGGTACCGGATTCATGAAATGCATACCGATTACAGAGTCAGAACGGCCTGTCAGTGCCGCCAGTTTTGTGATGGAAATTGACGAGGTGTTGGATGCAATGATCACACCCTCCGGCAGCATCTTGTCCAAGTCCTGAATCAGGGCTTTTTTGATATCATAATTCTCCGTGATCGCTTCAACCACAAAGTCGCAGTCTTTCAGATCATTCAATTCCACCGTCGGCTGAATCCGGCCCAGAACAGCTTCCTTTTCCTCCGCGGTCATCCGGCCCTTGTCCACACCCCTTTGCAGATTTTTTGAAATGGTGTTAAGTCCCCGTTCCACAAACTCAGTCTTTACATCCCGCATCACAACCTGAAAACCGGTAGCCGCAAATACATGGGCAATTCCATTCCCCATGGTCCCCGAACCGCAAACACCCACTTTCTGAATCGCCATATCACCCTCCTGAAACAGATTATTCATGCTCGGTTCTATTGTACGACCCGGGACAAGGAACCGCAACTGTAATTCCTGACTGTGTCCCGCCTGCGGGCAGCAGGCCGTGGGCGGAAGAAAAAGAAGTAGGAGTAGGGGTAGGGATAAGAATAGTGCAAGTGAAAGTGCGAGTGCGTGAAAGAGGGGAGTTGGTCATTCCCTGCCTTTTTGGCACTCATCACCCTTCGGGTGAGTAGGAGTAGGGGTAGGAGTAGGGGTAAGAAAAATCAGGGAGTTGGCCTGACCTTTCCCTGTCCCTTCTCTTCCCTTTCGGTCAGAACACAGAACACATCTTTTTCACTCATCACCCATCACTCATCACTTCTTCAGCTCCCTGTTGCTCCCGAATTTTCGAATCAGTTTTTGAAATTTTCTAAAAGTGGATGTTCGATTCTGCTTTTGGATTGCATTCACTACCTTTCGATTGTATCCGGGGCTCAGTGCACCGGTTTATTTTCTTGTATTATCACAACAGGGAACAACGGCCCACACTCCCAATTCTTTCTTGGAAAGAGGAGCATTTTCGTGTAACATCCAGAGATTAAAGGAGGATTCGATGAGATACTTCATTTTGCTGCTGTTCACAACATCTATTCTGGCCTGGACTCCTCAAACCCGACAGTATTTGGCCATTACCGCTTTCCGTGCTTTTCCGACAGATGTCCGATTGGCATTGAATCATCATCGAAAATCCTTTCTCTCCGGTGCCTCTGTTGACCTGTCAGGAAAAACGGGAAACGATTTAATTAACGATGGATGCAGAATCAGCGAAGAAATTTCGACAATGCTCGCTACCAGGCCGGATTTCCGGATCATTGCGAATAAACTGGGAAAGTTGATGGCAATATCCGCACAATTGAGCGACCCCTATCTCGACTCCAAATCCCCCCATGCTGATAATTATCGAAACTACGTTGAAAGAAAACTTGATTGTTTCTTTTTCGCCGGGATTCCCTTGACTTTCAAAGACATATCCCCGAAAGACGTCTGTGTTCGCCTGTTCCATGTTCCAGAATTGGGAAAGGCTCATCTGAACGCCATTGAACAGGACTATAAAATCTATCATGATTCCAGTAATTTTGACGACCTCTCCGCTGCATTCGGCTCCGGCTCCCTTCTCTTTTCAGATACCTGCACAGAAATGGTTATAATCACATCTTTACTGTGGAGTCAGGCTTCAGGAAATGCAGCTGACGCCGCCATCTTTTCCCGGTAAGCCCCACCCGGACAGGGTTGAAAACCACCCGCTGCTCCGCAGGCGTGGGTGGCAGAAAAGAAGTAGGGGTAGGAGTTGGAGTAGGGGTAAGAAAAATCAAAGAGTTGGCCATTCCCCGTTTTGCTTCTGCTAATCACAAATCACAAGTTACGAATCACGGCACACAGAGTGAGCGAAAGAAGGGGGTCATTCCCTGCTTTGCTTCTGCTAATCACAAATCACAAGTTACGAATCACGGCAGACAGAGCGGGCATTTTGCGTGGGCGTGGGCGGCAGAGTAAGAAAAATCAGGGAGTTGGTCATTCCCTGCCTTTTTGTCACCCATCACTCATCACCCTTCACTCCCCTCCGGTCAGAACACTTCTCTTCTCAACTTTTCCTTGCAGCTCCGTCCCTATTTCGTTACACTTGTATCGTATTTTACTGGAGTTAATGAATGAAAAAAGTTCAGAGCATTCGTTCCGTTTTTTTTCGTTATGTTTTGTGGCTGATTGTTGTCTCCACTATTTTGTCTGGACTCTTGAGAGTCGGCATGGAATGGCAGCGCTCCAGAGAAGAATTCGCCAACATCCGTGATAACTACATGCGCAATGAGAAAAAACTGCTCAAACAACGATTGGAAGCTGTATTCTGCTTTATCGATTTCAAGCGGGCCCGCTCTGAAGAAAACATTCGTGCCCACTGCTCTGCCTGGTCAAATGAGGTAATGACCATGGTTCGCCTCAACCTGCGGAAAGAATCCTCCGCTATGTCCCTTAAACTCCTGCAGAAACGGGCAATTTCCATCATCAAGAAGCTGGAACCACCCACGGGTTTCGGGATAATTGCTATTGACACAAAAACTCAGAAAACCATATTTTCATCCCTGACATCATCTCTCACCCCGGAACAGAAACGCACCATTCTGACTCACTTGAACCATTCTTACTTTGAGTCTGACGGGCTCATCGGCCTGGCAGTTACGATTCCCGAAATCCACCTTTCCGCTGTAGTTCTAGAGCCCCGGGTTCAGCAGGAGGAATGGATGAAAGAACAGGTTCTGAAATTTGCTGCGTCCTTACGATTCAAAGGGAATGGGTACATCTTTATCAATACCTTTGAGGGAATTCCCCTGCTTCGAGATGGTAAACGGGTAAAAAACGGCAAGAGTATCTGGAACCTGACCGACCCCAACGGGGTAAAAGTCATTCAGAAAGAATATGAGGCCGCAAGGAAAAACCAGGGGGGATTTATCCATTACAGCTGGCGAAAACTGAGTGGCCATGAGCCCATGCCAAAAATGTCCTACATACGGGGGATGAATGATTGGCACTGGATGGTGGGGACCGGAACCTATCTCGACGAGATGGAAGCTGCAATCAACCGGAGAAAAGCCAGGTTTACACAACTCATTCGATGGCAGGCAGGCCTTTCCTTTCTGGCCTTCCTTCTTGTTTTGGGCGTTATTTATCTACTGACAAAGCGAATGGGCCGAAAGCTCAGCTCTGAATTCGAGGTCTTTTCCAATTTTTTCAAAGACTGTGCAACTGCCCACAGGGCAATTGATACAGAGCTGTTGAAGCTGGCCGAATTTCAACAACTTGCGGAACAAGCAAACCGAATGATAAATTCAAGAAAAGAGATCGAGTCTGCCCTGAAAAAAAGTGAAGCGAAATTTCGACAACTCTTTGAGAAATCCCGAGATGCCATGAGTATTTTGAGCAGGGCCGGATTCATTGATTGTAACCAGGCATTGCTCACCCTTTTCCACGCATCAAAGAAATCTCAAATGTTTACCCCCCCGTGGAAATTATCCCCGGAATTTCAACCGGATGGCCGATCCTCAGAAGAGAAGGCAAAAGAACTCATCCGCAGTGCTTATAAGAACGGGAGCGCCAAATTTGAATGGCTCCATAAGAAATTCAGTGGTGAAGAGTTCTGGTGTGAAATCTCCCTCACACGAATCCCCTGGGATGAAGAAGATTGTATTTTCGTGATCTGGCGCGACATAACAAAAAGTAAAGGCGCCATGGAGAATCTGAAAAAGAGCGAGGCCCGGCTTCGCAAATCCCAGGAATTATCGAAAGCCGGAAACTGGGAAGTGGACCTGATAAGAAATTATTATGCCGCATCGGATGAGGCCTATCGGATTTACGGATATACGGCTCTTGGCGCAATCACTTCCTTTGAAGAAGTTTCAAGAGCTATTCATCCGGAAGATAGAAGCCGGGTGAAAACAGAATTTCGTAACTTTATCATCAACGGCACCCCTTACGACACGGTTTTCAGGATCCGGCGATTCAATGACGGTGAAATCCGTTTCCTCCGCTCCATTGCCGAACGGATAACAGACAGAACCGGGCGAGCTGTTCAAGTCCTTGGTGTCATTCAGGACATAACTGAACTCATTGAAAAAGAAAGGCAGGCACGCGCAGAACATGAAAAAATGAAAATTACCCTGGCAAGCATGTCAAGTGCAGTTATTGTGACGGACAAAGAATTCCATGTTGAATTGATGAATCCAGTGGCTGAGAGCTTAACCGGCTGGGCTCAGGAGGAAGCAATTGGAAAACCCCTTGCTCTTATTTACAAAAGCATTAATCCGGAAACTCGAAAACCAAATCCTCTTCCCGGTCATCCGGAATCATCAGTGAATTCCCCTGCAGAAAAGAACCTTTCTGAAATCCTCATTGGGAGAGATGGAGAAGAACACACTGTTCTTTGCAACAGTTCTCCGATTATGTGGGAAGACAGCGGTGTCCTGGGCATTGTCGTGGTCTTTCGGGATATTACTGAACGCCTGAAGATGGAACAGGAGCTTCAGAAAACACAACGACTTGAATCTCTCGGCGCGCTGGCAGGTGGAATTGCCCATGACTTCAACAATCAAATGACCGGGATTACCGGTAACATATCGCTGGTAAAGGCCATGATGGAGAACTCTCCCAAAGCAACCGCCCTGCTCAATGAAGCTGAGAAAGCGACGAATACATGCCGGGCACTTGCCCGACAACTCCTGACCTTCGCATCCGGAGGCGCACCCTTAATTGAATCAGTGAGCCTCGAAGAATTGATTGAAGACAGTGTTTCGTTTAATCTCAGGGGGAAACCGGTTAAAGGTGAAATTGAAATAGCTGACGGTCTCTGGAATGGACTTGTTGACCCGGGACAGTTCAGGCAAGTAATGAGTAACCTGCTCATCAATGCGGTGCAGGCAATGCCGGACGGTGGGACCATTCGTGTATGTGCTGAAAACTTTGAGATTAAAAACGCAACTGGAGAATTAGCCCCCGGCAAATTTGTCCGAATCCGTGTTTCGGACACCGGCTCCGGCATATCTTCTGATTTAAAATCAAAAATATTTGATCCGTTTTTTACGACAAAGGAAGAAGGCAGCGGATTGGGCCTGTCAACGGTACACTCCATAGTAAAACGACATGGCGGGGAACTCAGCGTGGAATCCTCGCCTGGGAAAGGTTCAACATTTTCAATCCTTCTTCCCGCTTCTGAAGAAACAGAATCAAAGCAAGTCGAAGTACAGGAAGAAAATCCGGTACGTCCCCTGAATATCCTTCTTATGGATGACGAGGAAATTATTCGCGATGTAGCGCTGGAAATTTTTCGCTTTCTCGGACATTCCATAACACTGACAAGCGATGGAGAAGAAGCGCTGCGCGTCTACAAAGAATCCATGGAAAAGGGGCCGCCATTTGATCTTGTTTTGCTTGATATCACAATTCCGGGAGGAATGGGCGGTAAAGAAACCATTGCCCGGCTTCTCGAACTGGACCCCGAGGTAAAAGCAGCCGTAACCAGCGGATATGCCCATGATCCAATCATCGCAAATTTCAGTGAATATGGATTCTGCGGCCGATTGGAAAAACCATTCAAGATTGAAGACATCGAAAAGCTATTGCATACACTGTTCGGTTCATCGCACTGACACGTATAAAGGCTGACAAGGAGAAAGTATGAAAAAATGGACTTCCCTTCTCATTATCTTCGCCGTATTGCCTGTGTTTTCAGAAACCTTTCGTCTGAACATCAAAAAAGGGGATCACTTCATCACCGATGTGTCGGTTAAGCAAATTATTATCAGGGATGTCAACGGGCAGCAGACACAGGTGGAGACCGAAACCACCTTAACTTTCTCTTTTGAAGTTCTTAATGCTGACAAAGCGACTTACACTCTTAACATGTGTTATTTGCACATTGGCCTTACCACCCGGGGTGTCGGGTGGCAATACAAATACGACTCCGACCCCTCCGTAGAGACCGATACACCCGGATCAAAGAAAATGAACACCTTCTACCAAAACCTCGTAGGCCAGTGTGTCACACTGACACTGGACAGAAAAAAGGGAACCGTTAAAGCCATGGCCGGATGGAATAAAATAACCCGACGCCTTGCGAATGGTTTGGAACAGGGAACACGACAGGAACGCTTAAGAGTGGCAAAGATGCTTGTCTCCTCAATCAAAACCGGAATGACAAATGGCGGTCCAGACAGTTTTTTTCTTCCCATTGTCGGCAAAAAAATAGACGTAGGAAATCAGTGGCAGGTCCGGAATACATTGCCGATATTCTCCGGCCTAACCATTCAAAGGGCTTACCATGTCGTTGAGGTTCAACCAGATAAGGTGAAAATCACCACCACATCTTCCCTGACCACATCTCCGACAGCCACCCCCCTTGTCACCAATGAAACAAAAATTCAGTACTCGCTCAACGGGACTCAGAAGGGGGCCTTCTCTGTAAACAGAAAAAGCGGCTGGATTACTGAACTTTCTGCAAACTACGAGCTAGAGGGCACTCTCAAAATGATTGATATGGGATTCTCAATTCCGGTTAGATTGTCCGGCGAAATCACTATAACTTCCAGACGGGTCAGGGCAACTATCAAATGAACCCCCATTCCCTTGAATGGATGATCCAGAAACAGATTATCAGCCGTGACATCCACGACAAAGCGCTATTGGATGCCCTTCTCAAAATTGACCGCAGGAACTTTGTGCCTGATGAATGGAAAGAACTGGCATATGAAGACCGGCCCCTCCCACTTTCTCACAGACAAACGATTTCTCAGCCCTACATCGTCGCTTTAATGACGGAACAGCTGAATCTGAACGCCAGTCACAACGTACTGGAAATAGGGACCGGAAGCGGCTACCAGACTGCAATACTTGCATGCCTGAGCCGGAATGTTGTTTCAATGGAATTCGTTCCGACCCTCTATAAAACTGCGAAACAGACCCTCGCAGCTTACAACTTAGCGAATCTCACATTGATTCAGGGAGACGGGAAAAAGGGATGGAAAGACCAGGCTCCCTACGACCGCATCATTCTGACTGCTGCTCCCACAGAACTTCCCATATTAATTTTTGACCAGTTAATTGAAAACGGAATCCTTGTCGCTCCCATCGGACAGCCCGGGTATCAAACTCTTTTAAGAATAACAAAAAACCATGGAAACCCTGTGGAGACTCCCATCTGCGCTGTTCGCTTTGTTCCGCTGATCTGAGTTGTGTCAGCCCCTTTCGCGGCTGACGCCGTGACTTGTGATCTGTAATTGATGATTTGTTGGGCAAGGACAAAGATGAATCGTTCACAACTCCTCTCTTTCTTTCACGCACATTCACATTCAC
>Ga0164318_10003720_pt1 | contig 14525 bp, 15 predicted proteins | sample GuaBasSedimGuay9_FD_113734 | JGI IMG/M metagenome (GOLD analysis project Ga0164318, IMG submission 113734) | Subseafloor sediment microbial communities from Guaymas Basin, Gulf of California, Mexico - Guay9, Core 4571-4, 0-3 cm | ecosystem: Environmental > Aquatic > Marine > Hydrothermal vents...
CAAGCCTAAGTAAGGCTTGCCCTCTTCTATTTCCAGAGGTTTTGTTTTATTCTTGGATTGAGAATTAGTATTTGTTTTTGTTTACCACCAGTCAAATAGACTGGTGGAATTCTTTCTTTAAAACCACTTTTTAATTTAGAAAAATATGCACAAGCCAGAGATAAGCGTAATCATGGCTACGCATAATGGAGAGAAGTACATAAATAAGGCTATAGAAAGTGTCCTTAGTCAGGATGCTGACTTTGAACTTATAATCATTGATGATTGCTCTAACGATGCAACACCTTCTATTATTAAGGGGTATGGAGATAAAAGGATAAGGCTGCTTTTCAATGAGAATAATATGGGAATTACAAAGACGTATAATAGAGGGATAAGGGAGTGTAGAGGGGAATTCTTTACTTTTGTTGATCACGATGATATCATTCCGAGCCAAAGTTTGGGTAAAAGGGCAAGCGTTCTTAAAAATAATACCAACGCTGTTGCTGTATTTGGTAAATCACTCCGTATAGATGAGGAGGGAAGAGCATACAAGGTCAAAGGCTACCCACTCTCAAGAAAGCAGGGCCCAATTGATAAACGTGTTTTTGAGTCATACATGCTTTTTTCTCCTGTTTCTCCATGGGATCACGGCTCGTTTATGTTCAGAAAAGCTTATGTTGAGGAGCTCGGGTATTATGATGAAGAGCTGGTGGTGGCTGATTGGGAATTTGTTTTAAGGTGTTGTAGGAGCGATTTTGATATTGAATATCTGCCGGAAATAGTTTACCATTACAGGGCTCATCCAAACAATTTCATGAGAAAGTATAGGCGTGAAAGGCATTGGGTAAGAGATAAAAGGCTAGCAATGGCTAAGCATGGCTTGCCATCATCGCTTCTCTATTACAGATATTTCATAGAAAGTGCAAAAGGAATTTGCTCGAGGATAAGTTATAAAAGATAAAAACAAGTGATAATTAGAAGCTATGAACCGAAAAACTTTATTTGTGTTTGTATTGATATTTTTAGGTATACTGATGACGGGCTGTATTCAATGCAATATCTTGACACCCGAATCTTCTCAAAGGATAATTGAACCTGATATAAAATCCTTTGTGGATAGTTTCAATTTTCCAAAATTACGAGGAATAGACATATTATTAGAGATTCCTACGGAGAATGTACAAATATTTAAAATTAGTTACGGGGAGCTGCACGATTGCCCAGCTGGTTGTTTTAATAGCATCGCTATAGGTATAAAACATAAAAATAAAATTGGTTGGATCTCTGTTAATAATTACGATAATGAATTTGACGCAAATAATATTCAAATGTATGATTTTGATTCAGATGATAGTTATCTTTTTAGTGAAGAGTTTTTTAACAAACTAAAATCAAAAGATAGTTGGGTTTACCACTATGCATTTTTACCTTTATTGGCAAAAGATCCTGACGCACCGAACAAAACCCTTCTAAAAATTGCAGAAGATCTCTCTTCATATATTCAACCTTCGTTGGCCAGCTCTTTATTAGAAAATCCAAAGGTTCAGCATAATAAACAAATCTTGAGAATAATCGCCGACTTGCCTGTATTCTCTGGAGATCCTTATAAAGAGGTTAAAATTAAAGCCCAGAGTCTACTTGCTAGCTTTGAATAAAACTAACAAAAAGACTTCATAAAGCATAAGCTATCTTATTATCCTAAAATCCCTGAATTCATTGGCATAGCTTTCCTTCCTAACCTCTACATCTCTAACCCAAGCCAGCAATGGTCCCTTTCTGCAAAGATCTATCATCCGCTCTACTTTGCTTTTTTCTCCCTCAAACACAGCTTCAACCCTTCCATCGTTAAGGTTTCTAACAAATCCCTTTACCCCTAACAATAGCGCATTGTTATACACAAAGCTTCTAAAACCAACACCTTGCACATCCCCAGAAATAAACACGTGAGCTCTGACACGCTCCATAAATTTTTATAAACTGGAATTAATAAAAATTTTAGGTGGTATTATGGAGGAGCTAATATATATGCAAGATTGTTATGTAAAAGAGTTTGATGCTATAGTTGAAAAGGTTGAGAATAATAAGGTATTTCTTAACAGAACAGCTTTTTATCCTACAGGTGGTGGGTTTCCGCATGATGTGGGAAAGATTATAAGGGCAGGCGATGGCAAGATATTTAATGTTATAGATGTTGTTAAAGACAAAGAGGTGGGCAGGGTTGCGCATATAATTGCCAGCAATGGCTTAAAAGAAGGAGACAAGGTGCGTGGAGCCATAGATTGGGAAAGGAGATACAGGTTAATGAAAATGCATACCACTGCCCATGCTTTAAGTGCCGTAATAGCTAAACATACCAGTGCGTTAATAACCGGTGGTCAGTTAGGCTTGGATAAGTCAAGAATAGATTTTAATTTGGAAGAGTTTGATAAAGAAAAAATAAAGGAATATATAGATGAGGTTAATGAGGAATTGAGCAAAGGCAGGAAGGTTAAAATCTATTTTATGAAAAGAGAGGAAGCGGAGAAGATACCGAATATAACAAAACTTGCCAAAGGTTTACCTCCGAGCATAAAAAATTTAAGGATAGTTGAGATAGAAGGTTTGGATTTGCAGGCAGACGGCGGCCCGCATGTTGCAAATACGAAGGAAATAGGTAAAGTTATATTTTTGAAGGCAGAAAATAAGGGGAAAAATAACAGGAGGATTTACTTCACTTTGCAATAACTCACCAGCATATACCTTCAAACTCTATACCCTTTTCTTTACTTAAAACCCTTCTCCCCTCTATTATGACCTTTCCCCTCATTAGTTCGAAATCATCCTTACTGAGCTTTTTGAACTCTTCCCAATCCGTTAATATCAAACAAGCATCACTATCCTTCAATGCTTCCTTTGCACTCTTTGCATATTCTATATCACCATGTACCCTTTTCATGTTCTCCATTGCTTTTGGATCGTAAGCACAAACAATTGCATGCTTATTTTTTAACATCCCTATTATATCTATAGCTGGTGACTCTCTTATGTCGTCAGAATCTGGCTTAAATGCCAAGCCCAACACAGCTATCCTTTTCCCCTTAACGCTACCAAGCCTATTTTCCAACATCTCTACGATAATCCTTCTCTGCGATTCATTGACCTTTATAACATCTTTAAGAATCTTTGCCTCTCTCCCGACCTCCTTCGCCTTTGCTACTAATGCCTTTACATCCTTTGGGAAGCACGAGCCGCCAAAACCGACACCGGCATTAAAGAAATGTGGAGATATACGGTGATCCATGGAGACACCTTTAAATACCTCATAGGTATCTATCTTAAGCTGCTTACAAATATTTCCTATTTCATTTGCAAAACTTATCTTTGTAGCGAGAAATGCATTATTGGTATATTTTATCATTTCTGCTGTTCTGGGGTTTGTAACCATAATAGGTGCATTGAAATTCTTGTAAAGATCCCTGACCACGTTGCAAGAATCTTTATCTATGCCACCAATCACTATCCTATCTGGGTTTAAAAAATCCTCTAAAGCTTTACCCTCTCTCAAGAACTCAGGATTCATAGCTATGCCAAAATCTTTTCCTGCCTTTTTACCACTGTGCTCTTCTATAAGTGGTAATACTATATTTTCTGTTGTCCCCGGCACGACAGTAGACTTAACAACAATCACATGGTACTTTTCTTTGTCCTTAAGTGCCTTTCCTATATCCTTAGCCACACTCTTTATGAATTTCAAATCTATACTCCCGTCTTCCTTGCTAGGTGTACCAACCGAAATGAAACTTATCTCTGTGTTATGCACCGCTTCCTTGATGTCTGTTGTTGCTCTTAGCCTGCCTTTGGAAAGTACATCCTTTAATGCATCCTCTAACCCTGGTTCATATATTGGTGCAATGCCCGAATTTATCTCATCAACCTTTTTACTATCAACATCCATACATATAACATTATTTCCCTTTATTGCAAAACCAACCCCAGTAGAAAGCCCGACATAACCTGTGCCTATAATGGAAACGTTCATTTAAACACCTCCAAAATTATTATTAAGTATGAAAAGGTAATATTTAAATCTTTTCTCTTTATCTTATTTTTATGATTAAAGAGAGGGTAAGCGTTACAATAAACAAGGAGTTGCTTGAGAGAATAGATTCTATGGTTGATGGTGTTAGTGTAAGGAATAGATCACATGCAATAGAAATGATACTCTCCAGATATCTGAATTTCAAGACAATAAAGACCGCGGTGATACTTGCTGGAGGAAAAGGCACAAGGCTCAGACCTATAACCTATGAAATACCTAAACCCCTTGTACCTGTTCACGGAAAGCCTGTTGTTGCACATATATTTGATCTTCTAAAGAAGTATGGAATAGTAGATGTTATACTATCTATAGGTTACTTGAAGGAGAAAATAAAGAATGAGATAGGGGATGGGTCTAAGTTTGGTGTTAAGGTTAGATATATTGAGGAAGAAGAGCCTTTAGGGACTGGTGGTCCTTTAAGGCTTGCAAAGGATATACTAAAATCCGCATTCATAGTATCGAATGGTGATGAGCTAAAGGATATAAATATAATGGACATGTACGAGGTGCATAAAAGAAATAACGCGCTGGTAACGATAGCATTGAAGACCGTTGAGGACCCATCAGCGTATGGCGTAGCGAAGCTTGAAGGAGAAAGGATAATGGAATTTGTAGAAAAACCGAAAAAAGAAGAGGCTCCCAGCAATTTGATAAATGCGGGGTTTTATATAATGGAGCCAAAGGTAATAGATATGATACCTGAAGGGAATGTTTCTCTAGAAAGAGATATATTTCCAAAAATAGCTGAAATGGGTAAACTTTATGGATACCCATTTAGTGGGCAATGGTTTGATACCGGAAACATAGAAAGGTATGAAAGGGCTATTAAAGAATGGAAAGGTATAAAGTTAGGATAGATTTTTAGATCTTTTATGAGCAAATCAATAAGCTTGAAAGTCCCTTTCTTTTTGAGAGAAATAAACTTCATCTTCCTTTAGCTTAACCATAGCCTCTATCTCCGCCAGCTCTATCTCAACCTCTTTAGCTATTTTTGCTATTTCCCACTTATTCATCTTTCTCTCTTCAAGCAATCTTATACTCTGCTCCACTTGGTCGAGTTTTAAGAGAAGATCTGTTCTAAACCTTCCTTTCTTTTTTAGTGCTTTTTCCCTCAGCCTGTCCCACTTTTTCCTAAGCTTTCTTATCTTTCTTTGCGTACCAAACAATCTCGAGAGGAGGAACATAATTAATATATGTTTTTTATTGAATAAATTTTAATGGTTTTTATGGAAAGGTATGATATTGTTGTTGTGGGTGTTGGCCCAGCTGGAAGCTCTGTAGCAAGAGTTTGTGCAGAAAATGGTTTAAACGTGTTAGCAATAGAAAAGAGACAGGAAATAGGCTCACCGAAGAGGTGTGGTGAAGGGCTTTCAAAATCATCAGCAGAAAGGATGGGAATAGAGGTAAAGGAGTGGTGGATAAGACAAACAATATATGGAGCTAGTGTTTATGCACCAAATGGTAAATGTGTCAGAATAGACTATGAGGGGCCGGAAGGATGGGTAATAGAAAGAAAATTATTTGACAAATTCCTTGCAACAGAAGCTGCAAATGCTGGCGCAAAGATAATAGCAAAAGCTGAGGCAATAGGTGTTGAAAGGGACAAGGATGGTATTAAGGTAAAAATAAAAAGGGGCAACGAGCTGCGCTATGTACACACAAAGATATTGGTTGCGTGCGATGGAATAGAATCAAAGATTGCAAGGATGATGGGTATGAATACAGCATTAAAGCTTATCGATACGGCTTCAGCGGTGCAGTATGAAATGGCAAATGTTGACATAGATGAGGATAGAATAGAGCTGTACTTTGGAAACAATATAGCTCCAGGAGGATATGTGTGGATATTCCCAAAAGGGAAAAGGGTTGCGAATGTTGGCATAGGCGTAAGAGCTCCAATGGCCAAGAAAAGGGCTATAGAGTATTTAAATGAATTCATAGCAAAGCATGAAGGGTTAGCGAATGGTTCTATAATAGAGGTAAATGCTGGTGGTGTCCCGGTTGGTGGCTTCATAAAAGATATGGTAATGGATAACTTTATGGTTGTTGGTGATGCTGCGCACCAGGTTAATCCCATCCATGGAGGGGGTATAGCAGAGGCTTATATAGCTGGTAGGATAGCCGGAAATGTAGCTAGTGATGCCATTAGGAAGGGTGATTGCTCTGCAAAGACCCTTTCCAAATACAATAAAATATGGTGGAGTGAGAGGGGAAACAAGCTGAGCAGGATATTAAAGCTAAGGAAGGTTGTTGAATCATTAAGCGATAGCGAGCTAAATTGGCTTGCAGAGTATCTTAAAGGTGAGGATCTGGTAAGGCTGGCAAGATCAAGTGGGCTGAAAAGGCTTGCAATGATACTCATGAAAAAACCAAAGCTAATAAAGCTTGCAAAATCCCTCTTATAAGCTCAATATATAAAAAATTTTGAGATGAATAAATCTTAATGGTGATACGCATGCAGGGCATTGTTATAAGCTTTAGGCGTGGTAGGCACACACAGAATACAAAGCAATGCATAGTCAGGGTAAAGGGAATAGAGAAAAGGGCAGATGCAGAAAGACTGAAGGGCAAAAAGGTAGTACATGTTGTAAATAAGGAAAAAATTAAGATTGGCAGGGTTAGCGCTGCTCACGGAAACAAAGGCCTGATTAGGGTTGTATTTGAAGATCACGTATCGCCAAATATTATAGGCAAAGAAGTAAATATAGAGTAGGTGAAATATGGGAAGGATAAAGACCGTGCTTATAAAAAGGCTTGGCAATGAAATAGTAAAAAGGTATAAAGAGAAGCTCAGCGACGACTTTGAGAAAAATAAGAAAATAGTTGAAAATATAATAAAGATAAAATCAAAAAAGATGAGAAACATAATCGTGGGATATATAACAAGGGAAATGAAATTGTTAAAAAGAAAAGAGGTGGTTGGAGGTGGAATTATTAAAGGTCCTAGAAAAACCATTAGCCGTTAAAGGTGATGATCCTCTAATGCACGCAATCCAGCTAATGTGTAATGAAAATAGGCATGAAGTTTATGTGTTTAACAATGACAAGTTTGTAGGTGTTGTAACGGCCCGGGACATAATAAAAAAGAATTTCTCAAGCCTGGAAGAGATAAGGGTAGAAACCCTTTTAAGAAAAATAGCACCTCTTGCTATAGATACCGAATTTGAGGATATAGCAAAGCACTTAATAATAAGTGAGTTTAGAAGCATACCTATAGAACATGAAGGTAAAATATATGCGTTGTCAAAGCTTTCCCTCTTAAAAATAATGGATAAGTCATTTGCTGATAAAAAGAAGATAAAGGATGTTATGAACTTTCCATATGTTATAGAAAGTAACGATAGTATAGCGGTTGCGAGGTCTATGATGCGTGACCTTAATATATCACGTTTACCTGTAATAGAAGATGGTAAGGTTGCTGGCATACTGGATATATTAGATGTTCTGAGAGCGGTTGGTGAGCGGCATAGAGTCAAATTGGGCGAGGTAAGGGGGGAAAAGATAGATCTTGGCAGCGTAGAGGTTAGCTCTTTCATGCAAAAAAATTTTGTTACAGTGAGCCAAGATACAAGCTTAATTGATGCAATAAATGAAATGATAAAGAGTAATGTGCATGCCGTTCTTGTTGTTGATGAAGACAAGCTCAGCGGTATGGTAACAATTAAAGATATATTCAAGATTTTTGGCAGATCCGTAGGCAGTACATATATAAATGTAAGCGGGCTGGATGTGGTGGATGAATTTGAAAGATCGTGGATAGAGAAGAGGATAGAAAGTATGCTAGAAAAGATTGGAAAGCAAACAAACGTAAGATATATCTTTACACATATTGATAAGCACAAAAAGGAGGGAAAAAGAGCTAAATATTCAGTAAAAGGCAGGCTTGTTAGTGATGCTGGGACATTTTACGCAAGTTATTATGACTGGGATCTGCTCAGGGCAATGAAGGTGTTTTTGGACAAGATGGAAAAGGAGGTCATAAAAAGTATCGAAAAGGTAAGGGATACGCACAGAAAGAGGCTTATTGGTGTATAGCCTTTTCTAATTCTTCCCTTAGCTTTGATATTTTTACTCTCCTCTGTTTTGTTGTATCCCTGTCTCTTATTGTTACATCCATATTTTTGAGGCTATCATAATCAATCGTTATGGCAAAAGGGACGCCGATCTCATCATAAAGCAAATACCTCTTCCCTATGGAATCCTTTTCATCATACTTAACATCAAAGTGTTTTTTGAGATTCTCATACACCCTAAAAGCAAGCTCATCTATACCATCTTTCCTAACCAACGGCAATATTACCGCATCGAGTGGTGCAAGGTATGGAGGGAGCTTGAGTACAGGTTTACCATTTCTCGTGCATGCGGCCCTTTCTATCACACAGTAAAATATCCTATCCAATCCCATCGAAACCTCAAATACATGCGGTATGAACTTTTCATTGTTTTCTATAATGCTGAGATCCTGCCCCGATACCTTACTATGTGATGAGAGATCATAATCACCTCTATAATTACACGCAACAAGCTCCAGCCAACCAACATTTGTTTTTAGTTCAAAATCCCATGTCTCAAGAGCATAAAAAGCCCTCTCATCTTTATCTAGTTCTCTGAAACGCATATCTTCCACACTAAACCCACACTTTTCAAAAAATTGTTGGACTATCGCAAGGTAGCATGCAACAAGCTCATTGGAAACTATTCCATCATTTATAGCTTTATCAACGCTGATCTCTTCTACCTCCTTCCCTTTTAACTGAAGCCTTAGCTTATAATCTTTAACATCCCTGTACCATTTTACTCGTGCATTTTTTGGATTAAAGAACACCTCCAGCTCAAGTTGGGTTATCTCTCTTAATCTTACAAGCATCTGTCTCGGAGATATCTCATTTCTAAAGCTCCTGCCTACTTGGGCAATAGCCAGTGGTAAAGGCTTTCTGTTTGTTTTATATATCTTCATGAAAGATGTGAATATACTCTGGCATGTCTCTGGCCTTAAGTATGCATTAGTCTCTTTTTGCAAAGGACCTATGGAGACGCCTATCATCATGTTAAATTTTTTAACGTTTGCTAGTGTTCCTTTACAGGAAGGGCACCTTATATTATTTTCCTTTATTATCTCATCAAACCTTTTTTCTGGTAATGCTTCTGGTATGTGCATTTTTAGTACATCTTCTATAAGTTTATCTGCCCTGTAAATCTTATGACATTTTGTGCATTGTACTATAGGGTCTACAAAGGATTTTAAGTGGCCGGAAGCGATAAAGGTTTGCTTTGGCATTATAACACACCCTTCTATCTCCATGCCATCAGTCCTTCTAACAATCTCTTTTCTCCATAGCTCAATGATCTTTCTTCTTATGTTTGCTCCATAGGGACCAAAATCCCAAAAACCAGCCAAAGGTTTATGTATCTCAGCAGAAGGGAAAAAAATACCTCTTCTCTCTATAAAATTCTGCATCTCATCGTATTCCATAAAAATAATTCCTACTTTAATTCTTAAATAACTTTAAACACCAATTTAGGTATATGCCAAGAAGGTTAAAGGTGGATATGCATATTCATACCTACTATTCTAAGGATAGTGATCTAGCTCCAGAGGTTATTATAAAATACGCAAAACTTAAGGGCATTGATTGTATAGCTATAGTTGATCATAATGAAATAGCAGGTGCTTTTGAAGTCGAAAGAATAAGCAAGGATATAATTGTTTTTATTGGTGAAGAGATAAAAACAGAGAGCGGGGAGGTTATAGGTATAAACATAGATAAAAAGATAAAAGGGGGCATGAGCCTTAGAAAAACATGCAACCTCATCAAGAAAAACGGAGGGTTTGTTATAATACCGCATCCCTTTGATATGTTGAGGAGTGGTATAGGTAAAAATATCTATGAAATAATGGATTATGTCGATGCCATTGAGGTATTTAACGCAAGAACACTCTTCAATCATTTCAATGAGAGAGCAAGAAAGCTTGCCGTTGAAGAAGCTATACCTATGCTGGCTTCAAGCGATTCGCACTTCTTTTACGAAATAGGAAACGCATACACCATTGTTGAATCAAATAGCGAAAAAGAAAATATATTGGAGGCGATAAGAAAGGGGCATGCTGTGTTATTTGGAAAGGGTAGCGGGATAAGACCCCATATATCTACCTTCTTGGTAAAGCTAAGAAAACAACTCAGGCAGCTTTGAAAATGTGGTATTTATTTTCTCCTCTATATCATCCAAGCTTTCATATGCCTTAATGGTTGAGGTTATGTTCTCAAGGGGTTTTACTATTATTGATGGCATAGCATTGGATGCCAGCTCCTTATAGCTATCTATACTTTCAACAAGCTTTTCATTCATACTTTTTACAACGGGATTTGTTAGGATAAGCAGCGAGATTAGTAAGAGAGGTAAAAGTACATATTCTATGAATAGCATGTTTTTCATTCTTCCTTCCCAGCTAAACAATTTTGAGATAAGCAACACAATGACTGGGGCAATAAAAAGGATTATCATACTTACAGGGAAGGTATACACCAGCAATGAGATTATATAAGAACCCATCGTAAGCAGGGCTATGGATCCAGCAACAACCTTATTATTTTTCACCCACTTTATATCCAACTTAAACTTATAGGTAATATAGGAAAATGTATAAGCCAATGATAGCGTTAATATGAACCATACAGGGAAGTGAGAGATGTTATTGGTAAGCGCAAACCAACCCGTTGAATATTTTATAAACTCTATCAATGTCATGTTAATAGAGGTCTTATAGAGGCTCTTTTTGAACTTGGTGAATGGAGATGAGTGCAAAAGATTGAGAAAGAGCAATAAGAGCATCATAGCGAAAAACCATAGGCTAAGGAAGGTTGAAAGAGAAAGGCCGAGAAGAAGCATAGCTATGAGAATGGTGACAGCCTTATCTATACCAAGCTCACCACTTGCTATTATCTTCCACTCTAGCTTTTCCTTGTCTTTTTTATCCTCCTCTATATCAAATATATCATTAAATATGTATACACATGAATATGTGGCTACAAAGGCCACAAGACCAATTACCGCCTTTATGGTGTCAAAATGACCAAAGATTATGGTAAAGAGTACGATGCCTAGGAGAAATTGTATTATGTTTTTTGGTAAGCTTATCATGATACTGTTATAAATGAATTTTTTCAATCCCATAATAATCTTTAGTTTAAACCCAAATAAATTTAATATTTCTCTGTTAAAACTTAATTTATAGGGGACGGTAGCTCAGCCCGGGAGAGCGTCCGGCTGAAGACCGGAGTGTCGTGGGTTCAAATGTCGAAACCAGCGGGTTTCGTGCATCCTGGGAGAGAAATATGCAGAAATGTGTGGAATGATTGGAAATCCCACCCGTCCCATAAACGGTGCTTAATTATGGAAGATTTAATAGCCAAACTACATCCGCACGAGAAAAAGATATTGCTTGTGCTCAGTAAGCTGAATATTGCCACACCTCTCGATATTTCTAAGGAATCTGGCCTCAGTTTGGATGCTGTCAATAAGGCTGGTCAATGGGCAAGTATAAAAGGGCTTTTGAAAATAGAGAAAGAAAGGAAAAGAAGAGTAGAACTAACAGAGGAAGGGCAGAGATATGTTGAGGAAGGTCTTCCCGAAAAAAGGCTACTCCTTATGGTAAAGGATGGTAAAAAGCACGTTAACGAGATAAGGAAGCAAATAGCCAATGCCAATATAGCAATAGCATGGGCTAAGAGAAAGGGTTGGATAAAGATAGAAAATGGTGTTATTGAGATAACAGAAAAAGGTATTAAAGCCTGCAAGCAGATTGGTGAGGATGAGAAAGCGCTGAGGGATAGAAAAGGAAGTGAGAGGGTATTAAAGGAACTTGAGCACAGAAATCTAGTAAAAATTATTGAAGGCGGTAGGAGTTTATTTATGCTTACCGATTCTGGAAAGAACATAGTTAAGAATATAAGCGTTAGTGAGGAAGAGGAGATAGGTCAAATCACCCCGGATATTATAAAGAGTGGCGCATGGAAAAAGAAAAAGCTCAGGGAGTATGATATACTAATGCCTGCACCCAAGATATATGTTGCTAAGCTCCATCCCTATATACAGTTTCTCAATAATGTGAGAATGAAACTTATAAGCTTGGGCTTTAAAGAGGTTAGCGGTCCATTCGTTGAGTTGGAGTTTTGGAATTGTGACGCCTTGTTCATGCCACAAGATCATCCCGCAAGAAGTATACATGATATGCTAAGGGTTAAAAGACCGGCAAGGGGTGCAGTAAAGGATAAAAACCTGCTTGAAAGGGTAAGGCTTACACATGAGAATGGGTGGATAACGGGCTCTAGTGGATGGGGTTATTTTGATGTAAATAAAAGCATTGAATTGGTGATGAGGTCGCAAACAACAGCAGTTTCTGCAAGAACGCTTTCCAAGTTAAAAGGAGGTCCGGCAAAATTTTTTACTATAGACAGGGTATTTAGGCCGGACATTGTTGATGCAAACCATCTTTTTGAATTTCACCAAGCAGAAGGTATAGTAATAGGCAAGAATTTAACATTTAGACATTTGCTTGGTTTCCTCGAGGTGTTTGGTAAGGAAATAGCTGGAGCTGAGAAAATAAGATTCAGGCCGGGATACTTTCCCTTTACCGAACCTTCTGTTGAAATGGATTGCATGGTTAATGGGAAATGGTTAGAGGTTGCTGGGGCAGGTATATTCAGGCCAGAGGTTGTAATGCCGCTTGGAATTAAAGAGAGGGTGCTTGCATGGGGAATAGGTATAACACGGTTTGCAATGATAAAACTTAAAATTTCAGATCTAAGAACGCTTTTCACAAAGGATATAGATTATTTAAGGGATGCTAGCATGGTGATATAATGCCGTTGGTTGAGATCGATCTTGCCGACTTGAGAAGGCTTATAGGTAGTGTTAATTATGATCAGATAAAGGAGGCAATGCCATTAAATAAGATGGAGATAGATGAGTGGTTCGAAGACAAGGGCAAGGCAAAGATCGAGGTTACGCATGATAGGATTGATTTACTTAGTATAGAAGGTATGGCCAGGCAGCTAAGGGCATGGCTGGGCATAACTACCGGCCTGATAAAGTATCCCGTCTTAGAACCAAAAATTGAAATGAGAACAAAAAGTGTGGCTTTGAGGCCATATATAGTGTGTGGTGTTATAAGAGATATTACCCTGGACGATTACACATTAAGATGTCTAATGCAGTTCCAAGAGGCTATAGATTTTACATTAGGGCGGGATAGAAAAAAGGTTGCAATAGGTATACACGATCTGAATAAAGTTGAACAACCGTTTTATTATAAAGAGGTTGGACTTGATGAGGTAGCATTTGTGCCGCTCGGGTTTAAAAAAGAAATGACCATAAGAGAAATTATAGCTAAACATCCAAAAGGCATGCAGTATGCACACCTTGTTAATGCAGAAAAGGTGCCTATTATAGTGGATAAGAACAACAACGTGTTATCCTTTCCGCCCATAATAAACGGCGAGCTAACAAAGGTTACAGAGGAAACAAAGGATTTATTCTTTGAGATAACGGGGACTGATATGAAAAGTATAAGTGATGCCTTGAATATAATAACAACATCCCTCTATGAAAGAGGTGCAAAAATAGAAGGCGTTAAGATTAAAGGGAAGGTTAAAGGGGTATTTCCTGATTTAGAGCCAAGGCAGCTTAGAATAAATGTAAGCATGGCAAACAGCGTGCTGGGTATAAATATAAGCGCAAGTGAGATGAAAGTCCTGCTGGAAAGGATGGGCTATGGTGTTGTCAATATTGGCAAGGGTAGGTTTGATGTATTAATACCTCCATATAGAACAGATATACTTCATCCTATTGATGTGATAGAGGATATAGCGATAGCATACGGTTATAATGATATAAAGCCTGAGCTTCCTAAACTACCAACTATAGGCAAAGAAGATGAAAGGGAGCGGGTCACCAATATAATAAGAATGAGCATGGTTGGTCTCGGCTTTCAAGAGGTTTTGAATTTTACACTTACATCGAAAGAAAAACAGACGGATTTTGTGAAAATAAAGGATAAGGATTTTGTTGAAATCAAAAATCCTGTTTCAAAAGAGTACAACGTATGTAGAAAATATATCTTTCCTTTACTCCTTGATGTGCTCTCATCTAACAAACACAGGAGGTTCCCGCAAAAGATTTTTGAGATAGGGGATTGCGTATTCTTAGATAATAGCGCTGATGTAAGGACGAGAAATGTGAGAAAGATGGCGGCAGCAATAAGCTATTCGTCTGCGGGCTTGGCAGATATATTATCTGTGATAAATGCCTTTATGAATGCTTTCGATATCAAATACGAACTCAAGCCTGCACATAGCGAATCTTTCATAAAAGGCAGATGCGGAGATATAATTGTTGAGAAGGAGAATATAGGTTATTTTGGCGAGCTGCACCCAGCCGTGCTAAACACGTTTGATCTTGAAAAGCC
>Ga0164318_10003721_pt1 | contig 14524 bp, 16 predicted proteins | sample GuaBasSedimGuay9_FD_113734 | JGI IMG/M metagenome (GOLD analysis project Ga0164318, IMG submission 113734) | Subseafloor sediment microbial communities from Guaymas Basin, Gulf of California, Mexico - Guay9, Core 4571-4, 0-3 cm | ecosystem: Environmental > Aquatic > Marine > Hydrothermal vents...
AAGTTTAAAAACCCATGAATTCACTTCCCTTTCTGGACCAAACGGCGAAAAAGTATATGAAGCCTATGCCGAACAAAACACTCCTGCCGCATATAGAGTATTCTGGTATTACGGCCCTGAGCGAAAACAAATTACTGTTATCGGTCTAACTCCACATCCATAAAACAAAATATTGCTTTTAAAAATCCAAATTTTACGATAATTTTTTTGTGGGGATGAATTATAAAAAGAGGGGGAGGAATATATTTCTATATTTTACACGTCTTCTATTTCTCATGTTTTTTGGTGCAGACATTATAAAAAGGGGTACTCCCCCTTTATTATTTCCTACTCTATTATATCTTGCTATATAGATATAAACGACATTAAAGCCCTCGGCTAAAGATATTGCTATTGCTTAAGGTAGTTTATTCATTCGCTTTAAATGTCTTTTTATCGTCTTTAATTAATACCACTTTACTATATTAAAATCAGAGCTATAATACATCATAATGATTAAGGGGGGCTAGCAATGAATGAGAAATACGAAAAGAAAAAAATAGCGATCTTTATTGATGGGAGCAACCTAAAGGGATGTATAGGTAGAGTGGCTGAAGCACATCGAAAAGAGCGTAAATTAAGAGATGCTGAATATTACCATCTTGACCATCAAAAGATGATAGGAGCGATAAATAAATATAACAATGAAGTCATAAAAATATTTTATGTAACATCAGAACCAAAAGACACAAAGTATCAAAAAAAATCTTTTTATGAAAGGCTCAGCCGTTTTGGCTATAAAATAATTATTAAAGATGCAATACAAGGGAGAAAGGAAAAAGGCGTCGATATGGCTGTCGCAATCGAAATGCTTATTTTTGCATTCAATAATTATTATGATGAGGCAATACTTGTCGCAGGTGATGCAGATTATTGTCAATTAGTTAGAGAAGTCCAGCGATTGGGAAAACGAGTAGGCCTTGCATATTATGGGCTAACATTTGGTTTAAGTAATGAGCTATTATATGATATAGATTATTTTATAGATTTATCTGAGACAGATTTACTTATAAAAAAAACTAATATCAACATGTTAAAAAAAATCGATCACTCTCCCACACTGCCGACAAGGTCATACTAATAATAAAAGAGCGGGAAAGCTTTACTTCCCCGCTCTTAATTTTAGTTCCCCGAGCAGTATAAGCTACAGATGCCTCCCGGGGTAAGCTTTCTATAGCCAGTTGAAATGTAGTAGATTATAACCACATTTCATTTCTCTTGTCAACTAATAGTAGGACGTCTCATACTATTAATTATTCGACAACAAATATGCAAATCCTAAGCCAATATTTAAATATTTTTTATCTATAACAAATATGGCATGTTATGAAAATTTTGCAAAATATACAATATATATTATATGTGCAATATTTACCCCATATTGTGCATTATTTACCACCTCTAGCAAATAGGGGGATCCATTTTTTAATAATTACACTTTTTGTATACTTTGTCATATTTCGGCTCCTTTTCTGCGATAGTTATATTGTATAATAACTACACAGAAAAGTTACCGAAATATTGTCGCATAACAGTGTGACCCCTTTTATCTTCGTTAAGGAAATTGAAAAAAATAAGGGATATTGGAGGGCAAGACATTAACGTCAATGGGAAGAACTAAAAAATTATTTTCGTATCCAATTATTAAATAAATATTCTCCTTTTTTGTTTTCCTCTAACACATTAATTTCTGTTACGCTTCCATTTATGATAAATAGACCCTCCGCAGCATAAATTTCCTCAATTCCCCCAGTAATAAGTGTCGCTCCGTCTTTATAGTCTGTAACGTTAATACTATATTTTCCACTATAATTATTTAGATTACCGTTAACAGTAACAATTCTTGTCTTAAATGTCTTCGTTCCACTTGAATCCATACCAGCTAACGCAAGCCCAACCAAAGATACGGTGTCTTCAAGTCTAATTTCTCTCTTCCCTTTAAATGTTTTACTTCGCTTATCAACTTTCATAGGAATGTTCCATTTACTATTAACATTCCATTCACCTTCAATGTCAATACATCTTTCTTCGTTTGCTTTGATATAAAACGCATTTGAATGGCGAACCTTGAATCTGCTAACATCGCTTGCAATATCCATTATTTTCGCATATTTTTTCTCTTCATCCTCAATTAAACTTTTAAGTTCGCTTTTAGCTTTTCCAACATTTTCATGTACATCCGACCCTTCTTTGTGAAACTCCTCTGCTTGATTCAGCACTTTTTCAGCTAATTTAGCAAATCCTTGTTTCAAATAGCGAGAAGCAATATTTGCACATGCAAGGGTGTTCTTCCTCTCGATAGCATTTTCATAACAATCAATAGACCTTCCTTTTAATCCTAATGCTTCAAATGCTACCCCTAGATTATTAAATCCAGCTGGGTCTTCATAAATCTTTATTAATTTTTGATAATGGAAAACAGCTAGGTCGCTTTTTCCCAAATTACTATACTTATATGCTATATTGAATCTAATAGATGTGTTTACTGGATTTATGTCCAATGCCTTTTCACAGAACAAAACATATAAATAATCGTCTTCCATGTCCTTAGCTATATCAATCAATGAGTCAAACATCTGAGAGAGCAGTTCCTTGTCTAAGATATTATTCGCTTCGTCTAATAATAAATCAATGGCTGCATCGCTTTTCTTATCCCTAACAAAACAAAACGCTTCTTTTATGGTGCAATCAATTCGTTCGGAATCTTTTTTCGCTAAATTCTTGCATTTTAATATTACTTCTCGGGCTTCTTCATTCTGGTTTGCAAATTCATAACAAGAAGCCAACTCCCTATAAACCTCGTAACTATTACTATGTTTTGCAAATTCTTCTAACTTTGTTAATGCGGATGCATCACCAGCATAATAATTCCATCTATAAATAACAGCGTCCCAGAATGGTATATTCTTCTTCCCTAACGCTTCTAATTTTGGTTTAATCTTCTTTTGATAAACTTCATTTACCTTATTAATATCTTTTTCATAATGAGCTTCAAACAACTCATCGTACGGAATCTGTTTGTCTTTCGTTTCTTGCTCTCTCTGCTTAACTTCATCTTTTGATTCCTCATCCTTCTTTTCTCGTATGACTTTGGCCGACTCCTCTACTGCAACCTTTTTTATGCCTCCTTGTATGTCTTGAGCCAATTCCATCAATTTGATTTTTGCTTCATCTAGTTTATCTTTAGTAAAAAGAATGATTTCGACATCCCCCTGCAAGCCAGGGAAGTTATAAATGCCCCTTTCAACCATTAAGATAATATTTCTTTCTTTTTTTGCAATAGCATATCCGCTTTCTTGAATAACCCAGCTCGACGTAGTATATGAAGGGACGTATTGTTTCGCTCTCTTGCCTGTTATCCTCTCCCAAAATGACAATGGATGGAAAATTTCCTTATCAGTTGTAAAAATACCAATGAATATGTCATGTTCGTCGATCCATCTCTTGATTTTTTCAGAAATATACTTATTCTTTGGTTTCTCTCCTGACATGCATGGAATTCCAACATGTTGCGAAAGAAAAACAGTAATTTCGTTTACTAAATGCTTGTCTTTTTCATTAAAACTATGTCCTAAAAATGCTTTCATATAGCCTCATTCAAACAATTGTAACACTTTCTTGTTTAATTCTGAATTAACAAGCAATTCTACATCAAAAATATTTTTATTTCGTTGAAATCTTGATTGTAACTGATAAGCCATAATCTCAAATAAGCTGTTGGTATATTTATTTTTTAAAAGTTCTAAGCCATAGAATAATAAAAACTTATCGGGACCTAAATATCTCCACTGGACAACATGAACAAGCTCATGAAAATGTAAATATTCGACACTACTTAAAGGCGATCTTACAAAAAAAGTGTCGTAGTATGTTATTCCATCTACTCTCATCTTTTCAAAATCATGAAACTGGGTTAATCCCATCAAAGATAAGGGAATTCGAGGAGGCCAATCGATATAAACAACCTTTGCTGTCTCTAAAATTTCTTTGGAGAAATATTGAGAAAGTCGAGGAAGCTTTAAGTCAATTACACGTTTTGCTTCCGAAGAATACTCACAAAGAAGATTATCAATCCAGCTTTTTACTTTCGGCAAAAAACCTTCATAGGATTTTATTATTAACTTATCACTGCTGGTGATCATACATAATACAATCTATATAATTGAAATTTAACAAAACTCAATTTTTTCAGATTGAAAGGGGAAATATGGCCCTATTTCCCAAAACATTAAAAACAAACAGCCCAATGAACCCTCGGTTCATGGGGTTATGTTATATATGTAAAGTAGAGTAAAAAAGTTAGTAATTTACTGCACTTGGTTTCGCTCCCCGAATACCCCAAGAATCCGAACTTTTCGATAAATGTCTACTTAGGGCTAAATGGGGTAAAAAAAGGAAACAGATGGACAATTGTATACGTAAACACACCTAACATTATTCCATTAACCTGAACCAATCTTTAATACTTAGCTTTAATCGAACCTCCTCATCAGGGGCAAGTGGACTGCAATGAGCAATAGGCGCTCTTAAGGTATTTAATATGGCCATAACCTTTATAAACGCTTTTTGATTATTAAAAGTGTCACTGAAAGTATCCCAATTACTCGTTACAATCTGCGACAATTCTCCAAAATTAATATAATCAATTTCTTCTGTGGAGCGTTGAGCAACTCCCGCCTCTTTCTCCCTCTGAATGTTTTTTGTTGCGGTATCTTTAACTGGCGGCGGGATATTTTGTTCCCACCAATCATTACCATGCTCTGCAATCATTTTATCCGCAATCATTTTTCTAATGGAATTTTCTAAACAGTAAAGCAACTCATAATATTGTCCCATATCAGAGGCCTCTTTACGGATAGACTCATCAAATTGAGGATAATATTCTTCGTCTTTTTCCGCTGCGGTTTCTTGCTTACGACCCAAGTCGATCTTGTGGTGAGCTTCAACATTATCCAAATCTGTTTCAATAAGCTCATGTGATAGTCTAAAAAGTTTTATTTTTTCTTCAATGTTCATTTTCTAAGCAAATTCTCTTTTAGGCTTTTAAAAATAGCATTAAAGACTGAAATATCGTCTGTTTTGGGTAAAACTAAATTAATTGAATATGACAAATTAAGTTTTACATCTTCCTGAGGAACCGATAATGGTGGGGCCTTTTTCTCATCATCTTTTTTCTTTTCATCTTTCTTGTCTGGGATGTCTTCATCTTTTTCAAAATCAGCAAAATCTTTTAAAGCCTGAAATGTTCCACATATAGATGGCAGAGTTGTTGTCGATTTGTCAAGGCCTGTTATTTGTTTAATCAAACCTTCCAACTCTTTATCTTCAAGTTTATAAACATATTCGTTAGAAGTAAACAAATCAGAATATCCTTTTCTTATCGCATGGGCCATTGCTTCTTTACTAACTTTCGGATTTCTGAATTTCTTATAAAGTTCCGTTGGTGTTCCATCAGAGTTTATAAGGCCTAATCGTTTTGCTAAGGGGATAAATGCCTTAGCGCTTCCTGTTTTGAAACCTAAAACGGTTTTCAGGTAGTCTTGTGTAAATCTATCAGGGGTTTTTGCATCTTTAATTTTTCTTAATATTTTTTCAATCAAACCATAAGCATTCATGAATGGGGGATTTTTAGTTTGGGCCATTATTAACCTCCTTTTAAACTCAACCAAAAAAAATTCTTCTATTCATTATCAACCATCTTAAGCAAACAGCCCCGGGGACTTGTCCGTCCATGGGGCTGGATATGTAAACGTTAACGCGTGGTGCGCTGTAACGTAAAGATAGTTAAAAGTAATGAAAAATTATAACTCCCCTAGATTAAAAGTCAATGTTATTCCGGATTCAAAAATAACTACTTACCAGTAAATACCATTACATTGTAATAGATTGTAATAAATACCACCCACTAGGGGTGGGCTTCTTACCTGAATTGCTGCGGGTGCCGTGAACCAGAACATAGTTCGGTTCACGGCAAGGGGGAATTGCCCGATTGTTAACCGCGACGTACAGGACGTACTAGTGCCGCAATTCTAGGGATAGAAAGGAGCGGTACGGGGCTTCCCCTCCCCCTCTTCATTACCGTGATGCAATATCACTCAGGTATCAGGCATGTTGCCTTTTGAGCGGCGTCATGAGCCGTTGTGAGCATCAGGATGTGCGAACAGGCGAATGTCGCAGCGAAGCGAGTTTAGGAGAAACGAGCTGAGCGTAGCGAAAAAGGTGACATGCCTGATATCTCCTCAGGGTACGATTTAGAAATTGGACGCAAAAAAACGTCCCTAGAGATTGCAAAGCAATCTCAGGGATTTAATCCCGGAAATCGCTTTGCGATTTCACGGGACAGATCTTCAGGATTTTTTAAAAAAAGAAAAATCTGCGGGGCGAAGCCTCCTGTAAATCAGCGTCTAAAAAATTATCTCGTGTGCCTGCCCGCCGAAGTCATTACAGTAAACTAAGGCGGAACGAGTCGAGTGTAGTAAAAAAGACTATTAGGCTTAGAAGTTTATATCCTCGGTCAGGACTCACGTGTTCTCATTGGGATTGCTTCGCCCCTTTGGGGCTCGCAATGACAGGTTATTAAGACAATTAAAAAGCAATAAAAGAACACCTAATTAATGAATATTTCTTAGATTCACTTTCTTTAATCAGTAATTAGTTTACTGCCGTATTGTGTATGTTATAATGCTGCCAGTACAGCAGATACTTACAAATATTACAAATAACCGTTTTGTATGACACTTAAAAAACAATTAACATTTTTTGATGTTTTCTGCCTTGCATCAGGCGCTATGATTAGCTCCGGTATCTTTATCCTACCCGGCATAGCGTACAACCATGCCGGGCCTGCCGTTATACTGTCCTATTTCCTAGCAGGCATTCTGGCAATCTTAGGAACTCTTAGTGTAATCGAACTCGCAACAGCACTACCCAAGGCAGGCGGGGATTATTTTTTTATCACAAGGAGCCTGGGCCCACTAGTAGGAACTGTTTCCGGTCTTTTGAGCTGGCTTGCCATTTCTTTGAAGACAGCTTTCGCTGTCTTCGGTATCAGCGAAATTATATTTATTCTCTTCGGCACACCCTTGTATATTACAACAGCATGCCTTTGTATTCTGTTTACCTGTTTGAATATCAGAGGCGCAAAGGAAGCAACCGTATTTGAGGTTCTTCTTGTATCAGGATTATTTCTTATACTCATGATTTTTGCCGTAAAATGCTCAATGAACATAAAACCAAATTATCTTCGCCCTTTTCTGCCCCATGGATGGAATGTAGTTTTTGCAACTGCGGGCTTAATCTTTGTCTCCTTCGGCGGGCTTATTAATGTTGCAAGCATGTCAGAGGAAATCGATAATCCAAAACGTAATATCCCACTCGCCCTATTAGCTTCGGTAGCAACAATTACAATTTTATATACAGTAATCGTATTTATTACAGTGGGTACATTGCCCGGTACGGTATTGGCCAAATCTTTAACGCCTATTGCTGACAGTGCCCGTCACATTATGGGCAATATTGGTTTTCTGCTTATTACCACAGCTTCACTCTTAGCATTTATTACCACTGCGATAGCGGGTCTTATGGCAGCATCACGCTATCCCATGGCCTTAAGCAGAGACAGCCTTTTGCCCTGTTTTCTTGCCCGCATAAATCACAGGTACAATACTCCGGTTATATCAATTAGTGTAACAGGGCTTCTTATTTTCCTCGTGCTCTTACTAGATATTTCCGTTCTTGTAAAATTAGCATCAAATGTCATTATTGTCTCATACATACTATTGAATTGCTCGGTCATCATACTCCGCGAATCAAAAATAAGAAACTATCGTCCTTCATTTAAGGTTCCCCTTTATCCCTGGCTTCCTCTATTTAATGTAGTCCTTCTCACCTTTTTAATAATCGACATGGGAATTGCATCTGTTGAAATAGCCATCGGATTTGTTGCTGCAGGCATACTGACTTATGTTTTTTTCGGCAGGAAACACGAAAAAAAAGAATACGCGCTTATACATTTTATCGAACGGATCGTGAATAAAAAATTAACAACTCACGTGCTTGAGACAGAACTGCGCGAGATCATACACGACCGGGATGAAATCATCAAAGACCGCTTCGATCAGATTATTAAAGAAGCTGTGTTAATGGATATTGAACGACATGTAGATAAATCTGCTTATTTTGAAATTGTTGCACAAAAGATAGGAACTGCTTTCGGTATCTCCCCAGATAGTATTGCAGCCGCATTAAGGGATAGAGAAAACGAAACCTCAACAGCCATTTCCTCTTTTGTTGCGGTTCCGCATATAATTATTGAAGGTGAAGGAAAGTTTAAACTTTTTATTACAAGGTGTGTTCAAGGAATAACTTTTACAGATAAATACAAATCGGTAAAAGCTATTTTTGTTCTTGTGGGCACGCTTGATGAGAGGCAATTTCACCTGCAAGCCCTGGCTGCAATCGCCCAGATAGTGCAAAATCCAGACTTTGAAAAAAGATGGCTCGCCGCAGACACGGTCGAACACCTGCGCGACATTATTATGCTCGGGAAACGGTACAGGCATTCATAGATAAATAAATTATTTATCCTCTGATTTTCCTTCATCAGGCTTATTCTGTGACGCCAGGGCATTCTCCACTGCTTTCTTTAAATGCCCGCTGCTGACTGTTGCCCCTGATATTGCATCCACCTCTGTAGACTGACTTTCAATAATAGCAGGCACCATATCTTTTACCATGTTCTCATATTTTTCGCCGCCGCCGCCGTGTTGCAATATTTCAATATCAGAAATCTTACATTCTTCTACAGTGACACGGACTTTTATAAATGCAAATTCGCCTTCATAAACTCCGTCTTTATAATTGCCGTCTTCTGCTTTTACAGAATAAGCAGCGATTATAAAAATTGCGGAAAAGAGTAAAATTAAACCATAAATTTTTCTCATAAACATTCTCCTTTTTTTATTTTGTTATACAAAAACATGACTAATCCAATCTGGCCCTGCCGGGAATCTTTCCATGCTTAAAATGTTTCTCGAGCCATCCGTTTTTTACGTTTTCCCGTGAATCAAAATACGATACAAAAGGTTTAATATCTAACAAAGGTGTGCTATCTAATATATCCACTTCTGAAAAAATAACAATATTTTTTTCGACTCCCTCGAGTTTTACGATAGAAAGACCGATGTGATTTGGCCTGTGGGGACTCCTAATTGCAAATATGCCATGTGTTTCATCTTCAATGAACGGCCTGCTTATAAATTCCTCACGCTTAGACCTATTGAAATAATAAATTAAAATAATATGCGAGAATCCTTCAATGTCTTTAAGCCCTTCCTCATATTCCGGGAATAACTCAGCCCGGCCGGAAACACCTTTCTCAAACGTGCCTTGAATTGGCATGCCTTTAGGCTCTTTATAGGGGGTATGAATTATGCCTATGGGTTTTAACTTAATTTCATTTTTCATGAGTCTTCTACAACTTTCGAATATATTTCATGTATCATATTTTTATCAAATTCCCGCATCTCATCGAGCATGGCTTCTTTCTCTGCATCGTCAAAATAATCCATACAGGGAATGAAGAAATGCTTGTCTTCTTTTTCTATGTGCCTGGGATAAAATTTTGCCAGGGTTTCCATATTTGATATTATATCGCCTAAAGCATTCTGATTGCCCCGAACATATTTCTCCTTCGCTTCAGCAAGTTTTTTCACGTTTTTCCTGCCCATTTTATGCTCCTCAATGAGCTCATGCATAATCCTATTATGCTCACGAGATATATTCTTTTTCTCAAGATTACTAAACAATATATCTTCCTCTTTTCCATGATGGCATCTGTCAGCGTATGTACGTATAAAATCCACAACCGTATCAATAAATGAAGGGTCAACTTTTTTCTCTTCCCTGATACTTGCCAGATTAGATTCCATTACTTTTATCATTTTTTCAATGAGCCTGTGTTCTTTCATTAAAGGGCCGGCAGGCATCATAATTCTTTCCTCCCTCTTTTCTTAAATAGAACAAAATTAACATATCATTTTAGCAAAAAAGTCATCCTATATAAATAGGAAACAGGCTACCCGTTAAACACATAGCCTGTCTTTTACTGTATGCCCCTTCATACTCAAGAATTTTAAGCTCTTATGCCAAAACTAATGCACTGAGACCCCACTGTTTAAACTTCCTTGCTTTGGCTTAACAAACTGCGCCATAACAAGGGAAATAAGGCCAAGAAATGCACCACATACAAACGGTATTCGATAGTCGATCATCCACAAATATCCGCCTACAACAGGTAATACTACCGCTGCCACATGATTAATAGTAAAACTTACCGCAGTGCTCGAAGAAATATCTTTCCGGCTTGCAATCTTTTGGAAGTAAGTCCGTATCGCCATCGATCCGTTAAAAGTAATATGATCCAAAACGTACAATACGGCAACTAACCACTTATATGGACAAAAGGCATATGCGACAAAAATGACGATCAACGTGCCGTATTCACAACGTAAAATAGCTCGTTCTCCAAATCTTCTAATTGCTTTTGCCACCAGCGGGGCTGCAAAATAATTTATTATATTGTTAAAGACAAAAAGTATCGTAATCTGCTGTATGGTAAAACCGAACCTTTGAACCAATAGAAGTACTGAGAACACCATAAATATCTGCCGCCGCGCCCCGGATAATAACGTCAGTATATAAAAAAGAAAATACTTTTTTCTCAAAATCATTTTTCTATGCTGTACGTTTATCTCCTGATGTGCCGGCTCGTTGAACAGTCCCCAGACCCCTGCGCAAAAAACTATTGTCCCGATGATTAAAAATATACTTCTATAGGAAAAAAAATTAGACAGCAAAAAAACCCCTATCCCGACAATAATACAGACAAGGGACATCATACTACGCTGGTTTCCCATAACAAGTGGAGACTGGTATTCATCAAAATGCTGCAGGATTAATGACTGATTTGTCGTCTCATAATAGTGAAACCCGAAACTCATGAGTAGTGTCGTTGTTATCAAACCGGCAAACGACGGTAAAAACCCTGTAAGAACAACGCCTATACTCATACAAATCACGGATAACGCCGAGAGGCGGTGTTCTTTTATGACTATAAATAAGAATACAGCACACAACGCTAAAAAACCCGGAAGTTCACGAATAGATTGTATAATCCCGATATGAAACCCGTCTAGGCCGACCACCTCCACTGCAAAATTATTAAACAGTGTGCGCCAGCCGTGCAGCCCCCCTGCCGAAGCAACGGTTAACGTGAGCAAGTACCAGTACATAGGTTTTTCTTTAATTTTTTTCATAGCTATAAGGATTATACACTATCACCACAGGTTAGGAAGAACTCATTTTCTATCTTTATATCCGCCGTACCCTTCTCTTTAGTCATCGCTTACCCTGGGAGGGGAGCGCATAAAAAAAGGCCCACATTTTGCGAGCCTTTTTATTTCTTCCCCTCCATGGATGATTTTAAAACTTATTTAGTCGAAATTGCTAGAGGAAACCATGCCTGCATTAGCTTTTCTATTTCTAATCCACAGTGCTGCCTGATAAAGGTTGTCAGCTATGTGGTCTGGCTGGACCGTGAGTTCATTTTTATGCTTGATACCATGCCCTGTCAGAAGGTAAATCGAATAAGCACCCGCTTTCTTAGCCATCTCTATATCATGAGGGTGGTCACCAATACAATAGGAATTGCTGATATCAAGACCATAGCTCTTCCTTGCCTGTTCGATGAAATAAGGGCTTGGCTTATAGCAAATACACTTTTCTTCCTTTTTATGTAAACAGCTAAATACTTCTTTTATTGTTATGCCAGATTCTTTAAGTTTATTTAGGAAATAATTATTAAAGTATCTATATTCATCCTCGCTGAACACACCCTTTCCGACTCCTGATTGATTTGTAATAATAAAAAGTAAAAACTTCTCCCCTAAAAGCTGAATAGCTTCTATGGCCCTTGGGATAAATACAAGCTTTTCCGGCAGATAAAGGTCCCCTACGTCTTCATTTATAGTTCCATCCCTATCTAAGAATATAGCCTTATTCATGTTCTTATCTATCTAATAAGAGAGACTTTCCACTTTTTGTCTACCCATAAACCGTAAACCTCTGAATCTGTCTTCCACTCCTTAATATTCTGCACAGCCTTTTTTATCTGTCGCAAATGGTAATTTTTAGAACAGGGATTTCCGGCACAATCATAGTGACCAGTAAGAAAGATAAGCCTTGAATCGTGTTTCTTGCATGACATCCTTACCTTTTTCCGGACAGACTTGATTTCCCGTGCATCCTTTCCTTTGCTCAATAGCTTATCCGCACCAGGCGTAGTAATCATGTCGACATAATCAATATGGTAGCTACTCCTAATAAATTTTATAACTGGCGACTGAACTCTTCCATCAATACAATTTATCGCAGTAGCAAATTTCTTAGTCATACAATTTCCTTTATTCAATAACTATCTTAAGAGAAAAACCCACTGTAATGTATTATATCACAGAGGGTATTGGTGTAAACTCCCCGAATTGCCTGCCTGCCGGCAGGCAGGGACGATTTTCGCCCCTAGAAATTGCGTAGCAATTTCAGGGACTGAGTCCTGGAAATCCGCAGGACTTCACAGTGAAACTTTCTGGATGAATTTAAAACTGGTGTTTGAGTTAAGGCGCTAAAAAATTATGCAAAAAGAATACACTATTGTATAAAACATGTTCTCTAGCAAAAAAATACCCCTCTACCATAACATTCTATGACAGAGGGGTTAGATTGGCTTAAAATTATTTACTTACGGTTTCTGGTTTCCTTGGCTGTCAGCATCAACCTGATGAACTTCACCCTGACCTTCATCTCCTCGTTCTTTGTTGCAATTCTGGTCACCGCCTGCGAGCGCGGTACCAATTACTGAAAATAATATAATCACTGCTGCAAAAAAAGTAACTGTTTTTCTCATATTAACTCCTTTCGTTTGACGAATTATACTAAAATTAAAAAACCTTTTTTATTTACTCCCCGTATTGCCTGCCTGCCGACAGGCAGGAACAAGTTTTGCAACTGGTTCATAACGTAAGAGTCACAAAAATTTTCTGTACAATCTATTTTAACTTAAGCGGCTTAAAACAAATAAACCAATCAAGGCATTTTATTCCTTCTTTTTTAGCGCCTTCGACTCTTTCCTTGGCTGTCCCACAACTTCCCGGGGGCGGCACAATAACATCGTCTCCCGGCTGCCAATCAGCAGGAGTAGCGACATTATGTTTATCTACTGTCTGCATGGAAATAAGTACTCTCTTGATCTCTTGAAAATTACGCCCTGTTGAGAGAGGATAATACATTAAAGCGCGTACTTTTGCCTGTGGGTCCATAAAAAATACGGCTCTCACAGCACTTACATTACTCTCGTACGGTTGAATCATGCCGAATTTCTTCGCAACATCCATTGTTAAATCTGCTATTACCGGAAAGTTTACCTCTACATTCTTCATTCCTTTGTACTCAATTTCCTCCTTGATGGTACGTAGCCATGCAATGTGGCTGTAGTGACTGTCAATGGAAAGACCTATAAGCTTACAGTTTAACGCTTCAAATTCTTTTTCCATGGATGCAAACGTCATAAATTCCGTTGTACAAACAGGTGTAAAGTCAGCAGGATGACTAAACAAAATCACCCATTTACCTTTATAGTCTTCCGGGAATTTAATGTGTCCCTGCGTTGTATCTGCCTCGAATGAAGGAGCAACCTCTCCAATTACAGGCATATGTGTTCTTGGGCAACAATTATTCTGTTCCATAACTATTTCCTTTTACTTTATTTTTTGTTTTACATTTATCGCATAACCCTTCAATAACTACTCTCTTTCCAAAGACGGTATATTTATTTTTAATGCTGTTTGGAATTTTGATTTCATCATACTCTTTATTATAAAAATCAATTATGCGGCCACATCGAATACAGCATAAATGATGGTGACTTTCAACATCAGGGTCAAATCGTTTTGTTTTACCGTAACTTTCAGCAAACTTTATCATGCCTTGATTAGCAAATAGCAAAAGCGTTCTATTTACTGTATCGAATGATATATTGGGATTTTTTTTTACAATTTTCCTATAAACATCATCTGCGCACGGATGGCTATAATCATTTACCAATTCTTGGAATATTGCAATACGTTGAGGAGTAATTCTTAAATTGCTATCCCTGCACTTTTGCTTAAAAGATTCTAAGGCAGATTTGTTCTTCATAGTGATTACTATATAGTAATCATTCCTTTATGTCAACAAAAAAAATACTCCCTACCATAGTAATTATTTAGCCGATTGAGTAAAAAGTAATTATTTAGCCGATTGAGTAAAAAAGTTAATAAAATTGTATTTGTTGCCGTATTGTTAATATGGCAACGATACAACATTGCGAAAAAACCAAAGAAGAACTGATTGAAATTATTCTCGACTTAGAACGCAAAAACAATGCCCTTGA